>JABLTL010103442.1_pt1 | contig 16942 bp, 15 predicted proteins | sample 7160151 | NCBI WGS metagenome assembly JABLTL01 (sample SAMN14651223, study PRJNA627086) | human gut metagenome | isolation source: feces | host: Homo sapiens
AAGTTAAATACTGATGCCAACTTTTGGGAAGTATTTACACCTGAAGAAGATGAAAGATATATTAGAAATACTATCAAAAGAGAGAGTGAAAAAAAAGGCGAGATAAAAGGTGAAAAGATTGGTACGTTAAAAGGTAAAAGAATTGAAAAAATTGCTATTGCTAAAAATATGCTTGCTAAAAATTTAGATTTAAATTTAATCATGGACGTTACCAATCTGTCTAAGAATGAAATAATGAAGTTACAATAAGTATAAAAAAGAAGGTAAAAATCTGATTGAGAAAGCTTTTACCTTCTTTTTAATTATATGTAGATTTTCCTTAGATGCCTTTTAAATAATTATTTTATTTATTCTTAGTGTGACTATCTTTTTTTAGAAAAATATGCTAAACTTTTTAAGGTAGTGAGGTTGTTATGAAAAAGATAAATCATAAAGTTTTATTTATTGTACTATTAATAATAGTTAATTTTACTTTTTTTGTAGTTGGTTATATAAATTACTTGTATCCTAGATTGTCTGAATTTAATATAATTAATGTTGAAAGTAATGGTGATAAATTGGTTTTAAATGTAAGTCCTTCTTTACATGCAATGAAGTATGAAATTGAAGTGTCTCATAATGATGAAGTAGTGTATCAAACAACAAGTGAAAGTGAGAAAATATCTTTGAATGAATTTTATCCAGAATATGCAAATGATTATAGTATAAATGTTCAAGCTGTTAATAAAAATAATGAGAAGAAGGATAGTCAAAATACGTTTAATTATCAAAATTTAGAACCATCAATTGATAAAACAGAAAATCATTTTAATACTGAGGGAAGAGATTTAGTTTTAAATGTTTTAGGATATAATAATAATGAAACATTATATATGGAATTATATTATCAAAAAAATAAAATAACTGAAATTATTGTTAATGATAGTAATGTAGTAATTCCTAGTAGTGAACTTATAGGTTATTCAGGACGAATTACGGCTTTATTAAAGAATACGTCTAATAGAGTTTTAAGTACGTTTAATTTTTATTTAAATATGCCTTTGATAGGTAATCTTAAATTTTTAAGCCCTAGTGATAATTTTGAATCTAGATGGAATGATATTTTACTTAGTTTTTCTGGTGGAGAAAATGCAACAGATTTTAATATAAGTTTAATTAAAGATAATGTTTTAATGGAAGAAATTCCTGTTCCTAAGGATACTAAACAATATTTGATTACGGCAGAACATTTTTTAGAGAATAGTGAGTATGATATTGTTTTAAAGGCAAGTTATGAAGGTGATGAACTTACTGCTAAAACAAGTAAAGCGCATGTTAAAATCGGTAAAAAAGAAACAACAAATCCTGTGTATGTTAGTCATAATCCTACATTTATTAGAGCAGGGACTATGGTAACTTTGCAAAGTATGACTGCTAATGCTACTATTTATTATACAACTGATGGTAGTATACCTAATGCTTCTAGTAGTATTTATAAAGAGCCAATAAAAATTACAGGTGATACGATTATTAAGACATATGCATATACGAATAATCGTTTTGATTCTGTTATTAATACATATGATTTTAAGGTTAAAGATAAAAAGCCTGTAATATATTTAAGTCCTAGTAATCAAGATGGTAATTATGGTGTTTCAGATGTTAATTATCAAACAGAAATGTATCGGATGAATCAGATTGCTGATGTTGTTGAAAGAAAGTTAAAAGAAAGTGGTGTATTAGTTTATAGAAATAATCCTAGTGGTGATATTAATGCTTGGACTAGTGTAAGTAATAGTGTTAAAGCAGATTTTCATTTGGCTATTCATTCTAATGCTTCATCTTTTCATACGGCAAGGGGAATAGAAATATTTGTTGATAATGAAACTTCTAAGTCTTTTAGTATAGCGGCAAATATTTATGAAAATTTATGGAAAATATATCCTGATAATAAAAATTATACTTATCACAGAGGCGTTAAATATGCAAGAGGTTCTTTAGGTGAAGCTAATGATAATTATTTGCCTTGTGGATCTTTAATTGAAGTTGCTTATCATGATAATATAGAAGATGCAAGTTGGATAGTAAATAATATTGATGAAATAGGAAATAATATTGCCTCTAGTATTTTAAATTATTTTAATTAAAAAACTAACTATTTCTAGTTAGTAAGTTATTTTTCTTGAATTTAAAAGTTCAAGTATTAATTAATATGGTGTCCCATGTAGGAATCGAACCTACAACTAAACCTTAGGAGGGTCTTGTAATATCCATTTTACTAATGGGACATGATATTATTTTAGCAAAAATATAAAGAAAAAGAAAGTGATAAACTTTCTTTTTCTATGCAACTTCATAATACTTTTTAATTTTTGCTAAAGATTTTGTTTCTCTTCTAGATACCATTACTTGTGTTAGACCCATACGTTTGGCCACTTCCGTTTGGGTATAATCATCAAAATAACGATATTTAATAATTTGTTTATCTTCTTCTGGTAGGGTATTGATTCCTTCTAAAAGCATGATTTTATCATCTAATGAAATAATTTCTGAACTTGGAATAGTTTCATATAAATCTCTTGATTCTTCATTATTATTATCAAGATAAATAAATGATTTAGTCATACAAATAGTGTTCCATACCAAATATGGATCAATGTCTAAGAACTTAGCAATTTCCTCGTACGTAGGTGTTCTATTAAGTTTTAGACTCAAATTATTTTGGACAAGTGCAATTTTTTTGGCTAATTTAAGGATTTCTTTACTAACTTTTATTTCTCTATTTTTGTTTACTAAATCATACATTTCACCAAAGATATATTCGTAAGCATAACTAGAGAACTTAGTTGTTTTGTTATGACGATAGTTTTTGTAAGCCTTAAGTAATCCAACGGCGCCAGCTTGCAATAAATCTTCATATGGAACTTGATAAAAACCTTTAGCAATATGTTTAATTAAAGGTAAGTACTCATTTATAAAATGATCAGTTGTCAAATTTCCTCCTTGTTAGAGTATGCGCATACGATATCCTATAAATTTTTTTCTTAATTCATTAGATACTTCACTTAAAGATAATCCTTTCTTCTCACTTTTAAGATCTAACTTTAATTTTAACATGGCAAGACGACCTAGATAATCCATTTTTTTTAAACCCTTACAATTACAAATTACTTCTTTTACTTCTTTAGATTGCATATAAGGTTTGAAGTAAAAATGAAAATCTCGTACTTCTTTTTCGGTTAATTTGCCTTTTAAAGTAGCATATAATGTATTTGCTTTAATACTTAAAGTGAGCATTAGCATATTATTCACCTGCCTATTTTAATATAGAGCAAAATAAGATATTTTTAAACACTTTCGACAAAAGATGTCAAAATATGTTTATATTGAAAAAGTGCTTGCTAAACATATAAATATTTGCTAGAATTTATTTATGGCCTGTTGGTGAAGTGGCTTAACACATAACCCTCTCAAGGTTACATTCACGAGTTCGAACCTCGTACAGGTCACCATTTTGTGTATTAATCCCTTTATTAAGGGATTTTTTTATAGTAAAATTAAAAAAGAGGTGAACTCATGATTAAAGATTTATGTTTTGAAATAATAGAAAGATGTCCCAATAATTGTTTATTTTGTTCTTCACGTTCTAGTTATGATAAACAAAATATTATTTCTTTTAATAAGTTTAAAGAGGTTATTGATTATTTTTCTAGTAATGGTGGTATAGAAGAACTTTCTTTAAGTGGTGGAGAACCAATGTTACATAAAGATATTTATAAGATGATTTTGTATGCTAAGCAAAAAAATATTCGTGTAGTTTTATTTACTAGTGGTCTTAAAAAAATGATAGTAAATGATAGTATATTAAAAACAATAGAAATGGAAAGACAAAAAGATTTAGAAAGTGTCTTAAAGAGTGAGCCAGATAATAGGTTTTTAATAGAAAGTATTAACAAACATTATGATAGTTTAATTAAATTACAACAACAACCTTTTTCTTCTATTAGTAAAAATGATTTTAAATTATTAAAAGAAGCTGGTCTTTTTAAAATAGTTTTTGATATGCAAGCATATACAAGTGACGTTGATAACTATTTAATGGGAAGAAATCATATGAACTGGTGTAATGTTTTAGATTCTATTTATAATGCTTCTTTAGCAGATATTTTAGTAGATATTCATTTTGTACCAATGCGGCCTAATGTTAAGGAACTACCTGAGTTAATCAGTCTTTTATCTTTAATTAATATTAACCAAATTAATATTTTAAAATTTGTGCCTCAAGGAAGAGGACGTGATAACGAAGAACAATTAAAACTTAGTGATGAAGAATTAATGAAGTTTTTGAGTTTACTTCGAGAGTATATTAAAAAATATGACATAAACGTTAGAATTGGGATCCCTCTTATGGAAGAAAACTCACATAAATGTACTGCAGGACTGCAAAAATTAGATATTAAATTTGATGGAACTGTTTTACCATGCCCGGCTTTTAAAGAGATAGATGCCTTAGAAGCTAAATCTTTGGGTATTAAATTACCAAATATATATGATAACTTAGAAGATATTTCTATTTTGGGTTATGGAACAAGAAATGAGCCTTTATGCCGTAAACTTTATCAGAAAAATAAGACATTTTATTAATTTTGTTTTATAATTGTTATTATAAAATAAGGGAGTGGTAAATATGTCTTTAAATACGCAGGAAATACTTCAAAAATATTGTAGTTCAGTAGATGGACTTTCTAGTAATGAGGCACTTGTTAGACAAAGAAAGTATGGTTTAAATAAAATAGAGCAAGAAGAACATAAAACTGTTTTTTCATTTCTTTTTAAATCTTTTAAAGATAAGTTTATTTTAATATTAATCGTGCTTGCTATTATTAATTTGTTTTTAAGTGATGTGGTAAGTTTTCTAATTATTTTAGGTATTGCTTTTATAAGTGCGATGATAAGATTTTATGAAGATTATCATAGTTATTTGTTTAATCAAAAATTAAAAAAAAGAATTGTTAGTAAGTCAATGGTTTTAAGAAATAAAAAAGAAACAATTATTCCAAGTGATCATGTATGTGTTGGGGATATTGTTATAATAAATGCTGGTTCTATAATTCCAGCTGATGGCACATTAATATATGCTAAAGACTTATTTTTAAATATGGCGCCGTTTACCGGGGAAAGTAGGCCAGTTGAAAAAACCAGTTGTGACTCTAAAGAAAAAGATTTAATAAATGCCCAAAATGTATGTCTTGCTGGCAGTAGTGTTGTAAGTGGATATGGTAAGCTTCTTATAACAAGTATTGGTAAGGATACTTATTTAGGAGGGATGAACAAAGATTTAGCAAGTACTAATAAAGTAACTAGTTTTGATAGGGGTATGCAAAATATTACCGCACTTTTAATTAAGTATATGCTACTAACTAGTATAATGGTTTTTATTATATATGGCTTTATTAGAAAAGATTATTTAGAAGCATTTTTGTTTTCTTTAAGTGTAGCAGTAGGTATTACGCCTTCTATGTTACCAATGATTGTTAATGTTAATTTATCTAAAGGAGTAAGAACATTAGAAACTAAGAATACATTAGTTAAAAATATTAATGCTATTGAAAACTTAGGTAGTATGGATACATTGTGTACAGATAAAACAGGGACACTTACCAAGGATAATATCACCCTTATGAATTATGTTAATTGTTTAGGTGGGTATGATGAGGATGTTTTTAAATTATCTTACTTAAATAGTTATTATGGTTCTGGTGTAAAGAATTTAATTGATCATGCGATTATGGATTATGAAAAAATGAATAAAATTGTGGTTAAAAATAATTATACTAAGATAGATGAAATACCTTTTGATTATGAGAAAAGATTAATGAGTGTTCTTTTAAAAGATGATGAAGAAACTATTTTAATAACTAAAGGGTCTTTAGAGAATGTTATTAATGTTTGTGAGTATTATAGTTTAAATGGTGAAATAAAAAAAATTACCAAAGATATTGTTGATAATATTAATGAAGTTAGTAAAACATTTGAGAAAAAGGGAATGCAAGTAATTGCTTTAGCCTATAAAAAAACCCAAGAAGCAAAGGAAACTAATTTAGTATTTAAAGGACTTATGTCGTTTTTAGATCCACCTAAAAAGGATGTTTCTAAAACAATTTCAAAATTAAAAGACTTAGGTGTTACAACAAGAGTAATCACGGGTGATAATGTTTATGCTACTAAAACAATATGTGAACTTTGTCTTATTGATACCTCTAATATCTTAACAGGGGAAATGGTTAGTAAAATGAGTGATGATGAATTAAAAAAAGTTATGGATAAAACCTATGTTTATGCAAGAATGAATCCAAGTGAAAAAGAAAGAATAGTAAAGTTGTATCAAAGTCTTGGGCATACAGTTGGATATATGGGTGATGGAGTAAATGATGCTTTATCGCTAAGTACTAGTGATGTTGGTATATCAGTATCTAAGGCAACGGATATAGCCAAAGAAAAAAGTGATATTATATTACTTGTTAAAAGCTTAGATGTTATTTTAGATGGTGTTGTAGAAGGAAGAAGAGTTTACGGTAATATTATTAAATATATGAAGATGGCTTTGAGTGCGGATTTTGGGGACGTATTTAGTATTTTAATAGCAAGTATATTTTTACCTTTCTTACCACTTTTACCAATACAGATGCTCATACAAGATTTTCTTTTTGATTTTTCTCAAATAATGATACCTTATGATAATGTTGATAAAGAATTTTTAAGTAAGCCACGTAAGTGGAGTGCTGATGGACTGGGAAGATTTATGAATACAATGGGTATTACAAGTAGTATATGTGATGCGCTTGCCTTTATTATGTTTTGGTTTGTACTTGGTTATAGAACACCAGAGTACTTTCAAACAGCATGGTTTATTGAATGTATTATAAGTGAAACGATTATTATTTATTTTGTACGAACTAGTAAATCTTTAAAAGCATCTAGACCTAGTAATAAACTAATTATTGGGACATTTATAACACTAGTTGGTACTATTTTAACACCAATTGTTTTAAGTAATATTAAGTCATTTAATTTTGTCATATTACCAATTAATTATTATTTAGTTATATTATTGGTAACTGCTTTTTATACAGTATTAGTTATGGTTATAAAAAAATTATATATTAAAAAATATAAAGAATGGATGTGAAGAAAATGCGAATAGCTTTAATATTAGAAAATAGTCAAAAAAAGAAAGTAGAATATGTAAAAAGTGTTTTAGAAAGAGTAGCGCAAAAATATAATCATGAAATATTTTGTTATGGTGTAAGTGAAAATAGCAAAGTAAGTATTGATTATGTAGGAACTGGGGTGTTAACAGGTATTTTACTTAATACTGGGGCAGTAGACTTTGTTATTACTGGTTGCTCTACTGGATGTGGGGCTAGCATTGCTTGTAACATGATGCCTAATGTTTATTGTGGTTATGTAAAAGATAAAGTTGATGCTTTATTATTTAGAAAAATTAATGCTGGTAATGCTATTTCAATTCCTTATGGGAGAATATTTGGGGTTGGTTTTGAAATTATTTTAGAAGAAATATTTACAACTCTTTTTGAAACAGAAGAGGCTAGTGGGTATCCAAGTGAAAGAAAAGAAATACAAGATAAGCAAAGAGATAATCTTGTTAAAATAAAAAAATGTACTAATAGAGATCTATTAAGTATATTAGAAGAGATGGATAAAGATTATTTATATAGTATAGTTCATAATGATTATTTTGAAGAGAATTTCTTTAAGTATTCAGAGAATGATGAAATAGCTTTGTTTTTAAAAAATATAATTGATGCTTTTGAATAGCAAAAAAATTTTTTGAAAATAGTAGTTTACATGCCATAATCATTAACATAGGAAGGTATTGTAAGAGTCTTGGGTATTCAAAACAAAGATGATTATTTATGGAAGTCTAGGCAAAGAAAAAACGCTTAGTATAGGTGATGCTTTTGATTGTGATGTAAATGGGGATGGACCAAGGTTGGCAATAAAACAATTACCTACTACTTCTTTTTGGAGTAATATTACTTTATCTAATTCATTTAGGGCTATTGAAAATGAGTATGGCGCTAATAAGAATAATGCAGGTAATGTTTTTCCGAGTGCTTTTAGTTATGAGGGGTATGCGGCTAGACTACTTACTTTTCAAGAACTAAAAACAGTATTGATACCTATATACCAACTTGGAAAAGTGGGGAATTAAATAATTATTTATTCTTTGTGGAAAAGACTTCTTTTGCTGATGGTAATACTTCTACCTTTGATGGGTATTGGTTAGAATCAGCTCGTTTTGGTCTTCCTAAGTATGCTTGGTTTGTATGGGGGGCTGAAAGGCGTGTTCATAGAGAGGTTATTAACAATCGTATTTTTGGGGTTAGACCAGTAATAGAAATTTCTAAAAGTGAAATATCTTACTAGGCTAAAAACTAGTTATTTTTTACTTGAACTTAGGTTTTAACTATGCTAAAATACTAATAGTTTTGATGTAAGGAGGTTATATTTATGGCTAAAAATGAAAATAGACAATTTTTTGGATTAAAGTGTTCTCGTTGTGGTAAACAAATTCGCCCAACTATTAAAAATAAAAAGAATACTCCAGATAAAATGGAAATAAAAAAATATTGTCCTACTTGTCATCAAGTAACAGTATTTAAAGAAACAAAACTTGGAAAATAATGAGGTGAGTTTATGAATATTAATATTAATGATATTAAAAATGGTATGACAATTATTATTGATGGTAATTTATGTCAAATCGTTGAGTTTCAACATGTAAAACCTGGTAAAGGTAGTGCATTTGTTAGAATGAAACTTAAAAATTTAAGAACAGGGGCTATTGTTGAAAATTCTTATAATACAAATATTAAGATTGAAAGAGCTAGAGTAGAACATAATCCAATGCAATTTTTATATGCAGATGGTGATAACTATGTGTTTATGAATACAGAAACTTATGATCAAGTTGAAGTTCCAGTTAGTAAATTAGAGTATGAAAAGAAATTTATTAAAGAGGGAATGGAAATTAAGTTGGATTATTATGATGGCGAATTATTAGGAGTTACTTTACCTGAAAAAGTTGAATATGAAATTATTGAGACTGAACCAGCTGTTAAAGGAAATACTACTAATAATGCGATGAAAGATGCGACTATTGAAACTGGTTATGTTGTTAAAGTACCTTTATTTATTAGTCAAGGAGAAAGAATTATTATTTCTACAAGTGATGGGAAATATTCTAGTAGAGCTTAGGCTCTTTTTTCTATATAATTTAATGGGTTAGGTGGTATTAATGATAGAAAAATTAAATAAACATTATGTGATGGTATTAGGGATACTTTTGGTTGCATTATTATTTTGTATACCATTATTTATTAATCCTTATCATATAAATAATGATACACTTTTTCATGTTAGTAATATAAGTGTTATAGTAGAGGAAATAAAAACCAATTTTTTAAATGGTATGACAATGCGAATTGTACCTAATATTGCTAATAATTTTGGCTATGGGACAAGACTTTTTTATCCACCTTTAATACATACATTGACCTCTTATTTAGCTTATGGACTTAGTTTTTTTAACATTTCAGTATTAGATGCAATGAAAGTTATGCATTTTTTAGTGTTATTTTTAAGTGGAATAAGTATGTATTATTGTGCATATAGGTTTTCAAGTAATAAATTACTTAGTTTTATATCGGCTTTAATTTATATTAGTAGTAGTTATCATATTGATGAAATATATGTAAGAGATAGTGAAGCAGAGGCTTTATTATTTGTTTTTTTACCTCTTATAATTACTAGTGTTAAAGAATTACTAGAGGGTAATAAAAAACTATTTTATCCTTTATTTATAATTGGTTATGTAGGGGGTATATTATCACATTTTACAATGATGATATACTTTACTTTAATACTTGGCGTAAGTATGTTGTTCTTTTATAAGAAAGTATTTAAAAAAGAATTTTTAATACCATTTATAAAAGCTTCAATATTAGTATTATTGTTAACTTTATTTTTCTTTGAACCTTTATTTGAACATAAGTTGTTTGGTAATTACCGAGTTTATCAAAAATGGGTGATGTCACTTGGTGTACAACATACAGCTTTATGGGGATTTGAATATTTTTGGTTCTTTGCTAAAGATAAGATATATTTTTATTTAAGTATCATAACAATTACTTTATTAGTAGCGTTCTTTAAATATTATCGTAATAGTTTGAAAGATGAAAAAGTTAAATTAGTATTTTTATTTACATGTTTTAGTTTGTGGCTTTCAACAGTTTATTTTCCATGGATTATTATGCCTTATACAATGTTTATGATTCAATTTGGATGGCGACTTGTAACGCTTGTTATTCTGGGAGTTTCTTTTATAGCACCTATGGCTTTAAAGGACTGTAAAAATAAAATTATTTATTTAGTAGTTATTTTAGGTCTTATAATATCAGGGTTTACGGCTATTCATTTTGCTAGTGATGATATAGTGGATATTAATTCTTTAAATTATGTTTATGGTATGGGATGGCAAAGAGAGTATTTGCCAGTTGATATGGAAAGTAATTTAGATTATTACAATAGTAGAGGACAAGACGTAGTTATAACAGATGGTAAGGGTAGTGTAGAAACCACTTTAAATAAAGTGCCAGATTTAGAATTTAAAGTTATAAGTGATGATGTAGTAACTATTGAAATGCCAAGAATATTTTACTTTGGTTATGAGTTAGTACGTGAGGATGGAGAGACAATACCTTTGTTTTCTGATGATTTAGGTTTCTTAGCTAGTCATGTTACAAGTGGTAGTTATAAATTAAAATATAAAGGGACTAATACATATAAAATATGCATGTATATTTCCCTTACAACATTAATATTATTACTTATTTATGTATTAGTTAAAAAGATTAAAAAATGTCAACTTTAATGTAAAGTTGATTTTTTAATCTTTATATATTGGGGTAAAACTTTACAAAAAGAGAAAAAAAAGATAAGATAATTATGGAAAGTGGTAGAATGTGGTAGAAAGTGGTGATAATATGTTCATGGGGGAATATCATCATAACCTTGATGAAAAAGGGCGTATTGTTATACCATCTAAGTTTCGAAATTTATTAGGTTCTGACTTTATTATTACAAAGGGTATTGAAAAGTGTTTGTATGTTTATAGTGCAGATGCTTGGCAAGAAATTGTTAATAAATTAAAGACACTTTCATTTACTAAAAAAGATACAAGAGCTATGATGCGTAGTTTTTTTGCTAATGCTATTTCGGGGGTAACGGATAAACAAGGAAGAGTAATGATTAGTAGTTCACTTATTAATTATGCTAATTTATCTTTGGAGTGTGTTGTTATAGGTGTTAATGATCACGCAGAAATTTGGGATGCAAAAGACTATGCTGATGAGATGCATGAAACAGAAGAACACTTAGAAGATATTACAGAAAATTTACTAGAATAGGAGGGTCTTATGAAACATTATACAGTTTTAAAAAGTGAGTCAATTAATGGACTTAATTTACATGATAATAGTGTTATTGTGGATGGGACTCTTGGTTATGCAGGGGATTCTAGTGCCATATTAAAAAAAATAAATAAGGGATTTTTATATGCTTTTGATCGTGACATAGAGGCAATTTCCTATTCTAGGAGTGTATTAGAAAAAATAGGTTCTAACTTTGAGATAGTTCATTCATCTTTTTCTAAAATACCAGAGTTTTTAAAAGAAAAAGGAATAACACATGTCGATGGCTTTTTGTTTGACTTAGGTGTTAGTTCACCTCAGTTAGATGAAAATAGAGGTTTTTCTTTTATGCGTGATGAAAGACTAGATATGCGTATGGATAAAGATGCACCACTAAGTGCATACGACGTAGTAAATAACTATTCTTATCTTGAATTAAAAAGTATATTTTATCGTTATGGGGAAGAAAAGAAAAGTCCTTTTATTGCTAAAGAAATAGTAAGAATAAGAGAAACTAAAAGTATTGAAACAACATTTGAGTTATGTGAAATTATAAAGCAGGCGGTCGGGGCTAACTATTATTATAAAAATCACCCTGAAAGACAAATATTTCAAGCTATTAGAATAGAAGTTAATGCTGAATTAAAAGAAATAGAAACAGTTTTACCAGAATGTATAAAGATGCTTAATAAAGGAGGAAGAATAGTAGTTGTTACTTTTCATTCTCTAGAAGATAGAATTGTTAAACAAATATTTAAAAAATATAGTGAGACCTTAGAAATACTTAAAGGGTTGCCAGAAATACCTTTAGAATATAAACCACTTATAAAACTTATAAATAAAAAGCCAATTTTACCTAGTGAAGAAGAATTAAGGGAAAACTCACGTAGCGCTAGTGCTAAATTAAGAATTGTAGAAAGGATATAATATATGAAAAAAAGAAATAAAAAAGTAAAAATATTAAAAGGGGAAAAGATGATTTATACATTAATATTATTTGCTGTTATATCTTTTCCAATTGCGACAGTTTTTACAAAAGCTAAGTTATCAGAAACTAATATTGCTTTAGAACAAATTAAAAATAAAGTAAGTACTCAAGAAGGTATTAATGAATCATTAAGTATGCAAGTAGATGAACTTGCTAGTCTTGATAAAATTGAATCAGTTGCAACAGAGAAAGGATTATCTTATAATAATAACAATATTAAAAATATAAACGAATAATTTAGGAGAGAGTATGAAAAAAATGAACCCAAAAAACAGGAAAATTAAACTTAATGTAAAACTTACAATGCTTGTTGTTGGGTTCTTTTTCTGTCTAATAATAATTAAACTATGTTATGTTGTGTTATCACCTAGTGTAGATGGTATTGATTTAGCTAGTTTTGCAAGTAATAGAAATACAACGCATGAAACACTTTATGCTTCAAGAGGGATTATTTATGATAAAGATGGAAAACCACTAGCTAAGAATGCTAATTCATATAAAGTCGTGGCTATTTTATCACCTTCTAGGACAACGGATATGTCTAGTCCCCAGCATGTCGTTGATAAAGATAAAACAGCAACTAGTTTATGTGGTGTTCTTGCAAGTGAAGAAAATAAAACAAAATGTATAGAAGATATAACTAAATATTTAAATCAGAATTTATATCAAGTTGAACTTGGTAATTGGGGTAAAATTAGTGAAGATGAAAGACAAGCTATTTTAGCTTTAGATTTACCAGGTATTATATTTGAAACTTTAGCTAAGAAAAGACAATATATTAATTCTTCTTGGGCTTCTTATATTTTAGGGTATGCAAGAGTAAATGATGAAGGCGAAATAAAAGGAGAAATGGGAATTGAATCTTATTTTGATGAACAGCTTTCTGGTAGTAATGGGTATGTAGAGTATCAAAAAGATGCTTATGGCTATAAGATGGCTACTTCTAGTGAAATAAGGGAAGATGCAGTAAGTGGTAGTGATATTTATTTATCTATTAATAGTGATGTACAAAATATCTTAGAAAATGCCATAACTAATTTTACTAAAGATGAGAGTCAAGAATGGACCATTTTTACGGTGATGGATGCGAAAACTGGGGCGATAGTTGGAAGTGCCACAAATCCTAATTTTAATCCAAATACATTAGATAATTTAACTAATTATTTAAATCCACTAGTGGCTTATCAATATGAACCAGGTAGTACAATGAAGATATTTTCTTGGCTTGCGGCAATGGAAAATGGTGTTTATAATGGTAAGGAAGATTATTTATCTGGTACTATAACCTTACAAGATGGACAAACTAAAATAAAAGACTTTAATAATGTTGGATGGGGTAATATTTCTTATGATACAGGTTTTGCATATTCATCTAATGTCGCGGCTACTAATTTAGCTTTAAAACTTGGATCGGCAAAACTAAGTGATTTTTATGATTTATGTGGTTTTGGTAAAAAAACGGGTATAACTTTACCAGGGGAAGCAAGTGGTAGTATTGATTTTACTTATGAATCAGAACTTGCTAATGCTTCTTTTGGTCAAGGGATAAGTGTTACACCAATTCAACTTTTACAAGCAATGAGTGCTTTTGCTAATGATGGGGTTATGATAAAACCGTATATAGTTTCTAAAATGGTTGATGCTAGTGGTAAAGTAGTAATGGAGGGCAAAAGAACAGAAGTAGGAACAATAGGTTCTAAAGAAAACATTAAGGCAATGAAAAGCCTTATGTATAACGTTGTATATAATAGTTTTCTTTATAATAAAAACTATGCACCTAGTAATGTTACAATTGCTGGTAAAACGGGTACTGCCCAAATAGCAAGTCCAAGTGGTGGTTATTTAACTGGGACTACTGATTATATTAAGTCTTTCCTAGGTTTATTTCCTTATGAAAATCCGCAATATGTATTTTATTTTGCTACTAAACAATTTAAAGGTAATTCTAATAAAATTTATAGTGCAGTAAGTAATACAATTAAAGATGTGGCAAATATAGTAGAAGTTACTAATGAAGAAAGTTCAATTGATAAAACAATGATTATTGATTTAGCCCAATATATTTCTAAAGAAACAACTGTAACAGTAGAAGAACTAAAAAAAATAGGTTTAACACCTATTGTAATTGGTAGTGGTAAGTATGTTACAAATCAATATCCATTAAATAAAACAAGAGTAATAAAGGGTTCTAAAGTGTTTATTAAGACAAATGATGATGTAGTTTTAATGCCTAATATGATAGGCTGGAGTGAGAATGAAGTTATAAGATTTTGTAACTTTCTAGAACTTAATTATAAGTTAGAAGGTCATGGCAAAGTAGTAAGTCAGAGCATTTCCGAAAAGACGGTTATTGATAAAAATTCAATTATAGAAGTCAATATGGCTGTATGACGTTTTTCATTTTTAATGAATTATTGTATTTAAAGTATTTTCTTCTTTTTTAGTTTATGTTAAAATTAAATGGTAAAACTAGAAAGGTAAGAGTGACTCTTTTATGAAAAAAATATTAAATGATAATAAAAAACATTTTAGAAATATTATGGCTAAAGATAGCAGTTCTTTAAAACCTAAAAAATTTAAGGAAGCAAATCCGAAAAAGAAAATAATAATTGCAAGTTTAGTGTTTAGTATATTGTTAATAAGTGGTGGATACTTATATAAAACTTTTGCGGCTTTCTCTGCTCAAAAACAATTTAATGTTATAAATGGTAAAGTAGCTGATCCAGGCAATATTTATTTTACTTATTATGTTGATAATAAAATATCTTTGGAACCACCAGCTTCTAGTGCAGGGTATACACTAGATACGGCAAAATCAAGTTGTACAAATAATGTTAGTTTAAATTGGGATCAAAGTAATTATTCATTAATTGTAAATCATCAGAATTATAAATCAGCAAGTTATTCAAAGACAAAATGTAATTTATATTTTAAAAAAGATAATCCGACATTAATAAATAAAATAACCGATTTATCAAAGAGTACATCATCAAATTTAAAAACAGATGATTTTAGTAATATTAGATATATAGGATCTAATCCAAGTAATTATGTTTATTTTAATTGTAGCGATTATAATAATCCAACCAGTAGTACATGTGAGAAATGGCGAATTATTGGTCTTATGAAGAATATAAAAGATGAAAGTGGTACAACAAGTGATTTAGTAAAGATAATAAGAGATACAACTATGAGTAGTGTTAAGTATGGAATTACCAACAACTTTTCTGGTAGTAAAATGCAGACAACTTTAAATAGTTCACTAAAAAATGATGCAACTAAGAATTTAACTGTTAATGCTGTGTGGTCATTAGGTGGAGCAAGTACAGTAAAGACACCATATGAGATGTATAGTATTGAAAGAGGAACAACAGTATATGGAAGTAATGCTAAGACAATTACAACTAGAGTAGGGTTAATGTATCCAAGTGATTATGGTTATGCTACATCTGGAAGTGTATTAAATAGTCTTGAAATGTGTTCTAAAACAAATATGGATAAATGGACAACATATCCAAATTGTGCAAAAAATGATTGGTTAGCTAATAGTGGAACATATCCTCAGTTAACAATGACACATTATACTGGAAATTCTTATATTATGTATAGTGTGTATACAAGCGGAGAAATAGGTACAACCTTGACACAACGAGCTGATGGGGAAGAAAATCCTTATAATGATGCTAAGCCAGCAGTATATTTAAAAACAAATTTAGTAGTTAGTGGTGGAACTGGATCAACATATAGTCCTTATACTCTTAGTAATGCTACAAGTGCAATAAGCACTGATGTGGCAGCTGATAATGGAAAAATGCTAGATGTTAATTCTAGTAGTTGTAATAATAATGTGACAATATCATGGAATGATACTACTAATAAAATAGTAATAAATTTAAAGAATTATAAAATAACAAATAAAGCAAGGACTAAATGTAATTTAACATTTAAAGCCAATATTCCAACAGTTGTTAAGAAAGTAACTCAACTGGCTAGTACAGATAAAACTAATTTAGCTACAGATGAAGCAGGTAACGTAAGATACATTGGAAAAGACCCAAATAACTATGTAAGTATCGATGGTGATATATGGCGAATCATAGGAGTTATGAAAAATATAGATGATGGGTCTGGCAATAAAGAAGAACGTGTAAAAATAATAAGAAGTACATTAATAGGTGGTTACTCATGGGATACAAGTGAATCAAGTATCAATGATGGTCGGGGTGTTAACGAATGGAGCCAGGCAGACTTAATGAAACTATTAAATCCAGGCTATGAAAGTGAAACTGTAGGTGGATCATTATATTGGAATAATAAATCAGGAACATGCTATGGTTATTATAATAATGAAACAACAAGTTGTAATTTCACAAGTACAGGTATAAAAGACAAATTAAAAAATATGATAGGGAATGCCGTATGGAATACAGGAGCATCAACAACATATAATCAAATAGCAAGTAAATGGTACACAGAAGAA
>JABLTL010089764.1_pt1 | contig 16926 bp, 14 predicted proteins | sample 7160151 | NCBI WGS metagenome assembly JABLTL01 (sample SAMN14651223, study PRJNA627086) | human gut metagenome | isolation source: feces | host: Homo sapiens
AAGAAACATGTAGAGGTACAGGCAGGAATCGAGATCGGACTGGAAAAATTACTTTGAATGGCGCTTTGGGAACATTTATTATACCAAAAAGGGAACTGGGTCACCGATTCTTTTGATTCATGACACTTTACCTGGAGCTTCCGGGTATGAATGGAGCAAAATTGAAGACGAACTGGCAATTGACCATACCGTATATACTGTTGATTTGTTAGGATGCGGACGTTCGGACAAATCCAGCATTACCTATACAAATTTTGTTTATGTTCAGATGATCAGTGATTTTATCAAAAAAATAATTGGTCAGAAAACAGATGTGATTGCAAGTGGTTTTTCAGGCTCTTTTGTTACTATGGCCTGTCACAATGAGAAAGAACTTTTTAACAAAATCATGCTGGTAAATCCGCCCAGCCTGACTCAATTAAAACAGATGCCAAACAGAAAGGACCGCCTGTTAAAAGCAGCTCTGGAAATTCCGATTTTCGGAACTCTGGTTTATCATATGATCGTATCACGTGATAATATAAATAATCTTTTTATCGAGAAGATGTATTATAATCCATTCCATGTGGATAATCAAATGGCAGATGCTTATTATGAAGCAGCTCATAAAGGTGGATATTATACCAGATTTTTGTACTCCAGTCTTGCAGCTAAGTATATAAATATAAATATCTGTCATGCACTTAAGGCACTGGATAACAGTATTTATATTGTTGAAGGTGAAACAGAGCCAAACGGAAAGGCTGTCACTGATGATTATTGTGCCTCCAACCCGGCTATTGAAGTTTCTGTTCTCAAAGAAACAAAACATCTTCCACATGTTGAAGCACCTGAAGCGTTTCTTGAACAGGTTAAAATCTTCTTTTAAGCCTTATATTTAAGCCAGAATGAGTCGACGAGTTGATTTTGAGACAGTTTTGAAGGATAAATTTTTTTATTTCAAGTCGGAAGAAGGCGACGTTGCGGTGACTACAGCAACCGAATTCGGACAAAATATACCGCAAAATGGGGCGTGCAGATTGTGGGAATGATTTTTCAAACACGCTCTAATACAACAAAAAGTGAGACAGGCATATGGAAGAAATTCTATATGCCTGCCTCACTTTTTTATAGATTCGTTTATTCTTTTACTCTTCTGTACTGTCCGTTTCCTGAGAATCTGTATTCTCCTCTTCGGATGTATCAGAATCGTTTGTTGTGCCGGCTGTTTCAGATGTGCTGTCATCGGACTCTTCTATGCTCTCACCTGGCATATCTGTTGAATCTGATTTAGTATCATCTGTTGTTGCTTCGTCTGAATCTGTCTTATCTGAACTGTCTTCTTCTGTTCCGACAACTGATTCAAATGCTGTGAACAGTTCTTTTACATTCATCTTATTTAAGAGATATACTTTATTATCCACCACTGCCGCATAATAGTTTGTATCGTAGCTATAGTATGCAACTTCCTGTGTATCACCGTCTTCTTCTGTAAATGTAGCTGTCAGTTCTGCATCACCGTCAGGTTCATATTTATCTGTCAGACGTTTCTGAGCCGTCATGTTGATCAGTTTATTGTAGAATGTTGTAAATGTTGTTTCATCCAGATCAGAACCATTCAGTTTATAGGTAACTGTTTCTGTATCGTTTCCATCATCATCTGTGGATGTTTCACGTGAAACATTTACTTTATAATCACTGCCCTGATAATTTACTTTGAGGCTTCCGAGGCTGTTTAAAGATACATAACTTACTGTCATATCCCAGAAGTCTTCTTCTGATTTATCAGTGAGCGCGGACAGAGTATCCGTTGACATCGTATAGACTTCATTGCTGTCATTTACCATGACATATCTGCTGCTGTCATCTGTTTCATTTCCAACAAGAATTGTAAGCTGCTTATCTGCCATCTTAGTTTCTTCTTCCGAAGAATCCTCATTGTCTGATGCACTGTCTGAGTTTTCTGATGTTTCATCTTCTGCTTCTTCACCGTCAGTATCTTCAGCCTCAGATGTTTCATCCGTAGTTTCACTTACACTTTCGTCTGATTCTGTATCCTGTTCAGCATCGTCACTGTTTTCTTCCACAGATGAAGCATCTTCATCTGCCGCCTCACCGGAAGCTGTCGTATCATCTTGTGTGTCATCATCAGCAACTTCTTCCTGATAATCTACTGTGATTGTTGCATATGGTTTATCCAGACCATATTTGCTCTTGTCGTCACATTTATAATCTGCAAGTGAACTATATGCCATGCTTCCGAATGAGGATACCAGAGAACTTACGGTAGCTGAGTCTGCTTTTTCTTCATCCTCGCTGCCTTTTACTGACCAGGTACTTGTATCTTCGTCTTTTGATAATTCATAGGAATTATCGCCGTCTACAGAAATTTTTGTAATGGTATCTGTATTGGAAATTGCAGGGAAATCTTCCATCTGCGCATAATCATTCAATGATTTGGTAAACGGCTCTACGCAGGAAGAATCTATCAGGTATACTGTCTTCTCATCATCATCTTTTCTTACATAATACTGACTGGTGGAGGAATTTTCATCTCCCACATACAGTGTAGTTGTTATGTCATCGCCATCTTCCTCATCAGATTTTGTTACAATCTTAATCGTGTTTGACGGAGAGTCCAGACCATATTCTGAAAGATCATCTACGTCCTCCAGAACTCTGTCTGAATCGACAGATGCAATAGCAGATGCTGCACTGTCCAGAGTAGTCTGATTTACCGGAAAATCTGTTTCGTCTTTCTTTACCCAGCTGTCATCATCTTTTTCAAATGTTGTCTCTGTATCATCAACCATAAAATCCAGAGATTTAATGTTATCTGTTGATGCAGTAAATACAGTTGTGCTTTCTTCAGAATCTTCTTCGGATTCTTTCTGCTCCTGATGGGCTACGTAGGTTTTTACACCTGCGTAAGCCCCGCAGCAGACACCAAGAACTACAACTGCAAGAACCATTTTTACAGTTTTATTCTTCATTTAAGCTTTTCTCCTCTTCATCCAGACTGCAAACCCTACAACAAGGAAGAATCCAGGAATCAGACCGATGGTGCAGATCTTCCAGAATGCAGCATCATAGTCTGTAAGTGTCAGATAAGATACAGACAGGCTCTTGGATGGGATAGATACGGTTGCACTGTCTTCTGTGTCTGTCATCCACTTCAGAGATTCGATGATCAGCTTCTCATTTCCGCCGGATACCATCTGATTTACCTGTGATTCCATCAGATTGGAAGTTGAATAGTATACGATCTGCGTTTCTTTGTCATCATCCAGAGTCTCTGTGATGCTTACTCCCAGATCAAATGGGCCAGCTTCGTCTCCGTCTTCTTTCTCCAGAGTATCACTGTTCAGATCTGTCTTGGAATATGCCTGGTCTGATGTGGTGAGGATACTGTTGATCGTTACGGTATCTCTTACATCATCCATTTTTTTGATTCCCTGTGCATATGGTACAAGTACATAATATCCTCCGGAAACAGTCTCAGAGCTTGCATCTGTGCTGTTTATAGTCGGAACCAGATAATATGGCATCTGCATTGCATAATGCTGATTATCACCTTCAAATACGATTCCAGCTTCTCTCTGAACACCATAGTTTTCCAGAACTGCATCAAAGTTTGGCAGGTCTTCTGTTGTATAATCAGAGAAAATCATCGCCTTTCCGCCATTTTCAAGATAATCAATAATAGCAGTCTTTTCATCTTCTGAAATATCTGTGGACGGAGAATCAATGAACAGGCAGTCTGCATCATCCGGAACACTTCCCTCTGTAAGAAGATTCAGAGACTGAATATCCATGTTTGCCTTCTCGATGTCTTCTTTGATAGTAGAATCCATCTCCTTCTCACCATGTCCCTCGAGTGTATAAAGGATCGGGAGATCTTCGGATGTTACATATCCGATCGCACTTGTGATCTGACCTTCACCGTCGAAACCGGTGGTCTGAGAGCTGTAGGTCTGATAATCAATTGTGCTCTCATAGATATTGTTGTAATCAATGACTTTATTTCTGTCGCCGCATACAACGATCAGACTGTTTGCAGAAAGATCATCACTTGTATATTCCGTTACAAATTTAGGATTTACTACAGGATCCTTCTGCTCTACTTTAATATGCTTGGATTCATCTTCATATTTCTTAAGCAGATTGGTAATATTCTCATCTTCAGAACCGCTCTGTGCAATCTGGTAAATTGTTACGTCCTTGTCCAGATCTTTCAGCATTGCTTTTGTATCATCACCAATACTGTAGAGTTTCTGGCTGCTGATATCAATTTCTGAATATTTGGACGGAATCGCATTTACGATCATGTTGAGCACTACAACTACTGCAATAAATATCACTGACATAACCATTGTGTAAGAACCGTTTTTGATATGCTTCTTACTGATGGTGCCAATCAGTTTCTTTTTGTCAAATTTTTTATGCTTATTATTTTTCATCTTTTCTTTCAGTTTCATTTTCTTTCACCTCCCCACTAATTCCAGCGTCTCTTCAAAATAGACTGTGTTGTAAGGAACAGGCATACTGCGATCACAGAAAGAAAATATACAATTCCTTTTATATCAAAGATGTTACTTGTAAAATTATCAAAGTGTCCGCTCAGATTAAACACATCCAGGACTTTCTGAATACCGCCCTCAAAAATACTGGATTTTACTACATAAATAATAATCAGTGCCACTTCTCCGATCACACCGATCACTGCTGAGATCAGAATATTCTTGATCATGGTATAGATAATGATGGCTGCTGCCAGGATCAATAACCCAAATGTCACGCATGTCGACATAGATGTCTGAGAGAAGAAGGAAGAAATACCATTCATCATGTAAAATGCAAATAAGAAAACAAATGTGAGTACCGCTGCAATTACCTGGCTCTCAGTTAATGCTGACATAAATACACCGATTGCAATATTTGCACATCCCAGGAGAAAGAATCCCAGGACTGCTGTATATGCAGATGCAAACTCTACTGTGCCAAACCTGGACATAATCAGCGGATAAGTACACATAACTGCCATCGGAACAGCAAATACAGTTACCAGTGCAAGATATTTACCTATTACAATACCGCTCACAGAAACCGGTGCTGTCAGAAGCAGCTGATCTGTTTTCTGTTTTCTTTCCTCTGCAAGTACACGCATAGTCAAAATCGGTACTCCGATCAGGAATGCAAAGGTAATTGCACTTAAGGTGTATTCAAATTTCGGATATGCTGATGAAAGCTGATATGCTGAAAAATAAATACCTGTCAATACAAGAATGAAAAAGATAAATAAATATCCTACCATGGATGTCAGGTAACTTTTCAGCTCTCTTTTATATATAGCTATCATGGTTATTTCTCTCCCCCTTTATCATTATTCTGTTCTTCCGGTATTTCTGCTGATGTCTGTTTTACGTTTGTCTCGTTTGATCTACCGGCATCAGTATCTTTATCTTCAGGTGTATTTGGGACTTCGTCTGCAGATATTGGTTTATCAGATGCAGTAAGTTCAAGGAAGATTTCCTCCAGTGATACTTTCCTGGACTTCATCTCATAGATTGGGCTGTTAATCTCCGACATTTTGTAGAATACTTCTTCCCGAATGTCATTCTGCTCCTCTGTTGAAACTTTCACACTCCAGAGATTCTGTTTCTCATCTTTTTCCATTGTTACGCTGTTGACTCCCTCGATTCCCTCGAGAGCCTGCCTGATCTGTGTTTTTTCACCTTTAATAAGCATCTCCAGAGTATTGGATCCCTCTGCAAGTTTTCCAAGATTCTCAGGAGTATCGCTTGCTACCAGTTTTCCATGAGAAATGATCAGCACGTAATCGCATACCGCGCTTACTTCAGAAAGTATATGCGAGCTGAGAATAACGGTATGTTTCTTTTTTAATTCTTTAATTAAGGTTCGGATTTCAATAATCTGTTTAGGGTCAAGACCTACTGTCGGCTCATCCAGGATGATCACCTCCGGATACCCCATAATCGCCTCAGCAAGACCAACTCTCTGTCTGTAACCTTTTGACAGGTTCTTTATCAGACGGTTTCTCATGTCTGAAATCTTTACCATATCCATGACTTCTTCGATCATGTTTGCTTTTTTATCTTTTGGGATTTTCTTGAGATCTGCCACAAATTTCATGTATTCCAGGACAGTCATATCAAAATAGACCGGCGGCTGTTCAGGCAGATAACCGATACATTTCTTTGCCGCTTCCGGTTCTTCGAGGATATCGTGTCCGTCAATTTTGACGGTTCCTTCGGTGGATGCGATGTATCCGGTTATCATATTCATTGTAGTGGATTTTCCTGCACCATTTGGTCCCAGAAATCCATAGATTTTGCCTTTCTCTATTTTAAAGGAAAGGTGGTCAACTGCCGTATGGTTACCATATCGTTTGACCAGATTGTTTACTTCAATCAATGTGTTCTCCTCCTCTTAATTTTTGCCAAAATAAAATATAGAAAATGTCCCCAGGTGAAACAGAGAATGGGGGAACCCGAGGACATCTCTATAAAAATAGTTTATGATGAAGTTGTGATGAAATTAGGATAAAAGTGTGATTATTCTGTGATGTTTGTTTGAAAAAAATAGCTGTCCCGAAATCTCGGCATTTTTTGCCAGAAGATTTCATGAGACAACTATACATAGATTTATTATGACAATGGTTCTTTTAATGGTGTTCCTGCTTTACGCGGATACTTTCCAGGTGTAGATTTTTTCTTATTTATAATGACAAGGGATCGGTCAATCTCGGAGTCCGGCAATTTAAAGTATGTGATGTCTTTCACCTGACCACCGAGGATATTGATTGCTTTCTCTGCTTCTTCTGCCTCTTCCTGTACAGTTCCTGATTTATAGGAAATGAAAGTTCCTCCTATCTTTACATAAGGAAGACAATATTCTGACAGAGTTGCAAGGTTTGATACTGCCCTGGATACACAGAGATCATATTTCTCACGATACTCTTTATTTTTTGCATACTCTTCTGCTCTTCCATGAATCGCCTTAATCCCTTCTAATCCAAGAAGCTCAAAACTTTCCTCAAGGAAGTTTACCCTCTTTTTCAGAGAATCCAGCAGACATGCCTCCAGATGTGGAAAAGCAATTTTCAAAGGCACACCTGGAAATCCGGCACCTGTACCGATGTCCATAATTGTTTTTACTTTTGTCATATCAATGGCTTTTACACAGGCAAGACTGTCAAGAAAGTGCTTTGTAAGTACTTCCTCAAACTCAGTAATACCTGTCAGATTCATAACCTTATTTTTTTCTACCAGAAATTCATAAAACTGGATAAACTGATTTTTCTGCTTCTGGCTCAGCTCTATACCCAGTTCTCTGCATCCATTTTCCAATGTCGTCAGATTATACGGCATGTATTATTCTCCTTTTTCTACCTTTATTTATTATTTTTGTATATTTTACAGGGCTGTTTTATGTGCTTTTATGATTTTATCTGTTATTTATAGTCCGTTATTTTACTCTTTTATGTACTATTTTAATATTTTTTGCCAATTTCTTGTTTTTATAAGCACATTAAAGCGTATTATATTAATTATTTCGTACTGGAAAGATACACCAGTAAAACTGATATATCAGCAGGAGAAACTCCTGAAATTCGGGAAGCCTGTCCGATTGAAATCGGTCTGTATGCTTCCAGTTTCTGACGTGCTTCGATTCTCAGGCTTCCAACTTTCTCATAATCAAGATCTGTCGGGATTTTCTTTGCTTCCAGTTTCTTAAACTGTTCTACCTGTTTTAACTGTCTGCGGATATATCCATCATACTTGATGTTAATGTCAACCTGTTCCTGTACATCCCATGGCAGCTCCGGACGTTCTTTATCAAGTGGTTTGATTGCTTCATAAGAAAGTTCCGGACGGCGGATCAGTTCAGCCAGAGTAGTTCCAGATTTCAGCGGTGTGCTGTTATAGCTTTCCAGAAGGGTCTGAACCTCTTTGTTTGCTCCGATATTTGTATGTTCTACTCTGCTGATCTCTGTTTTTATCTGTTCTTCTTTCGTAAGGATTTTCTGATAATCCTCTTCACTGATGAGCCCTGCCTGATATCCCTTTTTACGAAGTCTCAGATCCGCATTATCCTGTCGGAGAAGTAATCTGTACTCCGCTCTGCTGGTCATCATTCTGTATGGCTCATGGTTTTCTTTTGTTACCAGATCATCAATAAGAACACCAATATAAGCCTCAGAACGGTCAAGAATCAGCTGTTCCTGACCTTTAACTTCCAGAGCAGCATTAATTCCTGCGATCAGTCCCTGCGCCGCTGCTTCTTCATACCCTGAGCTTCCGTTAAACTGACCGCCGCTGAACAGTCCTTTGATTTTCTTAAATTCCAGTGTAGGATATAACTGACGTGGATTAATACAGTCATATTCGATGGCATATGCATTTTTTACGATTTTTGCATGTTCCAGTCCCGGTACGGAATGATACATTTCTTCCTGCACATCTTCCGGCAGAGAACTGGACATTCCACCAATATACATCTCATTTGTATAGAGACCTTCCGGCTCAATAAATACCTGATGACGGTTCTTATCTGCAAAACGGACTACTTTATCTTCAATTGACGGGCAATAACGCGGACCGGTTCCTTCGATCATACCGGAATACAATGGAGAACGGTCAAGGTTTGCACGAATGATCTCATGAGTTTTCTCATTTGTATATGTCAGCCAGCAGGATTTCTGCTCTATCTGAACATCTTCCGGATTAGTTGAGAATGAAAATGGTACAACTCTCTCATCTCCAAACTGTTCCTCCATTTTACTGTAGTCAATTGTATTTCCGGCAATACGGGCAGGTGTTCCTGTTTTAAAACGGAACATTTCAATTCCCAGCTCTTTCAGAGAATCAGTCAGGTAGTTGGCTGCCTGCAGTCCGTTTGGTCCTGTATAATTACTTACATCACCGTAAATACATCTTGCTTTTAAATAAGTTCCTGTACAGAGGACCACAGCTTTACAGTTATAAGTTGCACCGGAATATGTTTTTACCCCTGTAATCTTTCCGTCCTCGACCAGAAGTTTTGTTACTTCTCCCTGTTTAATAGTCAGATTAGGTGTATTTTCAAGCGTTTTTCTCATTTCATTGCTGTATGCCTGTTTGTCAGCCTGCGCACGTAAGGAGTGCACTGCAGGTCCTTTGGAACAGTTAAGCATTTTGGACTGGATAAAGGTCTTGTCAATATTTTTTCCCATTTCACCGCCCAGGGCATCAAGCTCTCTTACCAGATGGCCTTTGGAACTGCCACCTACGTTCGGGTTACATGGCATTAATGCGATACTGTCTACACTTACAGTAAACATCACTGTATTCAGGCCCAGGCGCGCACCCGCAAGTGCTGCTTCACATCCGGCATGACCGGCACCGACTACAACAATATCATAATCTTCTACTAACGTTCTCATTTTGTCTCCTTTTATTTTACAACTGCTCATTCTATTCTTTCAAAAATCGCCGAAGGCGATTTTTTGATTTTTATTTACCCATGCAAAACTTGCTGAATATCTCATTTACCAGATCTTCACCAACAGACTCTCCGAGGATTTTACCCAGATTTTCATATGCATTCATAAGATCTATAGAAAAGAAATCTTCCGGCATTCCCCTTTCGATACTGTTTCTGACCAGATCAAGGCTTCTGTCAGCCTCTTCCAATGCTGCTTTATGACGGGCATTTGTAATATATACCTCATCATTAAAGGAAATCTCTCCTCCAAAAAACATATCTTTAATCTGTTCTTCCAGTTCTGTAATGCCTTTTTCTTCTTTTGCAGAAATCGGAATTACAGGATGTCCTGTTTTTTCTTTCAGGATTTCCGGCTGGATTTCCGGCTGAAGATCAGTTTTATTATACAGGATAATCGCCTTTTTTCCAGTAAGCATTTCCATGATTTCTTCATCATTTTCGTCAAGCGGAACAGAAGAATCCACTACATAAAGAATCAGATCTGCTTTCTGTGCCATTTCTCTGGCTCTGTCTACCCCTATTTTTTCCACAATATCCTTTGTTTCCCGGATTCCGGCTGTATCAATAATCTTCAGAGATATTCCATGAAGTGTGATATATTCCTCCAGAATGTCTCTGGTCGTTCCTGCAATATCTGTCACAATAGCCCTGTTTTCTCCGATCAGAAGATTTAACAGTGAGGATTTTCCGGCATTTGGTTTTCCGAGGATAACTGTCTGGATTCCCTCCTGGATCATCTTTCCGTCAGAAGAAGTTTTCAACAGGCGCTTCACTTCTTTCTGTTCATTATCCACAACTTCCAGAAGTTCCTGGGGATATCCATCCAGACTGATATGTTCCGGATCATCCAGTGCCGATTCTATATATGCAATGTGATAAATCAGCTTTTCTCTGATATCTCGGATTGCTTTCTGCACAGAACCTCTTAACTGATCCATGGAACTGCGAAGCGCATATTCATTTTTCGCCTGTATAACATCCATAACAGCCTCTGCCTGGGACAGATCCATCCGTCCGTTCAGGAAGGCACGTTTGGTAAATTCTCCTGGTTCTGCAATTTCGGCACCATTTTTCAGCACTGTATCCAAAACCCTCTGCATAGCATATACACCACCATGACAGTCTATTTCTACTGTATCTTCTCCTGTAAAAGTCCTCGGTGCATGCATGATCATTACCAGAACCTCATCAATCAGTTCCTCTCCATCATAAATATATCCATAATGAATGGTATGAGTCGGAACTTCTTTTATTTTTTTCTTCCCGCCTTTTGATCTGTAGATACGGGAAATCACATCCATGGCATTCTCGCCGCTGATACGGATGATTCCGATTCCGGACGCACTCATGGCTGTGGAAATTGCTGCGATTGTTGTTTCCATTTTTTTCTCCTCACTTGCCTGTTCTATAATAGTTCCGCCCCTGCGGAACAGTAGACTGTTACAATAATTCTGTCATCTTATATACATAACAGGAAAATCACACTGACTACTGTTATTTTTTTCTGCAAGTGTGTAATCTCTCTGGTATATATACAAGACTTTCCGTAAAATAAAAATGTTACTCCAGGCAAAAGTACACACGCAAAGTTACGTGTTATTCACGCTTTCACCTAGAATAACATTCTTTTTTCATATCTGCAATGAAGCAGTCATATTATTAATTTCTTTTTAATTTTACCACTACATGACGGTAAGGCTCTTCACCCTCACTGACTGTCTCAACGAATTTATTTCCCTGAAGAGCAGAATGGATAATTCTTCTCTCATAAGGATTCATTGGCTCAAGAATAACCGGCTTGCGGGTTTTTCTTACTTTATAAGCAATACCTCTTGCAAGGTTCTCAAGAGTTTCTTTACGGCGCTTGCGGTAATCTTCTGTATCAAGTTTTACACGAATGTAATTTGATTTACCTTTATTTACCACAAGACTCGTCAGATACTGAAGAGAATCCAGAGTCTGGCCTCTCTTGCCGATAAGGATTCCCATATCTTCGCCTTCAAAGTCAACTTCCAGACTTCCGTCCGTTGTGTTATATTCAGATGTAATCTCTACTTCTCCAAGATTCATGGACGCAAATACATCACGAAGGAATACCTTTGCTCTGTTTTCTACTTCTTTAATCTCTTCCGGATCTGTAAGGATCTCAACAGGCTTTGCCGGTTTTACCGGTTTAGCCGTCTTTTCTCTGACTTGTTTCTCTTTTGGCTCTCTGAATTCTCTCGGCTGTTTTTCTTTTGCAGCCCTTTCCTTTACAGGTTTTGGCTGTCTTGGTTTCTCAGAAACAGCTTTCGGCTCTTTGATTTCTTTCTTTACCGGTTTTATAGCTTCCGTTTTCTTTTCTTCCTGAACCGGGGCTTCCTCTTTGAAGGAATCGAGTTTCACTGTCTCTACGATCTCCTTCATTTCTTCTTCCTCAGAAACCGGCTCAATCTTACGAACCTTAATTACTGCAGGCTTGCTTCCGATTCCGAAAAATCCGTTGCTGCCTTCACTTATTACCTGAATCTCAAGCTGGTCACTGGATACGCCAAGCTCGATACATGCTTTTGTAATTGCTTCACTCTTTGTTTTCGCTGAAAACTGGATATAATCCTCCATGCCAACCCCTCCGTTCCTGACTACTTCTTCTTATTACGCTCATCAAATGCTTTTACCAGATTGGCCTTTGCAGTAATGCTGCCAGGTTTTGCATTCGCAGCGTCTTTGTAAGCTTCTTCAACCTTCTTGGCTCTTGTCTCAACATTTGTATTGCTGCTGCCTTTTTCAATCTTATTGATATTCTTGGCGCTCTGATGGGCCTGATTTGTAATCTTCTGAGGTGGAAGTCCCGCTTTCTCACGCTTCTTTTCCATCTTCTTCATATTCTCACTGATCAGGTCTTCAATCTGGATCTTATCCATCTTTTTATTGATAACAACCTGCTGCACACTTCTTACTGCAGCACTTGCTACCCAGTAAATACCAAGACCTACAGGGAATGTGAAACAGAATACTGCTGACATCAACGGCATTACCATATTCATTGTCTTCATGGAGTTCATCATTGCATCCTGCTGTGAATCGCCGCTCTGCTGTGCTGCCTGAGGCATCAGTTTTAAGTTGATCATCTGTGTAGCCCACGCAAGAATCGGGATAAGAATCGCAACGATAGCAAGAAGAGCAGATCCACCTACAAAAGCTGCTTTAATATAAGTCAGTGGCTGATCAGCGATATTCAGACCAAAGAAATTCTGCACATGTGAAATCTCTTTTGCAGTGCTGTTCAGCGTATCAGTAAATCCTGCAAACTGGCTTGTCTCAGCAAGTGTTTTCCACTGGGAAGGTGATAATGCATACAAAAAGTCTGTGACTGAATTACTTGTAGCTTTACTTCCATCCATAATAAGCTGAACTCTTGTCATCTTATTATCTGTGATAAACTGCTGAAGGATATCTGTATATCCGTTTACACCTGTAATACTGGTAACTGCAGATGCAAGGATATCCCTTACACTTCCTACATATGCCGGAATTTTATAAATTACCTGATATAAGGCCATCAAAATAGGGAACTGGATTGCAAGCTGTACACAGCTTCCTGTAGGAGATACGCCGTATTTCTGATATACAGCCTGTGTTTCCTCCTGCATTTTCTGCATTGCAGCAGTATCGTTGTTTTTTCCCTTGTATTTCTTTTGAATTTTCTGAAGTTCCGGCTGCATGATCGCACTCAGCTTAGAGAATTTCTGCTGTTTAATCTGCAGTGGGGTCATAAGAGCATAAATAAGGATACTGAAGATGATGATACACAGACCGACATTCTGAATTCCGAATACGTTCAGCAGTCTGTAGATACCATCCATGATCCATCCCATGACGGTCGCAAGCTGACCGATAATAGGAGTGCTGCTCTTTGTCGCTAAAATCATTTCCAAGTTCATTTCCTCCTAGAATCCATAAATGACAGGAGGTTCCTTCGATCGATCAATATTCAATTTTCAAGTACATTCCTGTCTTTACGGTACAGGGTCATAGCCTCCGTGGGAAAAAGGATTACAGCGAAGTATCCTCCATACCGCAAGAAGACCACCCTTTAATGCACCATATTTTTCGATTGCTTCTAAACCATATTGAGAACATGTGGGAATATAAGGACATTTTGTTCTCTTCATCGGTGATATATACTTTTGATAGAGTTTAATTATTCTGATCAGAAACTTCTTTATCATTGTTCTTACCTGCTATGCAGTGCTTTCCCGCCAGATGCATCAGCGCACTCTCTATCTCTTGATAGGTTCTGTCCTTTGCCTGTGGGCGTGCAACTACTACAATGTCCAAACTGTTTTCAAATTCCGCTTCATTCAACCGATAACTTTCTCTTATCAATCTGGTGAGTCTGTGGCGAACCACACTATTCCCTACTTTTTTACTTACTGATATTCCCAGACGATTCTTCATGTACTGATTTTTCAGTACGTACATCACCAGATACCGATTACCTTTTGATGTTCCATTTCTGTATACTTTTTGAAAATCTTGATTTTTTTTTAAGGACTCTGATCTTTGCATAGAATCCCCTTTCCTGATCTCTTTTTTAAGAGAAGAAAAGACCACATAATTGCGGTCTTATTCTTAGGCTGATAAATGCTTTCTTCCTTTTAATCTTCTGGCAGCTAATACTTTACGACCACCCTTTGTGCTCATACGAGCTCTGAAACCATGAACTTTTGCTCTGGATCTCTTTTTTGGCTGAAATGTCATTTTCATAGGTAAAGCACCTCCTTTATCTATTATCCATGTTAAATTTTGTAACTTTTTAAGTATGACAGACACCGGATTCTACAGCTCTCCTGCCCGCCAACTTTACTTATTAGAACATCATTTCAATTATATTCATAAAGGGTGGATTCGTCAAGTATTATTTACACAAAGATTTAAATGGTTTTTTATGCCATTGTGGATTACATAATTGGTTTACGTAATATTATCCACATTTTGTGGATAACTTGTGGATAACTTGTGGAATACCTATATATCTTTCCACTTTCTCCTGTCTATTTTACACATATCTTCAAAAAAATGCTTTTATTTCTACTTTTCTTACTGTGCATAAAATTATCCCCATTTTTTATCGTTTTTAAAAGAATAACGTCACATTATGGTAACCGGAATTGGCTTTTCCACTGTTATCCACACTAATCCACATAAAAAGTGGGGATAACTTTTTTCCACATTTCCCTCAAATATACATTGCGAAAACAGGCATTTTATTATAATATATATAAGGATATTTATGTCTTTTTTAAGAATACGGTCAGAGTTTGTGGAAAACTCAATATTATCAATACACACTTAATATAGAAGTAATACGAACCGGGAGAACCAGAAAATGAACAAAGTTGTGGAAAAATGGGACGAAATCCTGCAAATCGTCAAGACAGAACATGATCTGTCCGATGTTTCTTTTAATACCTGGCTAAAACCACTTACTGTTTACGAAGTAGTTGACAATGTTGTCACTATTATCGTGCCTTCAGAGCAGGTAGGTCTCAATTATATAAGTAAAAAATACAAACTTCCACTTCAGGTAACGATCAGTGAAGTTACCGGAATGGAAAACTGTGACATCAATTTCATATTGCCGGAAGATGTTCCAAAAAAAGAGGAAGTTTCTCCAAAAGCGCAGTCTCAGGACGCACGCTGCGAGGAAGCTCATTTGAATCCAAAATACACTTTTGATACCTTTGTAGTCGGAAGCAATAATAAATTTGCCCAGGCAGCAGCTCTTGCAGTTGCCGAATCCCCGGGTGATACCTACAATCCGCTCTTTATCTATGGCGGTGCAGGTCTGGGAAAAACTCATCTGATGCATTCTATTGCTCATTTCATTATTGATCATGATGAAAACAGCAAAGTACTTTACGTTACCAGTGAAGAGTTTACCAACGAACTGATCGAAACAATCCGTAATGGAAATAACTCGGCAATGACCAAGTTTCGTGAAAAATACAGAAACATTGATGTTCTTCTTGTCGATGATATTCAGTTTATTATAGGAAAGGAATCTACACAGGAAGAATTTTTCCATACCTTTAACAGCCTGCACAGTGCCAAAAAACAGATTATTATTTCGTCAGATAAACCTCCAAAAGATATGGAAATCCTGGAAGAACGTTTCCGTTCACGATTTGAATGGGGCCTGATCGCAGATATCACACTGCCGGATTACGAAACCCGAATGGCAATTCTTCATAAGAAGGAAGAAATGGATGGATATGATATTAACGAGGAAGTAATCAAATACATTGCAAACAATATTAAATCCAATATCCGCGAACTGGAAGGCGCGATCAACAAGGTGATGGCTTTTGCCAAACTTGAAAAAAAGGAAGTTACACTTGAACTTGCCGAACAGGCGTTAAAGGATATTATTTCCCCTGATGAAAAGAAAGTCATCACGCCGGATTATATTATTTCCATGGTTGCTGAACATTTTGATGTTACAGTGGATGACCTTTGTGGAAATAAGCGTAACTCCAAAATTGTAACCCCCCGCCAGATTGCCATGTATTTATGCAGAGAAATCATCTCAACTCCGCTGAAATCTATCGGAAAATGTCTTGGAAATCGTGATCATACTACCATTATGCACGGTATCGACAAAATTGAAAAAGAAATCAACAACGATGAAAACCTTAAAAACACCATTGAAACTTTAAAGAAAAAAATTAATCCACAGGGATGAGGATAACTGACTGTATAACATGTGTATAAGATGTTGATTGAATGTGTATAAGTGTGTATAACTTTTCGCCGCTTTTTGGGTGCTTCGGTTATACACAAGTTATACACATACTTTAAGCACACCTTTACACGAAGTTATCCATATCCGAACTCCTTGAAAAATCAACCTTCAATGGAGTTTTTCACATATTCACATCCCCTACGGCGGAGACGACGAATTCCTTTTATATATTTATCTATAAAAAACCACATCACCCAAGAAAGGAAGTTATACACATTATGAAAATCATTTGCCAGAAAATCAACTTGCTTAAAAGTGTAAACATCTCACTGAAAGCAGTTCCTTCTAAAACAACAATGCCAATTCTGGAATGTATTCTAATTGATGCTACTACAAACCAGATCAAATTTACTACTAATGATATGGAACTCGGTATAGAAACAATTGTTGATGGAACCATTGAAGAAAAAGGAATCATTGCGCTGGATGCAAAAATTTTCTATGAAATCATTCGTCGACTGCCAGACAATACGGTAACTATTAAAACAGATGAGAAACTTACTGCCACCATTACCTGTGAGAAAGCAAAATTCACGATACCTGGTAAATCCGGAGAAGATTTTGCATATCTCCCACTGATTGAGAAAGAAGAAAGTCTTACTATCTCTCAATTCACATTAAAAGAGATGATTAGACAGACTATTTTCTCAATT
>JABLTL010158221.1_pt1 | contig 16914 bp, 20 predicted proteins | sample 7160151 | NCBI WGS metagenome assembly JABLTL01 (sample SAMN14651223, study PRJNA627086) | human gut metagenome | isolation source: feces | host: Homo sapiens
AGCATTTTAAACTGGGTTTCTAATAAAACATATTTATATAATACCATATTAAAGTAAAATTTACAACTGCAACACAAATTACTATTTATATCACAAACAACATGTCATAATATGCAATTCTTTTTAATATCTAATTCTACTTTTCATTTTATTTAATTTATAAACTTTTGCAAGATATCCTCATCATTATTTTCTTCAAATATATACTCAACTAATTTATTTAATTTTTCCCCATCAATTAAAATTACATTGTTAGCTTTCGCTAAATCTTGCGCTCCTTTTGTAAAAGTACTATTTGTAATAACAACTCCTTGATTAGCATTATAATATTTTAATGCACCAACAATTTCTTGTATAGGTGTGTTACTTAATTTATCTGTATAAAATTTTGCTTGAACAGCATAAATATAATTTCCTTTTTTTAATATTAAGTCAGCACCTTGATCGCCAGCTTTTCCATTATGCAATGCTTTATACCCCAATTTTTTAAATAGTTCTGTTAAATATAATTCAAACTGTGTCCCAGTTGATATATTATTTAAGTTATATTCTTCGTTTATTTCTTCTTTTTCTCTAGAAAAATCTCCATTTAGATATCTTTCTCTCATATTAATCTTTTCACTATGATTTACATTGTAATTATATAGTCCTACATATTTGTACATTTGATTTATCGCTTCTATAAATAAATTAAAATTGTTAGGATTAATTGTAATTTTTATTTGATTTAATATATATGGATGTATATCTACATTCCTATTGTTTTTAGCGAAATCACTAATCCATCTTTCCATTAGTTTATCTAATTTTTCAATATTATCACATTTTTCTTCGGTCTTACATAATATTTTTTCTTCTTTTTCATTTATTCTCATAACAAGTAGTTTTACAAAGTATCTGTATAACACATCATTTCCTATATTACCCAATTCTTCTTTATAAAACTCTTGATATAATGGTTTTGTTTTTTTAGCTATTAGTTCTATGTCATTAATTTCTTTTGACATATTGCTTAAAATCACAAAAAATTCATTATCTTCTTTTACCTTTTTTGCTTTTTTATTAATAAATACTAATTTTGTAATACATATACATGTTGTTAATGCATCTACAAGATAATCAAATACTAATTGATATGGCATACATAAATATCCTTTATCACATATGCCATAAATATTTTCATTATTACTTTTATTATAAGTTACTTTTAATTTTATAAAACAATATTCATTTATCTTTTTACATATTTCATCAATTTTTTCATCATATGTAATTCTATCTAAGGTATGAGGTTCCAGAATTTTTTGAATAACAATTTTATTACATCCAAAATGCTTCTTTATTTTATTTTTCAAATATATAGTATCATATATTTTAGAAAAATCATTAATATCTTTTACTGTCTCTGTATCTATAAAAAATTCTGTTAGCATTGTAGCAATATCTATTTTCTTTATTTTGTTTATATATGCAATTTTAGATTTTTTTTCTACATTTTGTATCATTTCAGCTATTAAATCAACTGTATTAGTATCTAATTCATCTATTTTTACTCCAATATCTATATAGCTTTTATTTGTTGTGCTTACTTTTGATTTCATATTTTTTTCTAATTGATTTTGATATTTTGTTTCTTTAACTATATCAACAATAAATATTATAAATTTAATTAACCACCATATTATAACCACAGGTGCAGCAAATACAAACATTAAAATATAAGCAACAATCTCACTTCCATCATCTTTTTTTCTTTTTCCCATTTATACTTCTCCTTTATTAATTGTTTTTTATCTGTTATTCCACAAAATGTAATCAAGAATTTTTATATCTGACAATTCATATTCTTTAAACTCTTGTTTAAATTCTTTAATAGCTTGTATAATATCTTGTTGTTCCATTTTTTGTTTTTCTATCTCAATAATCTTATAATATGTATTTATTGTATTATCTAATTTTTCTTGTTTATTTTTTCCTAATACTTCAATATTAAGATTTTTCAAAACATATTGGTCCCATATTGGCATATTGGGATTAATTGTAGCTAACATTTTACTTGAAAAAGATTCTTCTATACATCCAGTTTTTTTATAAATGTATCTTAATATTTCTTCAAATTTAATATTTTTATTATTCTTCACTCTTTCAAAGTACTTATAAAAAACATCTCTCCATTTTTTATTTCTTCTTACTCTATAAAAAGCATTAAATGTAGTTTGAAATTCAATATCTTTACTCAAATCACAATTATACATCTTTTCTTTAATATAATTATATTTATCTAAATCTAAAAATCTAATAATTGCATTCTTCCTAAAATTTTCAAAACTATAATTCATCTTATTACCCCTATACATATTACTATTAGTAACACTAATATATCATAATATACACTTTTTCTCAATATATCTTGTTAATATTTAGTTATTAGACAAAATAAAAAGTGTTAGTTTTTATTTTCCTAACACTCCCAGATTATAAATATCTAATTCGCCTTTTTCTTTTATCTTATCTATAATGTCTCTTTCTCTTACTCTATATTTATAAACCAAACTTTCTATCTCACATTTTTCCAGCTCTGTAAGATCTCTGTTAATTATACTAACAATTTCATCTTCTAAATTTTTATAATATCTTCGTACATCTTCTTTTGTTCTCACATTATTTCTATTCCAAGCTTCTGCCATTCCTTTCATAAAATCAAATTGATATCTATTCAATCTTTTCTGTCTTTCTGTACTATAATAAATTCTTTTAAATATTTTAATTACTACTTCATCATCAAAACCATATTCTTCCTTACATAGCCTGATAATTTGTTTAGTATTTTTATTTTTTTCTTCATAATCTTTTTTTATATGTTCATCAATAAAAGTAGATTTAATGTAATTATATAACTGCTTTTCCTTATTCATAGTCACACTCTCTTTTCTTTTCTCCATCTAGACATATAATTTATTGTCTTACTTCCTTAATTGTCCCTAGTGTCAACCTCGTTTCTTAGGGTATTACCGCATACAGAAACCATAAATAAATCCGTTGCATTATCAATTCATCTTCTAATCTTTGTTGTAAGAAATTCAATTCTGCTAACATTACTTTTTGTTTAGAATTAAGTATTTCTGAAAGTTGTTTCTCCATTTCAGATATTTTATTTAATATAAAATAATATTCTTTACTAGGTTTTGAATTTTCTTCTATATATTCATGAAATAAAGTAATCAGTAATTTTTTATTTATTTTATTTTTTACTTCAATTTCAAATTCTTCTTCAAATTTATCAATGTACATATCAATTTGTTTTTCTTGTTCTTCATTTAAACCTTCCATATTTAATCTTTCCTTCCAAATATATATTTTATTTCTTTTATTTGTTCGTCATTAAGTGATACAAAACCTTCTTTATTTTTTGCTACTATAATAAAATTTCCGTATATTTCAATTCCATTTATTTTAGTATTTCTATAAAATATTTTATCTTTATTTTCAGTAGCTTCTTTACTGTAAATAGCATATACATTATCAAATAATGGTATTTCTCCGAAGGGGTAATAAACCAACCCATATATTTCGTCTATTCTATTCTTGATTGTTAATTCGTCAATTTTAGTTTTATTTATTACAAGTATTTTTATATTTTCTTTCATTTTTCTAACTCCTCTAATTTTACATTTAATACTTTTAAAAGTTTGTTTACTATTTTATAATTTGGATTTGTTCTGTATAGATTTTCTAAATCAGATAAATAAGATGTAGAAATTCCAGTTTTTTGTGATAGTTGTTTCAATGTTAAATTTTTTTCTTTTCTAATCTTCTTTAAATTAACTAACAAATTCATCTCTCCTATACTTTTCATTTTTTCTTTTCTTTTCATATTTCATAAATACTTCTAATGCTTGTTTCGTTCCACATTTACTACATATTTCAGTTTTATTATCTGTTCTAGATATAGCTGATGGCTCATTATAAAAATTGTTACATATAGGGCACTGTTTCAAACAAATTCTCCTTTCCTTATTTTTTACCAAAAGAAAACTCTAGCTACTTCACATAGCTAGAGTCTATATAAAACATATTTTATTTGATTTTTATCGTTCTTATTAATAATCATAGTTCTATCTTCCTTTGGTTCATTTAAAACTTACTTAATGGCTGTATTGGGGGAAATCGTAAGTTTTAACTATATATACAATATTTTTTCTTAATTGTACATAGTTTTTGTTAAATTGACATGAGAATATTCAAGGTTAGATTTTTCTATTTTACTAAATAAGTTAATCATATATTAGATTTAGATGTCTTAGAATTAAATCTGGTGTTTAGGAGATTTGTTTATTCATTATTTCTTTGGTGTTTTGTTTCTTTTTGTAGAATTCTGTCGTTTTTTGTTCTTCACGATTAATTTTTTTAAAACTATCAATCTTTGATTGTGAGTAATTCCAGTAGCTGTATCTTCTACTCCGTTTTTTAATTGATATTCTTCTATCTTCTGTTTCGTTCTTAAATTTACTATAGTGTATTCTGCTTTTAATTCCGTTATTAGATTTTTAATTTCTGTAATGTTTCTTATCATTGAAGTAACGAATTTATCGTCTGTATCTTTTACTTCTATAAACGGCTGTAGGTTGTTTTTTCTTTCTTCATTCAAAAGCTGTAATTGGTATCTTATGTACGATGCTGAAATAAATCCGTATGAGTTTATTTCTTCTTTAGTGGTGTCAGAAAATAAAACGTTGATTATGTCTTGAATGGTAAGAAGGTCTTTTTTAGTTTTATGTATAAGCGAAGTATTTTTATAAACTCGTTGAGCTTCTTCTAGTGTTTGATTTTTAGTAAGTATAGTGTGTGTAATTTTAGATAAATTCAATTGGTTGAGTAATTTAGCTTTAGGTAATACAGTAGTAGTAAATAAATCGTCAGTGTATTTAGGTAATAAAAAACAAGAAGCAGTGTGTGTTTCTTCGTTATAAGATACAGCTTTACGTTCAAGTAATTGTAAAGTGTATAATGTTTTAAAACTATTGTATTTTCCAAAAGAAAGTATGAGGTCTTTTATTGAAATTATAATAAATAAGTGGTTTTTGTAAAAGGTAATAGGTAAACGTTGAGGTGTTATATAATAAAATAAATCAAGTAATATATTGTTGTTTAAGTATGTAGTAGTATTTATTTCGTTGTTTAAATCTTTAATTATATCTTGATGATTTAGTAATTTGTATTTATTTAGTATATTTCTAAAATATTTATTGTTTTTATAATATTTAAATATTAGTTGTAGATTATTTTGTAGTATATTTTTACATCTATAAATATTAAAATTAGTACTTAAACATAAAGTATTATATTGAGTAAAAAAGGTATTTTTTGTATTAGTAAAAAGTATACCATCAAAATCACTCAAATTATTGATAAATATATATGTAGGAGTAGTTTTTGTTGTTATATTAAATTTATTACTAAATCTAATATAACGACTACTAATTTTTATATATAAATTATCAAAGAATTTCTTATTGCAATCCCAATATAAGTTGCCATTTGTTAAATAATCTATATTGTATGCATTTACTTTTTCTAGATACTTCTTATCTGCTTGATATTGTTTATCTTGTTTTAAATAATCTTTTATTTGTAGTATTTCTTCTGATGTCATTACTACTTCATACGCTAAACCTTTACTATGTTTACTATTATTTTGATGTGTTACAAATTCCAAGTTTTCTAGTCTATTGTCCCATTTATTTTTATTCTTATGATTTATTTCATAATCTGGATTTGTTAAAACAGTATATAACTTTGTATCAAACTGTGCGTAATATTCCATTATAACTCTATGTAGATATACTTCTTTTCCGCTTCTATTCTCAAATTTCAAGTAGCCATTTTCATCGCTTAATTCGTATTCTCTAAATATTTTCATCAAGTATCTAATTAATCCATAGTCATTTGGAATCTCTGCAATAGCTTGTCTACTTACTGAATAATCATACTCATATGGATTTTGATTATAAAAATTCACCTCTGATTTTGTCTTATTTAATTTTAATTCTACTATTGCTACTTGTCTTCCAAATAAATTTACTATCATATTCATTGTTGTATCTTCTCCTTCCCGTTTCGATGCCTAAAAATAGCTTAACAAGAATAGTTAAGCGGTTTCTATTTAAAGCTTATAAAAACTCTACATTTAACATTACTGAAATCTTTCAATTTCTTTGGAGCCACAACAAAATTGAACAATTTAATTACATTGATGTACTTTTGTAATATTAACACATGGTATTACAATATCGTCTTTCCCCGAAAATATATTAAACATCTTTGTATTTCCTGGCACAATTATAGATGTTATTACTCCGGTATTTAAATCCGCTGTTACATCTTGTACATATCCGTAATCTTTTGGCATCTGATATATTTATAACTTCTTTATGTTTAAAATCAAGTCCTTTTTCTCCCATTAATATGTACCTCTCTTTTTTTATTGGTTATATATATTATATTGTTTATGTTTAATATATATTCATTGTAATTTGGGCGGACAGAGTCGTCCCCCCTTTACATACACTATACTCGTTCACACACATCCTATTTATATACTTTTCTTATTCTATTTATTGCATCTTTTTCTAATCTTGATACTTGTGCTTGTGATATCCCTATTTCTTCTGCCACTTCCATTTGAGTTCGTCCATCAAAAAATCGTCTTGCTATTATTTCTTTTTCTCTTTTATTTAACTTTTTCATTGCTTGTGCTATTGTTAAATTCTCAGCCCACTTTTCATCTATATTTTTATTATCTTTTACTTGATCTTCAATATACAAATTTTCACTTCCATCCTTATATATTGGTTCTTGTAATGAGATGGGATCTTGAATTGCATCTAAACTAAATGCTATTTCTTCTTTTTCTATTTCTAAAATTTTTGCTATTTGTTCTACTGTCGGTTCTTTTCCCGTTTCTTTTGTTACTTTTTCTCTTACTTGTAATGCCTTATATGCTAAATCTCTTATTGATCTACTTACTCTTATTGGATTATTATCTCTTAAATATCTCCTAATTTCCCCTATAATCATAGGCACTGCATATGTGCTAAATTGTACATTTTGACTTAAATCAAAATTATCTAGTGCTTTTATTAATCCAACGCATCCTATTTGAAATAAATCATCTGCATTTTCTCCTCTATTTTGAAATCTTTGTATAACGCTTAGTACTAGTCTTAAATTTCCCTGTATAAATTTTTCTCTTGCTTCCTTATCTCCATTTTTTATTTTTTCTAATAACTTGTTTTTTTCTTCATTTGATAGCACAGGTAATTTTGAAGTATTAACTCCACTTATTTCTACCTTTTTTATCAAACAATAACCCCCTTTAGAATAATCTTTTATTAATTATTGCCAAAAGAATTAATGTTTATACTTTTTTATTTTTTTACAATTTTATATTTTTATGTTATAATAGATATATCTTAATATAAGGGAGGAATTTTCTTGGAGTTTTTTATCGAAACTGAGAGGTTGATTCTCCGGAAGCCAAATAAAAAGGACATTTATGGTTTATTAAAAATTTTGGATGATCCAAAAGTAAAAGAGTTTGTGCCTTCTTTCTATTTATCAACTTATGAAGAAGTGCTTTCTCTTTTGGAAATACTTAAACTTGCTGATCAAAATGACATTTGGTTGGTATTAGAGGAAAAAAAATCCAAAAAATTAGTTGGAGTATTATCTGCTTATCGTACATCTGAAAATTTGCTGCCTATATCATATGCAGTATTAAGTTCCAGGCGAGGTGAAGGATTTATTCCTGAAGCCATAAAGGGCTTTGTAAGTTTTCTTAAATCTCATTTTCCATCTGCAGATGTTGTTTTTGCTATAAGAAGAAATAACATTTCATCTAAAAATGTAATTAAAAAACTTCATATTCCCTTTGATTACACGAGAGAACATTACAATTATTATACTCTCTCGTTATCAGAAGAGCTACCTTTTTAAGGTAGCTCTATCCAGTTTTGCTTATAATTTCTTTTTTCATCTTATTTATAATCTTTTTTTCTAATCTTGATATATAACTTTGTGATATTCCGAAGCATATCTGCTACTTCTTTTTGGGTTTTTTCATTACCTGTTTTAAATCCAAATCTCAATTCCATTATATTTTTTTCTCTAGGATTTAGTTTTTCCATTGATATTTTTAATAATTTTTTGTCTACTTCATCTTCTAACCCTTTAGATACTGTATCTGGCTCAGTTCCTAAAATGTCTGATAATAATAATTCATTCCCATCTCCATCCTGATTTAATGGTTCATCTATAGATATTTCCCCTTTTAGTTTATTAGTTCTTCTAAGAAACATTAAAATCTCATTTTCTATGCATCTTGATGCATAGGTAGCTAATTTAATATTTTTATTAGTTTTAAAAGTATTTATTGCTTTCATTAATCCTATTGTCCCTATTGAAACTAAATCTTCAATTCCAACGCCTGTATTTTCAAACTTCTTAGCTATATATACTACTAATCTTAAATTTCTTTCTACTAATATTTGTCTTGCTTCATTTCTTTCATTTGTTTCTAATTGTTTTAATATTTTTTCTTCCTCTTCCATTTCTAGTGGTGGTGGCAAGGTTTGACTTCCTGCTACATAAAATATATCACACTCGTTTTCTTCTTTACAGTTGTAAAAGAACTTAAAGCTTCGTTTTAATATTTGAAGTATATCCATTAAATTCACCCATTTTTCCTTCCTGGCTGTTTAATAATTCCAATCCAATTAAACCTGAATATTTTTTGTTTTTGTTAAATTTATTACTACATGTACAAACTATTACATTATTTATTATCTTTTTTCCTTCATCATTATATAGTTTTATATAGTCTGGTTTAAAACCAATCAATATTCCATTGTTTTTTCCTATCGAATTAAATGGTATTACTCTACAGCGTAATTTTAATTTTTCTTTCAAACAATCTAATTTGTCCATTTGTCCTTTTTTTAAAATATCCAATGATTCTTCATCTAATATATGTAGTAATTTCTTTTCTTCTATAATTACAACCGGGCATTTAGTTATTGGTTCTGCTAATAAATTTCCTGTATCTAATAATGTAGTAACCTCAACATTTTTTTCATTGTATCCAATTTCTATTTTGTAATATATAGAATTTTTGTCGATTTTTCTTTTTACTATTTTAAATGATATGTATATAACAAAAGCTCCTAATATTCCTCCTAATATTGCTATTTTTATTGGGTATTCTCCCACTAAAACACCATTTATGTTTTTTATTTGTTTTGGACTCACATTATATAAAAGATAATATGCAGCACCGCCAAAGCAGAATGATGTTAAATAAAAAATTACTATATTCTTTATTAATTTTTTTAAAATATTGGGATAAAAAGCTATATATATCATTACTACTGACAATACAATTTTTATAATTACATTTGTATATATTGGTAATTGTGTGATATACAACATAATTACATAGATTGCTCCTAATATACTAGAAATTAGCATTCTCAAATAACTTATTTTTTCTTGCACTATTAAACCAGTTGTATACAATATAATGTAATTCATTATAATGTTTTCAAGAAATATTATGTCTATATAAAATGTCATATATCACCTCCTGTCAAACCTCATAAAAGTTGTATTTGTATTTAATCTAATTAGAATATGTTTATTATAAGAATTATTTTTTTAAAAGTCTGTCAATTTTTAGGGTAGAAAAAAAGAAATAATCTACATTTTTAGATTATTTCTTTTTTAATATGTATGTAATTTGATATTAATTTGCTTATTTCTTTTTATTTCTTAGGAAAGATGGTATGTCTAAATCTGATGATGAATTATTACTTTCTGAAGAAGATGGAATTGAGTTTACTTTTTTATCCCAAGCTTTTGAAACTAAGTTTTCAACACCTATACTAGATAATGGTGCATCTGATTCAAATCCAGTTGCAATTACTGTTATTACTATTTCATCTCCTAAAGATTCATCTATTACTGAACCCCAGATAATGTTTGCTTCTGGGTCTACACTGCGTTGAACTAATTCTGCTGCTGTATTAATTTCTTGTAATCCTAAATCGCTTCCACCTGTGATATTTATAATTACTCCTCTAGCTCCTTCTATTGATGTTTCTAGTAATGGACTTTGTATTGCTTGTTTTGCAGCATCTTCTGCTCTATTTTCTCCTGATGCTCTACCAATACCCATATGAGCCATTCCTCTATTTAACATTATTGTTTTAACATCAGCAAAATCTAAGTTTACTAATCCCTCTATTGCTATTAAATCTGATATTCCTTGTACGCCTTGTCTTAAAACATCATCAGCCATTTTAAATGCTTCTACTATAGATGTTTTTCTATCTATTATTTGTAATAATTTGTCGTTTGGTATTACAACTAGTGAATCTACTTTTCCTTTTAAGCTTTCTACACCGCGTTCTGCTTGTGCTAATCTTTTTTTGCCTTCAAATGTGAATGGTTTTGTAACAACTGCAATTGTTAATATTCCTAATTCTTTTGCTGTTCCTGCAACAACTGCTGCTGCTCCAGTACCTGTTCCACCACCCATTCCGGCAGTAACAAATACCATATCTGCTCCTCTTAAAGCTTCACCTATTTCTGATTTACTTTCTTCTGCTGCTTGAGCTCCTATGTCTGGGTTTGCTCCAGCTCCTAATCCTCTAGTTATTTTTTCTCCTATTTGAATTTTTGTTGCAGCTTTAGATTGTTGTAATTGTTGTCTATCTGTATTAACAGCTATGAATTCAACTCCTTTTATTCCAGCTTCAACCATTCTGTTAACAGCATTATTTCCTGCTCCTCCAACTCCTATTACTTTTATAGTAGCTGCTCCATCTACTACTTGTTTGTTTTCCATTTCTTCGTATTCGTACATACTATTTCCTCCCTAATCTATTTATTCAAATTTTAAACTTCTTATTATGAATAAAAAAATTCTTTTATTCTTTCGAATAACACTTTTAAGAAATTATCTTCTAATACAGTATCAATACTACTTGAAACTGATCTTGCAAATGGTCTAGCAGCAATATATCTTACTAGAGCATATGCTGTTCTATAACTTGGTCTAACTGTACTGATTAATCTTCCAGTAGACATTTTTACCGGTATATTTAATGCTATTTTTCCAGCAACATCACTTTTATTTATGTTTGTTATACCTTGACCTGTTAAAACTACATTATTAATTTTTGATTTTATTCCTTGTGCTGTTATATCTTTATTTATTAAAGAAAAGATTTCTTCTACCCTTGCTTCTATTATTTCAATCAATTCTGAACTTTTTATTGTTCTTGTTTTACTTAATCCATTACAAGTATTTAGTATTATATCATTATCGTTATCAATAAATGATTTTAGAGCTAGTCCATATTGTCTTTTTAATTTTTCTGCCTCTTCTACGGAAATATCTAATACTACTGCAATATCATTGGTAATATTATTGCCTCCTAATGGTATTGTATTAGTATAAGAAAACTTACTTCCATCAAACACACCTATTTCTGTATTTCCCGCTCCTATGTCTAAAAGCATTATATTGTCATTTAATTCATTAGAATCTAATACTAAATTTCTTTCAGCTAATGTTACAGGTATTATTCCATCAATTTCTAAATCTACTTTTTTAAATATTTGATGTAATTGTTTAACATAGTCTTTGTCAGCTAAAATAATTTCAGCATTAACCGTAAAGTTTGAACTTAAGCAGCCTATTGGATCATTCACGACTTTTCCATCTTCTAGCATAAATTGCTCTGGTACTATGTCTATGATTGTTTTATCATCTGGTAGTTCAATGTCTTTTACTAACATCATAGCAGAATTTACATCTTTTACAGATATTCCAGCAAATTTATCTTTTATTTCTTTTATTACACTATTTTGAACAATTGTTACATATTTTCCTGGTATTGTTACATATGCAGAATTGATTCTCAAATTAGCTTCTTCTTCAGCATCATTAATTGTTTTAGCAATTGACATTGCAACTTCATCTTCGTTAATTATTTTACCTTTTTTTATTCCAGTACATTTCCACTTGCTCATACATACTGTTTCTATTTGGTTAAAATTATTTACTTCTCCTACAACAGTAGTAATTTTTGAAGTTCCTATATCTATGCCGACAATTATATCTCCTATTGCCAAGCTTAACCCTCCAATTTTTATAGTATATTTTTTCGTCTTTAAGAATATTATATTTTTTATCAAAAGTCAAGAGAATTTGTAATATTTTTGTAATATTTTAGAAATATTTTTGTAACAAAGTTTCTTGCTTATTTATTCCGTAACTTTTTCGGCTTTTTTATCTTTTTTAGTTGACCATTTTTCTATATAATATCTACGAATTGTGCCTAAGTTATTAAACATTCTTCCTACGAAAACAACAATTGCTGCTAAATATATATCTACATTTAATTTTTCTCCTAAGTATGTTAATAAAATTGATAAAATGGCATTTCCAAAAAAACCTGAAACAAATATTTTAAAATCAAATTTTCCTTTTAGAGTAGATGTAATTCCACCAAATACAGAATCTAATGCTGCTACTATTGAAATAGCTAAATATGATGAATATGTATATGGAATTATTGGTATGTTTATTCCTATTATCGCTCCAATTATACAACCTATACAAATTGCTAATATTACCATTTAATTTTCCTCCTTAAAATCTATACATCTATATATTTTAAATTAATATCTTTTGAATATTTATTAATTTTTATATTACTTTTGCTTTCTACTAAGATACTATATCCTTCTTTTTGTTTTGCATCTACATATCCATTTTTTATATTTAATGCACTCTTTAAATAATTTTCATCTCCTATTACAAGTATTGTGTATGGAGATGAAATTTTATTGCTATTTACTAAAACAAATCTACTTGATATATCTACAATATCTGTTAAATTAATAACTCTTTCTCCATTTATACTTATAGCTTCTGCTCCTGCTGCTCTAAGTTCATTAACTAATGTTAGTAAATCTTCCGCATCATATACTTTATCTTCTGTATCTTTAAGTGTAACTTGTATACCATTTCCTATTACATCTGTTTTTCCTAATATTAAGTTTGCTTCTTTTAATTCTTCCTCAACTAGCTTTTCTGTTTCATCACTGTTTTCTGATTTTTCTTTGTATTCTGCTATTTTAGTTTGAGTATCTTGAAGCTTAGTATTAGTTTCTTCATATTTTTCTTTCCATTCTGATGCAAGCTTTTGTAGTTCATCTTCTCTTAATGATTCTAATTCTGATACATCTATTTCATTTACCACTTTGAACTGCATAAACATAACACAAGCTAATAATAAACTCATAATTCCTATTGTAATTACAATTACTATCTTTTCCTTTTTCATATTTTTACCTCTCTAAGAAATACTTATTTTTGGTTTCTCATATATTTATAATCCATAATTCCATTATATTTATATATTGTTATTTTGTTTTGTTTTGTTACACTTGAAACCAATCCGAATTTTTTTAACTGTGCCAAAAATCCTCCTGGTCTTTGTATTGCTCCAAGTAATGCTTCTTGTGATCCTATAGCTTTTATCTTAAATGGTGAACTTATTTTGTTTCCATTTATTAATATTACATTTCCATCACATGTAATTGAAGTTAAATTGGTTATTCTTTCATCATTTATAGATATTGCTTCAGCTCCAGCATTTTTTAATTCATTTACTAGTGTTAATAAATCTGTATCATGAATTAAATAGTTGCTAATATTGTCTAATATACTAATTGAATCATTTGTAACATTTTTATTATCTGCTACAGTTACAACAATTCCTTTACCTGCTACATCTATTGTTCCTATAATTGAATTTGCTATTTTTAATTCTTTTTCAGATTCTGAGGACTTGTCTCCTCTTTGTGTGGCTTGCTGTCTTTGTGTTTCCAATTTCTTTTCTGCTTTTTCTAAATCAGAATATGCATCATCATATTTTTCTTTCCAGTTTAAAACTTCTGCTTTTAATTCGCTATTTGCTCCACTAATATTTATTATATGATTAGCATTTTGAATTGTTTTGTATTGTACAACTATTGCTATTGTTAGGATTAAACACATTACTCCTAAAGTAACTGAAACAACTTTTTTATTCATAATATTACTCCTTTTTATTATCTGGTTTAAAATATACCTTTCTATTACTTAAATCCCCATTAATAAATATCTCTCCTTTATTACCTTTTTCTTTTTCTAATAAAGTTTTCAACCATAATATTCTTTCACTTAAATTTGTAGCATCTCCCAAATACACAATTTTCTTTTCTTTTTCTAAGGTTAAAATATAATTTGATGTGTCTTTACAGTTTATAGATGTAATTTGGTTATCTATACTATTGTATTGGCAATAATTAATAATTTTTATTATTGTATTTAGTTTTGTTAAATCTTCATCGTCCAATCTATTTGATTTGTCTATAGAATTCTCTAAATTAGTTAGTCCTTCTATTTTTACAATGTTTTCTTTTTCATCAGCTATTTCTAATATATATCCCTGTTTGTCTAAATATATATATTGATTGTTGTATTTAACTTGATAAGCTACTTTTCTTTCTTCTATATTAATTTGTAGAGTACTTGGTAGTTTTCTTTTTATTGTTACTTTTTCTACATATGAATTTTCTTTTAAATTCTTAGTTATGCTATTTTTAGTTATTGCAAATATATTTGTAGTATTAAGTTCTACCTTTGTTAAACTAATATATGTTTCTACAGAATTCTTTTCATTTCCACTTATTTCTATATTAGTAATATTAAACATTGGTGTTGTTAACATATAAATTGTCCCTGATACAAGTAACAAAAATAATACTATAAATCCTGCGATTCCTTTTTTTCTGTTAATCTTTTTTATTTTCTGATCTTTATCATTTTGTATTTTGCTATTTTTTTTAGGAACTCCTTTGCTTTTGCTTGTCCTTTTTTTAGGTTTTGACATATTATTTTTTTTGTTATTATTGGTACGAGTAGTTTTTTTATTTTCTACTCGTACATTTTTAGGTTTAGTTGTAACACCTATAATTATTTCATTTTCAGAGCTATAGCTATTGTCATTCTTTTTTTTTTTCATATTTTTTTTACTTGCTCTTGGCATATATTTTTTCTCCTTCTGAATCAAATATATTTTATATTTCTTCTAATCTTATATTTGCTCCTAAAGATGTTAGTTTTTTATCTAAATTTTCATAACCTCTTAATACATATTCTATATTTTCTACTGTTGTCCTTCCTTTTGCATTTAAACCAGCTAATATTAAAGCTGCTCCGCCTCGTAAATCTGTAGCTCTTACAGTTGCTTTGTTTAACCTTTTTACTCCTTTTATTACTGCTGTTCTACCTTCTACTGTGGTTTTTGCTCCCATTTTTATAAGTTCATTTAGATATTTATATCTATTTTCAAATATATTTTCTATTATAATTGAGGTTCCTTTAGCTATTGTTAAGGTTACTCCTAATATTGATTGCAAATCTGTAGGGAATCCCGGGTATGGCAGTGTTTTAATGTCTATTGCTCTTAGTTTCTTAGGGCTTTTTAATACAATTTCATTTTTACTTTTAGTTATTTGACATCCCATTTCCTCTAGCTTGTTGATTAATGTTTCAATATGTTCTGGAATAACTTTTTGTAATTTTATATTTCCTCCTGTTATTGCTGCTGCACATAGCAAAGTTCCCGCTTCTATTCTATCTGGAATTATATTATAACTCAAATCTTTTAATTTTTCTACACCTTTTATAATAATATTATTAGTTCCTGCACCTGTTATTTTTGCTCCCATAGAATTTAATGCATTTTGCAAATCAATAATCTCTGGTTCCATTGCTGCATTGTTTATTTTAGTTACCCCTTTAGCTAGTACACTAGCAAGCATTATATTTTCAGTTGCACCTACACTTGGAAAGTCTAAATGAATATCATTTCCCACTATTTCATCTGCTGTGCATATTAATTCTCCAAACTCTTCTTTAACATTTACTCCTAGTTTTTCAAAAGATTTAAGATGTAAATCTATTGGTCTAGAACCAATATCACACCCTCCTGTTTGTGATAGTCTGTGGGTACATAAATTTCAAATGAAATAGCAACCCTCCGTTTTCGTATAGTTCATTATACATCATATCATTTAGGGTATACAAGTCTTTTTCTTCTTTTGTTAGTTCATTTTTATCAAATACTACTATTTTATCAAATAGTCTTGATAATTCTTCTTTTGTTAATCCATTTTTCTTTATATCATCTATTGCTTTAAATATTAAATCTTCTTTATCTTCTAATTTGTTTAGTGTATTGAATTTACCTTCCGCTTCTTGCAATTTTTCTTTTTCATATTGTATCTTCTTTTCTAATTCCTGTTTTTTATCTTTATATATAAATTCTGGAATTAAATCATTTAGCTTATCTTCATATACTTGTTTAAATTGTTTTTCTAGCTTTTCCAATGTTTGTTTAGATTTGTTTAACTCTTTTTCTAAGGTTGCTTTATTTGTAGAAATTGCTTTTACATTATCCATAACAAAATTTTTAAATTCAGGATTACTTACTAAATTATCTATATATGCATTTACAATTTCGTCTAAATATTCTATTCTTATCCTGTGTGGTTTACACCCATAATTTGGTCTTATATCTTTTATTGCACCTTCATTACTATACTTTTTGCATAAATAACTATCTGGTCTTTTTCTTGTTCCAGTATTTCCCTTTCTTTTATACATTGGAGTTCCACATCTTCCGCAATATAAAATTCCTGAATATAAGTTATTGTCTGTATCTACAAATTTAAAACCATTATTTATTTTATCACTTTCTTTTTTTCTTTTCTTTCTAATTTTTTGAACTTTTTCAA
>JABLTL010044069.1_pt1 | contig 16887 bp, 10 predicted proteins | sample 7160151 | NCBI WGS metagenome assembly JABLTL01 (sample SAMN14651223, study PRJNA627086) | human gut metagenome | isolation source: feces | host: Homo sapiens
GAATATCGCAGCGAAATCGAGACGCTGGGAACCGTTGCGCCCCAGGTTGATGCGGTGTGCATTGTGGGCCATACGGCGAACGACGAGTTCCTGCTCATTCGCGAATTCCGTTTCCCCATGAATCGCATGTGCGTGGCGTTTCCCGCTGGCTTGCGCGAGGCTGGCGAGGATGTCGTGGAATGCGCGGCCCGCGAGCTGCGCGAAGAAACCGGCTTCGACCTGGTTCGTGATGAATGCGGCCAACCGGTGAGTGCGCGTGCATGCGTGCAGCCTGGTTTTTCGTCGCTTGGTATGGGCGACGAGAGCATCGCCATGGTATTTGCCGAGGTGGAACGCGTGGCTGAACCGCGCAGCGAGTCGACCGAATTCATCGAGTCGTTCCTTCTTCCGCGCGCTGAGGTGCCGGCGTTTCTGCGCGAGAACCGCGATCCGCTTTCCATTCGTTGTCAGTTGGTGCTCGAGATGGTGGCCCAGCCGCCGTTCGAATTTGGCATGAAGGCGGGTGCGTAAGTGGCGCAAAACGAGCAGTTTCGAAATTCATCGCGCGATAACCGTGGTGCGCGAGATGGCCAAGGCGGTCAAGGAGCGCGTCACTCGAGCGGCCGTAGCGGCCAAGGGGCGCGTCGCTCGAACGCGAGAGATGGTTTCCGAGGGCGCGACTCGCGCAAAGGTGGGCCAAGCGATCGCGGTGCTTCGCGCAATGGGCGCGCGGCTCGAGGCGCTTCGCGCGGCAACGGTGAGTCTCGCGGCAATCGCGAACTTCGCGGTGCGGGCGCTCGCGGCGACGTTGAGGTGGCGGCTGCGGAGCCTGCTTTCGAACCGTTGCCGGCGCAGTATCTCCTTATGGTGGGCAGCATCGACGGCGGACGCAAAGTCGAGGTGCTGTGTCGCGACAAAGGCGCCGACCAGTTCGCGGCGCGTCTTCGCAAGGTGGCGAAGGACCGTCGCAAGTGGGCGCGCGACAACGACATTTCGTGCTACCGCGTCTACGATGCCGACTTGCCCGATTTCGCCGTGGCCATCGATCGCTACGATGGCGTATGGAAAAGCGAAGGCGAGAGCTGCCTGGTTATAGCCGAGTATCAGGCGCCGAAATCGATTGACGCGGCCAAGGCTGCCGCCCGTCTGGACGATGCGGTGGAAATCGCTTCGGCCACGCTTGGCATTCCTCGCGAGCGTGTGTTCCTGAAGACGCGTCGTCGTGAAAAAGGCGGCGGCCAGTATACCGACCAGCAAAAAGAAGGGCATGTACTCTATACGCAGGAATCGGGCAACGTGTTCGAGTGCGATTTGGGCTCATATTTGGATACGGGCATTTTCCTTGACCACCGCGTGACGCGCGAAATGGTCGGAAGCATGGCCGAAGGCAAGTCGTTTTTGAACCTGTTCTCGTACACGGGCACATGCACGGTGCACGCGGCGGTAGGTGGCGCAAAATCGACGCTCACGGTCGATTTGTCGCAAACCTATTTGTCGTGGGCGCATCGCAATATGGAATTGAACGGCTGCGATGGTCCCGAACATGGCTTTGTGCGCGCCGATGTGCTGCAGTGGATTGAACGCGAGGCGCGCGGATGGCGCCGCTTCGATTTGATTTTCGTCGATCCGCCTACGTTTTCGAATTCGAAGGCCATGGGCAAAAACACCTGGAGCGTCCAGCGTGACCATGTGAAGCTGCTGACGAATGTGGTGCGCTTGCTCGAACGCGACGGCGTGGCGGTATTCAGCTGCAACCTGCGCAATTTCAAGCCTGATGTTGAAGCGCTTGCCGAGGCGGGCGTGGTGATCGAAGATATTACGCCGCAGACGATTCCGCACGATTTCGAGCGCAATGCCAAAATCCATTGTTGCTATTTGGTTCGCAAGGCCTAGGCAGAAGAGGGCGGGGCGACCTGCTTTCGATTTCTTCCCACAGATAACGGGAGTTGTTTATTGATGCAATGTGACGGTTGCACGAAAATGACGCCGATGAAAGCGGCCGACGCTGTTGGCGCGAACGGCATTTCTTGCATGCGGAAGGGGAATCGGAATGGTTGACGAGAAGCTGATCGAGAAGATGTGGTGCAACGTTCCCGAAGCGCCCGAGTTTCAGGAGAATATCGAGATTATTGAGGTGAGCGAGCCTGGGTATGTGCACTTCACGATGGATATTCCCGAAAGCCTAGGCAATTATCGTGGCGGCATCCACGGTGGCACGGGCTATTTCATCGGAGAAATCGGCTGCGGGTTCGCGACCTATTCGTTCGGCGTGAACAACGTGTGCAATTCCGCGAGCATCAATTTCTTCAAAGCGGTGCCGTGCTGCAAGGTCGATGTGACGACTGAGCCTTTGCATAAGGGCCGCTCGACTGCTGTAATTCGCGTGACCACGCGCGAGGCGGCGACGGGCAAGCTGCTGTTCCAATCGACGCACAATATGTTCCTCATGGGGCCGATTGAATAAGCTTACGGAGGTCGCTGGGCGGCGGCTGGTTTCGTTGGGCACCGTTTAGGCGGAATATCTGCGAGGCGGCAGTCCGGCTTTGCCAGGTTCGTTTGTGCGAAAGCGTCGGGGCGCTGGGGCGCCTATCCGATTTCGCTGGACAGGTTCTTCGGCTTCGGCATTCGATTATGCCCTGCAAGCCCGATTTTGCGAGCGATTTGCCGCCGGGTCGCATTTGTTCCCTGGCCGACCGCGTGCGTGAGTTCGAAACGCGCGAAATCGTAGTGCGCCAACCTGTTAAATGCTCGTAGCGTTTAACAGGTTTTATTGAAACCAAAAACGTCGGATGCGTATGATGCATCCGACGTTTTTGGTTTGTTCACACTGGACCGCGTTGGCTTGCGCGTTTCCGTGCGCAGCTTTTCGCAGGCCCGTTTTTTAGCGAATAGTGATGCCCTCGGGCAAATCGATTGCGCGGAAGTCGAATTCGTCGTCTTCCTGCTCCTCGGTGGGCGTGTCGACCTCTTCAACGACGGGCGCGGGCTGGCCGAACGCCTCGTCGAACGCATCGAAGCTCGCGCGCGGCACGGCGAACACGATGGTTTTGATGGCGCCAGGGTGGGCGGCGATCCATTTCCGGAAAAGCTCGATGACCTGGACGGGCTGGAAGCCTTGGCGTCCGCATGCGTAGGCGTTCACGATGAGCGTTTCGATTTCGTTGACAGCCGCAATGTTGAGCATGGTTTCGATGCGGGCCGCCAAACAATCGAGGCATTCGCGCTCGGAGCGATGGTTTTCCAGGGCGCGCTCGCGGTTAGGCTCGGGCACGGCGATGACGTTCGCCTCGCGAATTTCGCCTTCACGAATGAAAACGACGTTCGGCAAGTACATCGCGCGGCTCGTGAACAGCATGCCGCACATGTAGCTGCGGTTCTGGTCGTGGTAGGCCGATCTCATGCCGCACAGAACGGGGTAGAGGTTGCTTTCCGAGCACAAGATTTGTTCGGGGCCGAAGGAGCCGTCTTCGTAGGCGCCGCCGGGGCGCGTGTAGGAAACGGGGTCGACGATGGCGGTTTTGCCCTGTGCGCGACGAAGCGCGGTGGTGGTGAAATCGCTGGTCACCTGGGTTTCGGTTGCCTCGGCGGTGGGCTCGGGTAGCTCGAGCGCGAGCGCGTCGCCATCTTCGTAGACAACAGCGGCATCGATGGTCGCCTGGGTTTCTTTGGCGAATGCGCCTTTCATAAGGGCCAAATGCTTGGCGGCTTCAGCGCGGCGCTCGTCGCGAGTGGGCATGATTTCCTCCCTTGGTCGGAATTATCGAGTTCGCCGTCGATTGTAGTTGAATGCGCGCCGCACAACAACGCAGCCCAGTCGCATGTCGCGCAATTGCAATGTTGGGGTCAATGGCCTCTAAAAAGCGTCTACTATCAAAATAGTAGCAAGCTTTCTAAATCGAAATTAGTATCCAAAAGGTATATAAGTATATAAAAGTTTCTCACATAGAAGCGGCCAATCGCGCCTCTGGAATCTGACGGGCGTAAGGTTTGCATGGCGGCGATGGCGACAGGCCGCTGTGGGCTAACATGCATTCCAAGCGCAAAAAGCCGGATCCATATTGCTTCTAACCAGCGCTTTCTTCCAGGGGGTCGTGAATACGGCCCCCTTTTGCGTGTCGCGTCGCACATGGGAGCTTTTTGGTGGTGGGCTCTTCCTTACAAGAAATGAGAGCAAGTTGCTGCCTGTTTTGGCCATTTTCGTTGCGAAATGGCACTTCCGCAGAAACCAAAGGGGCCGAATAATCAAAGTAACTATCTTTGGGCGAAAGGAGCCGTGCATGAAAGTAGGAAGGGTCAAACGATGGGCGTATAAGGCGGGAAGCACGAAGGAGGCCACACCATGAAGCGATTGAAAATGGCGATTGCGGCTCTGCTCGCATTCGCGCTGCTTCCCTTAATTGGGAGCACGGCTTTGGCCGACGAATCGAGCGCGTCGTCGCGCGCGCAGCAGATTCGTGCGGCGGCAAACATTGAGACGATCGCCGACGCATCGACGATGGGCGATTGGTCTGGCGTCGTCGAAAACACGACCGAAAATATCGGTCGCATTTGGACTGATAAAACGGTATCGACTGGCGATATCGGCATTTCAGGCGCCATGAGCGCTACGGTTTCCAAGGGCGATTCCGATTTCATTACAGCGCTTTCAGTGCTTTCTTCTACGTCGAATATCGCGTCGACGTCAACTACGCCGCTTGACATCGTGCTCGTGCTCGATGCCTCAGGGTCTATGAACGACCCCATGACCGGTGGAAAACGCATCGACGCTCTGCGAAGTGCCGCGAATGCGTTTATCGACGAGATTGCAACGCAAAATGCGAGCATTTCCGATGCGACGAAGCAGCATCAGGTTTCTATCGTGAAGTTCGCCGGAAACAAGACTGAGCGAGTCGGCAACGACACGTATCGCAAGGAAGGGCACGAGTATAACTACAGCCAGGTCATGAAAAACATGGCGGCGTGCACCAATGAGACGAAGGGCGCTTTCAAGAGCCAAGTCAATGCCATACGACCCAATGGCGCAACGCGCTCCGACTACGGTTTGCAGCTTGCGCAGGGTCAAACCTCCAACCGTGCCGATGCTAAAAAGATCGTTATTTTCTTCACCGATGGCACGCCGACTTCGTACAGCGAATTCGAGCCCGAAGTCGCCTCTGACGCCATTGCCGCCGCGAAAACTATGAAAGATGCGGGCGCCTCGGTGTATACCATTGGCATTTTCAATGGCGCGAACCCGAGTGCCGATGTAAACGTTTCGGGAACCTCTAAAGAAGACAAGTTCATGCAGGCGGCTTCGAGCAATTACCCCGCAGCTACCTATGCGGAGAGCGGTTGGGGATGGGATTCTTCGTGGAAGTGGAACTTCGGCGATCGCGCTGAGGGGTCCGACTTCTATAAGTCTGCTTCGAGCGCCAGCGAGCTCTCGAAAATCTTCGAAGACATCTCTAAGGAAATCGTGAAGGGCGCGGGCTATCCCACCGACGCTCGTGAGGGCTTTGAGATGAGCGATGGCTACGTCACGTTCGACGACTCGCTTGGCTCGTGCATGCAGGTTGACGCGTTCAAGGCGGTTGTGGTGAATAACCACGTGTTTAGCGACGTGGCGAAAACCTCGACCGATACCGCCGACACCTACACATTTGCAGGCACGACCGAACTGAACGGCAAAACCGTGAGCTTGGGCAATATCGTGATCACCGTGACGAAATCGAGCGATGTGGCCACGGGCGATAAAGTTCAGGTGAAAGTTCCCGCGGGCCTTATTCCGCTGCGCAACTTCAACGTGAACGAAACTGCGGGCACCATGACGGTGAGCGATACGTATCCGCTGCGCGTTTTCTTCACGTCGAGCATTAAACCCGATGCGCTTGCGCTTGTCGCGAACCCTGACGAGGCCATGGTGAAATACATTGCGGCCAATACCGAAGAAGGCAAGGTGAATTTCTACGCGAACGCGTTCACCCCGGGTGCCGCGCTGGGCGATACGGTTTCGCATTTCAATCCTTCTAAGGGCAACGCGTACTACTACTTCACGCACGACACCCCGATTTTTACCGACGAAGCGTGCACACAGCCTGCGACTCGCGGCGTGATCGGTGCGGGTGGAACGTATTACTACCAGAACCATTTCTTCGCGATGGGCGAAGGTGGCGCTGCCGTTTCGCAAACGGAAGTCGTGGGCTTCCCGTACGGCACGGCCGAGCAATTCTCGGGCGCCCTTGCGTACGATGCCAGTGGCAACGCCTATTTTAAGGCTGGCACGGCACGTTTGACGTACATCAATGAGCTCGTGAAGCCGAAGGCGGAAAATATCACTGGCACGGCGACCGACGTGCTAAACCCGAAGTGGAATAGCGAGACGTCGACCTCGGCTGCGACGACGGTTATTCCGCATTTGGGCAACAACGGCAAGCTGTCGGTTGAAATTCCGGGAACGCTGGCGGTTTCGAAGACGCTCGACATGCCCGAGGGCTTCGATGTGGCCGATTACGCTGATAATTCGTTTGATTTTGAGCTTACGGTAGAGGCTGCGGCGGGCAAAACGCTGCATGCCGAAGTGAAGAACGCCGCGGGAGAGGTGTGCGGCGACCCGTTTGAGCTGGAATTCGACGAGAATGGGAAAGCGACGCACTCGATTAAGGCCGACGAAACGCTGTACGTGTATGGCGTTGCTCCGAATGTCGCCTATTCGGTTGAGGAGTTGCTGAATGTGCCTGCCGACGATGGCTCGTTGACGCATGCGAACCCTGGTTTCTCGCAGACGTCTCCGGTCGATGAAGAAGGCAAGGCAATTGCCGCGACGGGCACGGTTGTAGCGGGCGAGGTTACGAAGGCCGAGTTCGTGAACACGTATGCCGCGCAGGGCACGCTGGAAGGCGCAACTGCGCTTGCGGGCGCGAAGGCCCTCGACGGTCGCGCTTGGCTGTCCAACGATAAATTCACGTTCCTGCTGAAAGACGCCAATACGTCTGTGATCGCTCCGATGCCCGAGGGCGCAAGCGACGGCGAGGCGCGTCTTGAAGTGACGCAGCCCGAAGGCACGCCGGCGGGCACGCAGGTTGGTTTCCATTTCGGCGACATCGTGTACACGCAGCCTGGCACGTATATCTACCAGATTTACGAATCGGAAGAAATGAGCACCGTTAACCCGGGCGTTTCCATGTCGCAAGCCTTGTACGAGGTGAAGGTTGTTGTTTCCGATAAGCATGATGGCACGCTTTCGGTCGAATCGGCCATGACGAAGCTCGCGGGTGACGACGGCGTTGAATTTGAAACGCCCGAGGCCGCCGAGCTCGCTGCGTTTACGAACACGTTCAGCGACAAGAGCGTGACTTGGAATCCGAGCGGCACGAAAACGTGGAACGACGCAACGGGCCAGCGCGCGCTCGAGTCGGGCATGTTCTTCGTAATGGCGAAAACGACTGACGCTTCGGCGCCGTTGCCCAAGGGGGATGGCGTTGAGGTCGTGACGGGCAAAACCGCCACCGGCGCCGATTACCGCGGCGTGGTGTCGACGGTTTCTGCAAGCGGAAGCATCGCGTTCCCCCAGGCAACGTTCAGCCTGAGCGACTTGGGCGGCGTGCCAAGCAAGACGTATATCTACGAAATCACTGAAGTGGTGAAGGTCGGCAATACGTGGGTAGACGCGAAAGATCTGACCGCTGGCCAAGGTTTGCCTGGCGTGACGTATGATCACGCAGTGTGGCAGGCGATCGTCACGGTTGAAAGCGTGGGCGAGGGCGCCGATGCCCATATCGAGCTGAGCGTTGCGTACGCCAAGCAGGGTGTCGCGACCGACGCGGAAGCTGTTCCGACCGACGCGAAGGCGTTTGCATTCGAAAACAGCTACAGCCCCGAACCCGCTGTGGCCACGATTTCTGGCACAAAGGCGTTCCAGGGCCGCGCGATGACCGAAACTGAAAGCTTCGGGTTCAGCCTGGCACCGGCTAATAAGGCCGCGACTGATGCGTTCGGTGCCGATTTTGCCAAACAGGCAACGGTAAGCGGTTTGGCGAATGGCGATTCGAAGACTTTCGACTTCGATGAGCTGTCGTTTGCAAAGCCTGGTACGTATACGTTCAAGATGGTCGAGAACGCTTACTGCGGCGAGGCGCTGAATTCCGAAGTTGCGCAGGCGAGCCATATCTCGTTCGACACCCATGAATGCACGGTAACGGTCAAGGTGACCGACGATTATTCGGGCACTTTGCAGGCCGAGGCTTCCTATGAGGGTGAGGCGACTTTTACCAATACGTATTCTGAGGAAAAGACGTACGGCAGCTTTGGCGGCCTTGCGGTGGAGAAGGCGCTCGAGGGCCGCACGATGCATGCGGGCGAATTCACTTTCGTAATTGAAGGGGCCGATGACGCCTCGAAGGCGCTGCTTAAGAGCGTTGGTGCAGGCGATGATGGCGTGCTTCAGTTCAGCAATCCGAACGATCGCGCCGCAGGTGTGGCCGACGTCATGAAGCCGATTGACGGCATCACGTTTACGCAGGCCGACGCGGGCAAGACGTTTGAGTTCGTCGTGAGCGAGGTTGTTCCCGGTGACGACGCCAAGCTTGCTGGAGTGACCTACGACGAAGCAACCCATAAGGTTGAAATTGCCGTAAGCCTGAAGGACGGCATGAGCCTTGATGTGGCGACGTATGTCGATGGCGAGCTGGTCGAAAGCGGCACTCCGACGGTGGCTTTCGCGAATACCTACAAACCAGCCGATGTGGGCTTTGACACGACGAACTTCGGTTTGCACAAGGTTCTTGAGGGTCGCGATTGGACTGAAAACGATAGCTTCTTGTTCTCGATTGTGGCCGAAACCGAAGGCGCTCCCATGCCCTCCGGCGGCGCGACTGCGACTGCTCAGTCGACGAGCGCCAAAGATGGCGAGGCGGTGGCGTTTGACTTCGGCAGCATCACGTTTACGGCGGAGGACATGTTCGTTGATGGCAGCGCGGTCACGAGCAGGACGTTCGTCTACACCGTGAGCGAGACCAAGCCCGACCCCGCGAAGGCTGGCATCCAGTACAGCATGAATGTCGCGAAGGTTTATGTGACGGTGACCGACGACGGCGAGGGCCACTTGGTTGCTACGTCTTCGACCGAGAACGGCACGTTCGTGAACAAGTACGAAACGAGCCTCAACTATACGGCTGCTGGCGGGCTGACGCTGACGAAGACCTTGAATGGCCGTGACATGGCTCAGGGCCAGTTCCAGATTCAGGTTGTGCCTAGCGACGAGGCGTCGGCTGCGGCGCTTGGCTTGCCTTCGGGTGGCAAGGTGTTCGATATGCCTGCTGCTTTGGACGGCAATGCGGCGAGCGTGCTGGTATGCAGCGATGCGGAATTCACGCAGCTCGATGCGGGTAAAACGTTCGCGTATACCGTTTTCGAGCTTGGCGAAGCAAGCAATGGGTATGCCTACGATAAGGCCGTTCGCACGGTGACGATTTCCGTGAGCGATGATCCCGCTACGGCGACGCTCGCGGCAACTACGACGGTTTCCGGCGGTCCCGATGCTGCGACGTATACCTACAAGACGGGCGATAGCCCAGCGGCCGTTGCGGCCAAGGTGGAGTTCACGAACAGCTATTCCGCTTCGGGAAGCGTTGACGTGAATGCGACGAAAACCTTGAGTGGCCGCGCGCTGGTTGAAGGCGAGTTCGCTTTTGGCGTGCAGTATGCCAGCGGTGAAGCGGCAGGCAGCGACGTGCTTACGGCGACGAATGCGGCCGACGGCATGGTTGCGTTCGGCACGCTGAATTTCGATACGGCGAAGCTGAGCGATTTGGTCGCGAAGGGATCTGCCACGAAGGCGACAAGTGACAATGGCAGCGTGACCTGGACTATTCCGTGCATTGCATACGAGAAGACCGACGGACTTTCTGATCGCGGCGTTACCGCAACGACTCAGCAGATTCCGTTCGCCATCAAGGCTGTCGATGATGGCTCTGGCAAGCTTGCCGTGAACATCGAGGCTGGCGAGAAGGGTTTGGCTTTCGAGAATACGTACGGAACGGGCGATGTGTCGGTGAGCGTGATGGGCGTGAAGCGTTTGAGCCACGCCGACGGTTTGACGCCGGGCGATATCACGGGCAAATTCACGTTCACTATTACGGCGAATGAAGACGGCGCTCCCATGCCCGAGCACGCGACTGCAACGAACGCTGCTGATGGAAGCATCGATTTCGGCAAGATCGTGTTCACGCTCGATTCGCTGAACAAGGCACTGGGCACCACGCAGCAAGGAACGGCTCTTGACGCTGGTGCGGCAGGCATTCAGTCTGCAGCCCCTGCCGCGAATGACGTTGTGGCTGCGGGCGCGACCGCAGGCGTTGAGGTTGCGGGCGATTCCGCAACGCCCGCGCAGACGGCGACGGGAAATGAGCCCGTTGGTGATGCCGCCGATGCTGTGGCGAATGCCGACGGCGCTGGTCAGGGTGCGGTTCCTGTGAGCGATGGTGCGATTGGGCTTGCTGCGGCGAGCGGCGTTGAGCCCGCGGCGGCTGACGCTGCGGCCAATGCAGACGCTGCGGATCCGAACGGCAATGCGAGCGATCAGCCGACGGCTCCTGTGGCTTCCAGCAATGCCGTAGCGGCTGCCAATGCGGCAACCGATAATGCGGCGGCGAGCGTTCAGAGTGCTGCTCCTGCGGCGCAGGCTGCCACGGCGCGTTCCCATGTGTTCACCTATACGATTACCGAGGCCGGTAGCGCGCCTGGCGTTACCAATGACGCCAGCGTGAAAACGGTGAGCTTCAAGGTGACCGACAACGGCAAGGGCGAGCTGACGGTTGAATATGTCGGCGACGAGACCAAACCGATGTTTGAGTTCACCAATGCGTACAGCGTTACTCCGGTTGATTCGAGCGTAACCGACCAGATTGCGATTTCGAAGTCTCTTGTGGGACGCGTGCTGGTCGAGGGCGAGTTCCTCTTCGAGCTTGTTGAGGACGGCCAGGTTGTGGCCCGCGGTACGAACGATGCTGCAGGCAACGTGACCATGAGTGCGGTTACGTATACGACGGCTGGCGAACACGACTACGTTCTGCGTGAGGTGGGCGCTGGCACGACGCATAATGGCGTGACGTTCGACGGCAAATCGATCGCGATTCACACGGGCGTGATCGATAACGGCGAAGGCGGTTTGGTGGTCGAGCATGCGCTTGCCACGGATGACGCCAATGCTGCGTTTGTGAATACGTACGCGCACGGCACGGCGAGCGTGGTGCTTGGCGCAACGAAGGTGTTGAGTGGCAAGGCCTTGGCCGATGGCCAGTTCACCTTCGCGTTGACTGCGGAAGACGGCACGGTTTACCAGGCGAAGAACGATGCTGCGGGATCGGTTGCATTCCCCGCGCTGACGTTTGCGGAACCTGGCACTTACGTGTATACGATTTCCGAGGTGAACGATAAGCAGGCGAATGTGACCTACGATACCGCGACGTATAACGTTGTCGTGAACGTGGTCGACGATGGCCAGGGGAATTTGGTCGCGACGGTGGCTTATGACGACGGCACGGCTCCGACGTTCAAGAATTCCTACACTGAGCCGCCTGCTCCTACGCCTACGCCGGGCGGTGGCGCAACGACGCCGAAGAATCCGGTTGTGAAGCTGTTCTCGAAGACGGCTGACGATGCTGGGTTGATGCTTGGCGCGGCTGCGGTTGCGGCTGGGCTGGCGCTGGTGGTTTGCGGCGCGGCTGTTTGCTGGCGTCGTCGCAGCTAGCGAAGGGCGAGCGGCAGTAAATGGGGCGGCCCCGAGGAATCGGGGCCGCTCTGCGTTTGGGCGTTGAAGTTCTTATCGTTCGCGAGGGACGAGCAATCATGCCGCGTTTAGGTGCCGAAATTCTTATTATGATTGGAGAGGCAACTGCTGATTTGACCTCGATTGTGAAGAACTGGTGATTGGCTGGTATTCTCGGAAATTCGGTCTTGCATTAATCGCTGAGGCTGGTAATATATTTTCTTGCCTTAAGGCACCTAACATATTGCGGGGTGGAGCAGTCTGGTCAGCTCGTCGGGCTCATAACCCGAAGGTCATCGGTTCAAATCCGGTCCCCGCGACCAAAACTTCAACCGTCCAGTTGGGCGGTTTTTTATGCTCAAACTGAAGTGCAACTCAGGGCATTTTGTATTCAAGGAATAACAATCCAAAATCGAAAACGTGGTAATAGGCACTACTGGGGAAGGGTTCTTAATCTCGCCATTTGAATAATTGGCCAATTGCGCATGAGACTGCGTCTCCTTCAGCGAATAGGGCGGTGTGCCTGAAGATTGCAGACGAGTCATCTTGTTTTGAGCGTCTGATGTGAATGACCGATAGGTAAAAGCGTGGTCGCCGTGAGCGTCGGATGCATATTGGATATGAGGTGGGGCAGGGGTTTCTGGTTGTCCATCATGAATCTTATTTAGCAGGGAATACGCTGCCATTTTGCTCTCTGCTCAATTTGCCTGCTTTGAAAATATGAACCCCCCTTCAATTTGTTGCGCAACAGATTTCGAAAAACTCGGTTTATCCTAATGATGGCGATAATTATTCGAGATTCATGAATGAGGAAAGGAATCCTATGGAGAGGTCCGCCATTATCGCCGCAGTGTCATTTCTGTGGGAGTGAAGGAGGCTGTCGAAAAACAGCAGTTGATCTCAACGCCAAGAGTGCGCCAAATGATGTTGATTTTGAGGCAATGCGACGATCGCCTATTCGGATGGTGCCCTGCAATTCAGCTATCGCACGATTGACGAAAGCAAAGACGCCTACTTCAACCATACATGCGAGGCTTCTGGTTCTTACGGAAAGGCCTCTTCTTGCTGGTGATCAGAAGGATTTCCTTTTTGGTCTTTGGACGGGTGCTTGCTGCCTCGGGACGATGGCGTGTGCGTGATTGCTGGTGAGCGTTTGAGATGGATGCGTTTTGTCGGCTTTCTGACAGCAAATAGTATTCGAAGGAAGGGATACCAATGGAAAAACAAACGAGCAAAAAATGCCCATCATGTGGAAAGGAGATCTCGGAAGCGTCGGTCTTCTGCCCGTTTTGCCGAGCGAAGATGGAAGTTTCGCCTAGCGTGTCCTCATATGGGGATGCGACGCTCGAGAGGAGCTCTGTTGAGCATGTGGTGGAAGAGAAGCCTGCTCTGCTCGAGTGTGAGAAGCGCGAGGCCGCGGAACGGCAGGCCATGCCCCGGAAGGGAAGTACCATACCGTTTGTGATCGGTATTGTCGCCGGAGCCGTCATGGTGCTGTTCGGCGCCATGACATTCTTCTCCGCCTCTGTTGGTTGCGAGGCGACTTCTTTCGGTGGAGACGCTTATACCTATATTTACAGAGGCATCGTTGCCTCGGCGCAGACTTTGTATTGCATTTGCCAGGCAATTGGCGTGTCGATGATATGCGGCGGTGTTGCAATTTGTTGTGCGTTTGCTGCCAAAATCCGCGAGTAGCAAGGAAATGCAATGGAATGTTCGAAGTGTGGCGCCGAGCTTGTTGAGGGTGCGCCGTTTTGCGGTAACTGTGGTGCGTCCTCCAACGCGAGCAGGGTTGGGAAACAGACTAAAAAGAAAGCTCGAGTCGCTGCGGCTGTTGTTTTGGCAGTCGTCTTGGGCCTTGGCGCTATTGCGGGGCTTATGGCCGTGACGGACGGTGGCCAAAAGGATATTGGCGATGGGTACGAAATAACGTGCCGCGCATTGCAGCGTGGCTCGGAGACCGATTACGTGTTTCTGAAAGGAGCGGCGAAAAACACAAGCGGCTCGTATGCCGATATTTCTGTGATGTACGAGTTTCTTGACGCTGATGGCAACAGCATAGCTCTCGCTGCTGATGAGCTAGAGAATATTCCGGCAGGTGAAAGCAGGGAATTCGAGATTCTTCTTGTCCCGCTTAACGACAGCTCTTTATTCGATGATCCGGATAGGCTTATTTCGCTTTGTAAGTCAAGAGAACTTGTATATTGCAGTGTGGACTAGAGGCTTCTTTGACCGATTGCTGTGGGAGCCTTTGGGGCCCGGGAATTAATCCCGGGCCTTTTTCGTGTAAAGATTTAGTCTGGTGCACGCAGCCGCGTAAAGAAGTTGCCCGCTATGCAGGTGATTTTTGTTTTGACGAAGGGTACTGCATTCCAGCTTGAAATTGCGATTCCCGCTCGCAGTGTGTTGCGCCATTGCGTCGGATTTGTCGAGGTCTCCACCTGGCTTGTTGTGCAACAGATTCGAACAAATGTATAGGAAAATGCTGGATGGAATCCTAATAGGCGAGTTTGTGAAAGGGACGAAATTGGAGTTGGATGAAAAAAATGGTGCCAGGGAGGCTCCAGCACCTGCGCAAGCGGGGGACAAATTTCTGCAGGAAGAAGGGCGGCACACCATTGCTTGTCCAAATTGTGGTCAGAAAAGCGCTTCGAGTTTGAAATACTGCGGCAACTGCGGAGCCAGGCTTGATGGTGCGGCTGCTCCGGCTGAGCCCATGCAGGTAAAAGAATCACGTAAGCAGTCTCGGTCGGAAGGGCCGACGGGGTTGAAACGGGCTCCTATTGCCGTTGTCGCGATTGGGCTTGTGGCGGTTGTGGCCGTCGCAGTGGTTTTGTATGCGACGATGTTTTCGCCGCAAGCGAGAGCGGATAGGTTGTATAAAGAGGGGTCGTACGCCGAAGCCCTTGAACTCTACCAGTCGATAGGTCAGACCGATAAGAACGATGACAAGATGAGCGACTGTCGGTACAACATGTTTGTTTCCTGCTTGATGGAGAAGGGCCCGTACGAAACCTCCGACAGCAGCGGGAACACTTGGACGGTTGAGGGGTACGCCAATGGTGATATCAAATGCTCCCTGTCGGGTGCCGTAGCTGGCAATCAATACGGTGGTCTTGAGTCCTCTTGGGTAATTACGATTCATCGCGGATCAACGACTGCCGATCTTAACGTTAGCGAAAAGATGAAGATACTCGGTCAAAGTCTGAGTGAGACTGGGTTGGGGAAAATTGATTTGCCGTCCTATACCTATGGGAAGGATATTGTCTTTGACACCTACAACAACACCGGTACCACTGCTGGGTCTTCGCTAATTGAATCAAATTCGGGCTGCGTCTCGAAGATGATTCAAAAAGGGCTTTCCGGTGCTGCGAATTGGTCCAAAACGGGCGTTACACTTGTCGATTTGGGATTTGAAAGCTTGTAGGATGCGGGAGCGAGGGAAGGGCTTACAGGTTCCCGACGTTCGGGCCTGGGCTTTTTGCGCAACGCTGCAAATTGCATGGACGTATTGGCTTCGATTGGCGTAGAAGGATTGGCTCGAGTCCGTGTCGGGGCTGAAGGGTATTGGCTTCTGATCGACTCTTTTTAGGGAGGGGTCAGTCTATTCATTTGAAGTCACGGTATTTGTCGCGATACGTCGTTTTGCCGTGTCGGCTTTATCGGGGTTGCCGCTTAATTTGTTGCGCAACAGATTTCGAAAAAAAGATGATACGGTTTCTGCGGGGACGGATGCAGAGCGTTGCGAGGGAAGAGCACGAGTTGCATGCAAACCGCCCGCTAAGTTGTCGCCAATGGAATAGGAGGGCATGGCATGTCTACGGAAGATGAGTCGATGGTTGATACTTCGAGTGGAGATCCGAATAACGAAAATGGAAGTCAGGAAGGCCATGGGCAGGAAAACAAGAAGAAACGGACTGCGGTATTTGTTGTCGCGGGCATTGCCCTTGTTGCCGTCGTCCTGATTGTTGCGTATTTTGCGGGCGCATTCCATCAGCATGTTTGGAATGACGCTACTTGTGTCGATCCGAAGACGTGTTCAGAATGCGGGGCGACAGATGGTGAGCCTCTTGGACATGATTATGAAGCGGTTCACAAAGACGCAGATTGCACCAGTGGCGCTAAAACAATATATACGTGCAAGAGGTGCGGGGAATCTTACGAGGAGTCCGATGGTAGCGAGGCTTTGGGTCATGATTTGGGAGATTGGGAATACGATTCCTCAAAATCTAAAATGGTTCAGACTTGCAAACGCTGCGGTATGGCTATCCATTCCAGGGAATGCGACAGGGGCGATATCGATCAGGTGATTAGCACTCAGGAAGTAAGACTTGACGATATTCACAAGGAAGTCAACAACGACCCTGCGCATAAATATCTTTATCCCGATCAAATTTGGCTTACGATAACAAACAACTCGAGCAAAGTGGTTCGTTCGGTTGACGTTCTGACTTGTTATTGGGATGCAAACGGGTATCCCATTTCTTGTCCGATTCGATTGGGGGGAAGTCAAGATTCGGCTATTCTGACTATGAGTGATATCAATCTTGCTCCTGGTGAATCGTGGAGGTCGGAGGATAAGCTTCAAGGCTTCAATCTGGATGGCACGGAGACCGAAAAATGCGCCAGTGTGCGAGGGGTTATTCAAACTGTCGTTTATGCGGATGGTACGCAGTGGACGAATCCTGTCGTGAAGTCTTGGGAAAGCCTTTATGTATCAAAGCAACTGTAGTGTTTTCGACGTTGCATAATGGCTGGCTTTCTGGCCTTGGGGAATTGCCGAGCTAGGTTTGTGGCAAGGTCGCTTGTCAGTTGGGCCGGCCGTTTGCGCAATATTGCAGCTTTAAAAAGGCCGATTCCGGGTTTCCAGAATCGGCCTTCGCTGTTGTTGGGCGATGACGCTATGCGGGTCGCATGCGTATTTGAACGGTCGCGGCGTCTTGTTACTTCAAAGTCACCATTTCGAACATGGGCAGAGCATCCTCCCAGGTAAGGTTGCTGTTGGCATAGATGCTGACCGTCGTGCCGTTCGATGCTTCGGCATACAGGTACGTAGCGCCATGCGTAGCGACGAAACGCGTCCACGTCACGCCATTGATTTCGACTTCGTCAATCTCGCCGCCACCCATGTTGTTCTGGGCGAGCTTGGCTTCACCCATCGGATC
>JABLTL010128229.1_pt1 | contig 16852 bp, 9 predicted proteins | sample 7160151 | NCBI WGS metagenome assembly JABLTL01 (sample SAMN14651223, study PRJNA627086) | human gut metagenome | isolation source: feces | host: Homo sapiens
AATGTGCCGCTGTGCACAATGCCCGCCAGCGCAGCCACATAGTCGGTGCCGTGCACCTGGCTGCGGCTTCCCAGGAAGAGGTCGGCCACGCGGGCGCCATCGGCCACATGGGCAAAGAGTGCCACCTGCGACTCTCCCGTGAGCGTCAGACCGTCGATGGTGTGGCCTCCTCCCGCAAAGCTTCCGGTAAAGGGGGCCTCTGCCGTGCCGATGGGAACGAAGAGCGTGTCCAGTTCCGTCATATCGAGGTCGCAGAGCAACTGTGCCCGTGCGCCTGTCTCACCGCCTGCCACCATGCGACTGAAGGCACACATATCCCATGGGCTGGCTATCTGATATACCCCGTCACGCTGCTGCAGCGACCGGTAATTACTCGCTCTTCGGTTATGTGCGCGGAGCTGTTCGCAACCTGCGCGTAACAGGTACCGTGAAGGCTGGCGTCAAGGCGGTAGGCGGTATCATATCCAATCTGTATGGCGGATTGCTGGAGAACTGCTACTGCGACGTAGTGATGGAGATCAGTCTGACAGGCGATGCCACATGCGGCGGACTTGTAGGACGCAGCGGTATCGCTTCCTCTCTCAGGAACTGTGTGTTCGCTGGCAAGCTGGTAGGAAAGGCTGCCCAGCGCTGTGGCGGTCTCATTGGTTGGGTCGAGGGAAGCACCTCGATTTCCAACTGTCTGCAGTTGGGCGAGATGGATATCGACGTGAATGCCGACAGCTATGCGCTCGGACGCAACAGCCAAAAGGAAGGCAAGATCAACAACTGCTATGTGCTCAAGGGATTCCGGGGAACTGTGGATGCCGGTGTGACAGAGGTGACAAGCGAGCAGGTAGAGAGTGGTGAGGTGGCCTTCCGCGCTGGCATGGGCCAGAAGCTGGATACCGACAAGGTTCCCTCTCCCCTGAACCAGAACCGCGTGTATGCTACAGCCACATCATGCAGCGGCGAGGGTGCCACCGGCTTCACCAACAACAAGGCAGAAGCACAGATGCCCGAGCACAGCTTCACTGGTTACAAGTGCAGCGTGTGCGGCGCTCTCAACGAGGAGTTTGTCGTTCCCGAGAACGGAGTATATAAGGTTTCCACTGCCGAGCAGATGGCTTGGGTGGCCGAGATGGTCAACAGCGGCCACATGCAGATGAACGTGCAGCTGACTGCCGACATCGACCTGGGTGCATACACAGAGTGGCCCATGATAGGCCGATTGCAGTTCCCCTACCGCGGTCACTTCGACGGACAGCACCACAAGATAAGCAATCTGGTCATCAACTACCCCAAGGGTGTGGGCGTGGGCTTCTTTGGCACCATCGCAGGACCAGCCGTGGTGGAGAATCTCACACTGGACAAGTCTTGCTCTATCCTCGGTCTCCAGCACGTGGGACTGATAGGTCACACCAAGGGCAACACATTTGTCAAGCTGCAGGGACTGGGCAACCAGGGTAGTGTGGCTGCTGTGCCCAGTAATCAGGGTGGCTCTGGCGACGCCGGTGTAGGCGGCATCATAGGCAACAGCCCCGACGGTTGTCTGGGTACCATCACCAATTGCTGGTTCACCGGTAAGGTGCTCTCAGGCACATCATGCGCATTCATCTCAGGATGGACAGGTACTGACCAATACACTCTGAAGGGCTGCTGGGCCATCTCAGACACTCATGCGGGTGTGGCCGAAGCTACAGCTATAGCACGTTCAGGCAGTGGCGGCACCAAGGTGAAGCTCATCAATTGTGCTACCAACTACGGCAATCAGGGTACTCTGGTTCCTGCCGAAGCAATGGGCAGCGGCGAGCTTTGCTATGTCATCAACGGCAACAGCTCTGAGAATCCCGTCTGGCACCAGACTCTGGGCACCGACGAAATGCCCACACTCAACGGTGAAGGTACCGTGTATCAGTGCGGCAGCAAGAACTGCGACGGCACAGTTGCCGACGACTTCGGCTATTTCAACGAGGACAAAGGCTTCGTGCAGAAGCCTCACACCATCGACCCCAATACCGGTTTTTGCACTCTGTGCGGCAAGCCAGACGTGAGCGAGGACGGTTTCTATCTGATATGCAATGCCAAGACTCTGCGTTGGGTGGCCGAGCAAATCAACAGCGGTGCCCAGAGCAAGCTGAACTTCCGCCTGACAGCCGACATTGACCTGGCTGGCGAAAACTGGATTCCCATCGGTGACGATACACACCCCTATGCCGGTGAGATGGATGGCGGATGCCACAAAATAAGCAACATGATCGTAGATGTCGAGGGAAATGCCGGCTTCTTCGGCACTGTGACACAGTCCAGCTTGCATGACCTCCTCATCGATGCGTCATGCTCGGTGCGAGGCGGACAGCGTGCAGGTGGTCTGATAGGTCATACCACAGGCAACTTTACCACAAACATCACCAATGTGGGCACTATGTGCAATGTGAGCAGCTATGGTACAGGCGACTTCGCAGCCGCTGGTATCATCGGTAATGCCAATGCTGGCAACGTGACCAACATCACCCGCTGTTTCAGCACAGGCCGCATCGAGGCATTCGGTGACGCAGCATGTATCTCGGCTTGGGAGGGTGATGTAGGCGCCAAGGTGACTGATTGCTGGACTACCAGCGTGATAGCCGACCGCAGGGACTACAACTTCTGCCGCGGCAAGGCATCTACAGTCATCTCGGGATGCTATTGTGCAAACGACTATAAGGACAATCTGCCTGCCAACGTAACGGGCACCATCAGTGCCGACATGATTGGTACCGGTCAGTTGTGCTTCGTTGTGAATGGCAGCCAGAGCGATACTCCTGTATGGTATCAGACTCTTGGCACCGACGCTACACCTGTTCCCTGGAACGACCACAAGGTGGTGTATGCCAACGGTGATCTGCGTTGCGACGGTACCAGTGCAGGCGGCACTGTGACATACAGCAACGACAAGGCATCTGTGACACCTCCTCACACATGGCACGAGGGCTTCTGCACCGTGTGCGGCAAGATGGACACCGAGTACAAGCAGCCCGTCAACGGCGTATATGAGTTGGCTACTGCAGGCGAGGTGGTGTGGTTCAGCCACATGGTAAACAAGGTGGACAACAAGATCAATGCACGTCTGACCGACGATATAGACTTCTCCGGCGCTATGGAGAACTTCCAACAGCTGGGTCTGAAGAAGGGTTATGGCGGTGTGTTCGACGGTGGCAACCACCGCGTAAGCAACCTCGTGATAGAGGCTACCAACGCGGATGCAGGTTTCATCTCTGCTTCTATCGATGGTATGGTGCTCCGCAACATCATCTTCGACTCTTCTTGCTCTATCAGTTCAACAGGCAGCTACGTGGGTATCATCGGTGCTTCCAACTGGGGAGTGACGGGTACCACCACCCTGTACAACGTGGGCAATGAGGGCAGCGTGACTACTGGCGGTGTGAACGCAGGCGGTCTGCTGGGTGGTAACCACGATTCTAAGGGTATCATCGTAATGAAGAACTGCTACACCACAGGTACGGTGAATAGCACCGGCAACGGTGAGAGCGCAGCATTTGCAGGCTGGATAGGCAGGGCAAACGGCACAATCATCGACGGCTGCTGGACTACTGCCGAGGTGATAGGACAGGATGCCGGCAAGGAGGCTTACCGCGGTACATCCGCTGTGAAGAACAGTTACAGCATCGCAGGCGAGCAGCTGGAGAAGTTCGAGGATAGCGAATTGGGTTCAGGTTCACTGACCTGGAAGCTCAATGGCAAGACATTCCTCCGTGCCCAGTGGTACCAGACCATCGACGAAGACGAGCAGCCTACATGGCTGGAGAAGGGTCTTGTGTATGAGATAGAACAAGGCCAGTATGCCGATGTTCACGACCAGAACACCTATGAGCAGTTCCGTGCTCACGTGGTTTCATCCGAGAAGGAGCTGGCAGGCGAGACAGTGGCTCACGACTCACTGCTCAATGTATATACCGACGCATTGGACCAGATGGCAGAGCTGCCCACACTGGCAGACTTCCTCAAGGCTTATGGCGAGGCAGCTCCCACACGTGAAGCCATCAAGGCTTCTGTGGTTCTGTACCAGGCTTACGAGGCTCAGGCAGAGTATGCACTGGACTACATCACCAACAACACCTTCAATTGCGAGGAGGCCGACCGCCTCAGCAGCTATCTGAATGAGAATAACGAGCCCAGTGAAGACTTCCCCAATGGCACATACCAGCACATCATGAAGACTCACCAGCTCAATGACGCTGCCATTGCAGCCGAGACTGAGTTTGTGAAGAGTCTGCTTGCTGCTGCCATCGCTGCCGATTACCAGCCTGGTGCAGACATCACCGACCTGGTAGTCAACGCCAACCTCGAGGCTGGCCGTGAGGGTTGGGACATCACTTCAAACGCCGGAGCTTATCCTCTCATGCGTACTGTAGAGGGTGTGATGGCTGCTGGCGAGGCTTGGAACTGCAAGTTCACCATGACTCAGACCATGAAGGGTCTCAAGCCCGGTGTGTATGTTCTGAGCTCGAATGCCGCTTTCCGTCCCGGTGCAGACACCTATGGCACATTCTACGCCGGTCATGTAATCCTGGGCGACAACATTAACTATGCTATGGGTGAGATAGAGGATGCCATCAGCGAGAACGATGCTGTGGATGGCGAAAACTGTGTGCTCACCGGTTCCGACGCCGACTACTCTGTAGTGTACGATGATGGCACGAAGGCATGGGTACCTAAGGGTCCCGTGGGCTGCGCTTATGCATTCAAGGCAGGCCGCTATCCCAACCTCGTGGCAGTGCAGATTGCCGAGGGCGACTCACTGGTGCTCGGTGTGAAGAATCCCGGTACAGGCTATGACCGCGACTGGATGGGCTTCGGCAACTTCCACCTTACTTATCTGGGTACAGCCGCCCAGGGTGCCGAGCAGTTGGCTCTGGTGCTGAAGAACTACCTCGATCGTGCACGTGTCATTGACGCATACGAGATGAGTGACGGCCCCGACTTCGCATTGCATCCCAACTTTGCAAAGGCTCTTCAAGACCAGTTGAAGACCGCCATCACCGCAGCTGAAGCTGCCACCGAGGGCGAAGACTTGCTGAAGGCAATCAACACCTTCTCTGACCTCTTCAAGCAGATCTACGAGTGCCGCATCGCTTATATCGCTATGGCAAAGTCTGCCGAGACTCTCAGCAACCTGGCAAGCACATTCCAGAGCCAGGGTGTGTATGAGGAGAATGCACCCGAGCTGGACAACATGAACAATGTGTCCGAGGAGCTGTGGTCTGCTTACAGCCAGGGTGTACCCAGCGCCGAGGAAGCACGCAATCTGGCCAAGGGAATCTATGACCTGGCTGTGTTCCCCAAGCAGGAGGACAACTTCTTCCAGCTCGCCACTGCCAAGGACATGCAGACATTCTCTGCAATGGTCAACGGTGGCATGAATACCATCAAGGGCAAGCTGGTGGCCGACATCGACATGAGCGCTGTGGATAACTTCATCCCCATTGGATTCAACGTGGAGACCGCCAACTCTACCGATGCACAGGCCAACAAGGTGAATTTCCGAGGCGAGTTCGACGGACAGCTCCATCGCATCAGCAACCTCAAGGTTGACTATGAGAACTCTATCGGAGTGGGTCTCTTTGGTACTATCTATCCCTCGGCTCAGATCAGGAACCTGATTCTGGACGCTACATGTAGCATCAGAGGTAAGGACCGCGTGGGTCTGATAGGCCGAAGCAACAGTGCCGGCATCATCAAGTTGGATTGCCTTGGCAACGAGGGAAGCGTGGAGGCTACCTATCAGGCAGCCGCAGGTATCCTGGGTAACGCCAATGATGGAAGCATCGCTTACATCACCAACTGCTACAGCACAGGACACATCAAGGCCGGAAGCGGCAAGAACGCAGCACAGATCTGCGGCTGGCTGGGCAAGGTGGGAGCACGCATCACCAACTGCTGGTCAACGTCTCTCATCGAGGGTTACGACTCTCAGGCCAAGCTCTTCTGCCGCTTCAGCAGCAACACCACGCTGACCAACTGCTTCAGCATCGACGGTGACGGCACCCAGGCTGTGCGTAAGGCTGACTATGAGTTTGCCAGTGGCGAGATCACTTGGGAGCTCAACGGCAAGAGCACCGAGAAGCCTGTATGGTTCCAGAAGCTGGGTACCGACCTTGTACCTGTTCTCTTCGCCGACCACGGCATCGTGGTGGAGAAGGACGGCACCTTCACCAACATGGGTGGTGATGCCATCGAGAACGTAGAGGCTACGCTGGGCGAGACAGCAAGCGTGTATGATGTGCAGGGCCGTCTGGTGCGTCCCGCTATGCCTGTCAGCCAGGCTCTCCAGGGTCTGCCTCAGGGCATGTACATCCTGCGTGGCGCATCTGTAAGCCGCAAGGTGTTGGTAAAGTAAGTCTTTTCAGAGACATGTGATATGTGTTGGGAGTGCCGGACAGCGGGTCTGGGACTCCCAACCTTTTCCTTTTCCCAAGGTGTGCTCCTCCTGTGACACACCATTCCCAAATACAACCAACAGAAAAGAAACGATTATGAAAAGGTTATTCAAGACGGCTTCCGCTGCTGTGGCGTGCCTGCTGATGACGGCTCTGGCTGCGCAGGCAGCCACTGAGAAACTGCGTATCATGACCTTCAACATCCCTTATGGCAACATCAAGGTGACTGAGGGAAACGGACAGAATACCTGGGCCAACCGCGCCAAGGCCATCCACCACTACATTGACAGCATATCGCCCGACCTGCTGGGCATACAGGAGGGAGTGCGCGACCAGCTCACCAGCATCCTGTCGGGGATATCCGGCTACGCTATGGTGGGCTGTGCACGAGAGGACGGTGCCGAGAAGGGTGAATACACTCCCATCCTGTACAAGACCAGCCGCTTCCTGCTCGAAGACAGCGGAAACTACTGGCCCACAGACACTCCCGACAAGCCCTCGAAGACTCCCGGAGCCATCTGCTACCGCGTGGTCACCTGGGCGCTCTTCACCGACAAGGAGACCGGTGCGCGGTTTATCTACACCAATACCCACCTCGACCACGGACCCGAGTCGGCCCGCCTGGCACAGGCACAGGTGTTGAAGAAGAAGATGGGCGAATTGGCCACCCGCTACGGCAGGCGTGTGCCACAGTTCCTCACCGCTGACTTCAACACCCACAGGACGTCGCCCGTGTATGATGCGCTGGTCAACTACAACCTCTCACTGCGTGACATGTGGACAGTGGCAGGCAAGAAGGTGCAGAACGGCAAGGATGGATTCAGCAGTTCGGTGGAGAACGAGATAGACTTCATCTTCGCCTACGGCTCCGTGAAGAGCACTTATGCCGAACTGGGAAACCGCTGGACACCCGACGGCTTCATCATGTCGGACCACAACCCGCACTTTGCCGACGTGCGATGGACCACCTCCACAGCCGACAATGCCCGCGCAGCCATCATGCAGGCACGCGCCGTGGCCGACAGCACATTCCAGTGGCAGAAGTCGCGCACCAGGCTCATCACCATGCCCTCGCAGTTCAGCACCGACGGCATAGAGTCGTCATCCATGCTGGGAAGCCTGATTGACCGCAACACCGACACCTATGTGCGCAGCCGCTGCACAGGTTCGCTGCCCCCCAACAATCCGCATTACCTGCAGGTGAAGCTGCGCGAACCCCAGAAGGCCTTCTCGCTCCAGTACAACAAGAGCCTCGATGGCGATGCCGGGCAAGCCGACCGCTGGGAGGATGTACTGGTGACTGCAAGCCACGACGGAGAGCACTGGGACTATGTGACCGAGCTCTACAAACTCTCTGGCGTGCAGAACCGCACCTACACGGCCGAGGTGAACATGCGCCGCCCCTATGAGTATGTGCGTTTCCAGGTGATGCGCACCCATGGCATGCGCCTCAGCAATGGAGCTCCGCGCTACTCGCTTTCGGAGTTCCAGATGTTCCCCTGCACGCCCGTTGCCACCTGCGAGTATGCCAAGAGCAAAACCATCGCCCAGGCTGTGGATGCACTCTACGACCTGGCTGACCATACGCAGGCGCTCGTAGATGAAGGCAATGTAACCTCGTCCGACGTGACGGCGCTCAAGGAGGCCACTCAGGCTCTGCGCCAGGCCCGACACGATTATGCCACCCCGGTCACGGGTGTGACAGCTTCGGCAGAGCCTGCCGGCGAACAGATCTATTCGCTCAGCGGTATGCGTCTGGGCGCTCTTCAGAAGGGTGTGAACATCCGTCGCGCCTCCAACGGAACCAGCCGCCTGGTGATGGCCAAGTAGGATAGGGCAGTCTGGGGGTGCATCTGTTTTCTGGAGAGTAAGGAACTGCGCGAGGTGAAAGGCTGTGATGCCCCTCCAGCGCTGGTCCGCTACATAACCTTGAATCCGGCATTCCCGGTCAGAACAGAAAGAGCTGTGCGGTGTTTTCCATCGCACAGCTCTTTTGCTTGGAATGGCATGCAAGGGAGCGAAGGCCATCCCGTCACGCGCAAGGCGCAGTAATGGGGCAGAAAACGCAGCACGCTGCAACGGCCAACGCAGTGCATTGCATCGGCCATCGCAGCGCGCTGCATCAGTCATCACACCGCACTGCCTTTGCCATCAGATAACAGAACCGTAAGGCGGGAAGTGTATTGGGAGGATAGATGGAAGCCGGCTTCATAGACAGAGGAAGGGAGCCTGCCCACCATGAGCCACCCGCTCTCCAGCCCATTGCTCTCCGTTGCCGATAGGAGAGCAACAAGTAGCCCTCTCCGTCTTGGCCCGATGCATCGCCCATAAGTCTCCGTTTACGGTAGGACAGCAACGTATATCCATCTACGTTCTGCCTCGTTACATCGCCCGTGAGTCAGCTTTTCTAATCAAATAGAAAGCTGTTACTACTTGAACAACAATGTTTTACGTGATGTATAGAGTAGCCCTTCACTACCCTGTAAAGTGTATGGAAACAAAATGCGGGGCTGCTTCACAGTAGCCCCGCATAACATAACTAAACCTTAACTATGAAAAAATCTAATAAAATCTAACACTACAAAGTTAACAAACTATCAGTATGTAACAAAGCCCCAAGCACACTTTTCTACTGAATTTCACACTCTTTAACAATGCAGGAGTGCGCTCCTGTGATTTTAGCACTGCGGAGCAGGCCTTGGAGTGGAGTTTTTTGGTTATCTTTGCACCGAAATTGGGTATATTGTACAAATGAAGAAACTCTTGATCGAAACCTATGGCTGCCAGATGAATGTGGCGGACAGTGAGGTGGTGGCCAGCGTCATGGGAATGGCTGGCTACGAGCTGTGCCAGGATATGGACCAGGCTGATGCCGTTTTCCTAAATACATGCTCGGTGCGGGACAATGCCGAGCAGAAGATTCTGAGCCGCCTGGAGTTCCTTCACAGTCTGCAGAAGAAGGGACGCCGTATCATCATCGGTGTGCTGGGATGCATGGCCGAGCGCGTCAAGGAAAAGCTCATCGAGGAGTATCACGCCGACCTGGTGGTGGGCCCCGACGCCTATATGTCGCTTCCCGATATGGTGGCGCAGGTGGAGTGCGGGCAGAAGGCCATCAACGTGGAGCTCTCTCTCACCGAGACCTATAGCGACATCGTGCCGCAGCGCATCTGCGGAGTACACATCGGGGGGTTCGTCAGCATCATGCGCGGATGCAACAACTTCTGCCACTACTGCATCGTACCCTATACCCGTGGACGCGAGCGCAGCCGTGATGTGGAGAGCATTCTGCGCGAATGCCGTGACCTGCGCGACCGTGGGTTCAAGGAGGTGACACTGCTGGGACAGAACGTCAACAGTTACCGCGCAGTGGATGACGAGGGACGCGAGACCGGCTTCCCCCGGCTGCTCCAGACCGTGGCAAGGGCCGTGCCGGAGATGCGCGTGCGCTTCACCACCAGTCATCCCAAGGACATGAGCGACGAGACACTGCGCGTGATAGCCGCCGAGCCCAACATCTGCCACCACATACATCTGCCCGTGCAGAGCGGCAGCAACCGCATATTGAAGTTGATGAACCGCAAATACACCCGCGAGTGGTACCTCGAGAGGGTGGCTGCCATACGCCGCATAATACCCGACTGCGCCATCACTACCGACATCTTTGCCGGTTACAGCAGCGAGACAGAGGAGGACCACCAGCAGAGCCTGAGCCTGATGCGCGAGTGCCGGTACGACAGCGCCTTCATGTTCAAGTACAGCGAGCGCCCCGGAACCTACGCGAGCAAGCATCTGCCCGACAATATAGCCGAGGAGGTGAAGGTGCGCAGGCTCAACGAACTCATCGCCCTGCAGAATGAGATGTCGGCCGAGAGCAACCGCCGCTGCATAGGACAGACGGTGGAGGTGCTCATCGAGGGCGTCAGCAAGCGCAGCAAGGACGAGCTCTTCGGTCGCACAGGCCAGAACAAGGTGGTCATCATACCGCGTGGCGACCGCCGTATAGGGCAGACCGTCAGGGCGCACATACTGGAGAGCAGCAGCGCCACACTGCGCGGAGAGGTGGTAGAACAAGGATAGGAGGACAAGGGAGATGGCTAAGACAGGAGGAAGACCTTTCTTCAAGATGCAGACCCTCACCAGTATCATCAGCACAGGAATGGTGCTCGTGCTGCTGGGCATGATGGTGCTGCTGGGTATGGCAGCGCGCATGCTGGCCGACTCAGTGAGGGAGAACCTTACAGTGACCGTGGTGCTCGACGACGAGGCCGACGATGTACGCGCCCACCGGATAGCCGGCGCGCTGCAGGCCAAGAGCTACGTGGCGGGACTGCAATACATAAGCCGCGAGGAGGCACTGCGCGAGCACGTGCAGAGCATGGGCATCACATCGGCCGAGTTTCTCGATACCAACCCCTTCTCCATCTCGCTGGAGGTGAGGATGAAGCCCGAATACTCCAACAGCGACAGCCTCATGTGGATAAGCAAGGAGCTCGAAGCCACCGAGGCCGTGGCCGATGTCATCTATCAGGACGACCTGGTGAAGAGCGTCAACGAGAACATACGCCGCGTCACCGCAGTGCTCCTGGTCATAGCCGTGCTGCTGGTCATCATCTCGCTGAGCCTCATTCGCAACACCGTGCGACTCAGTGTCTATAGCCAGCGCTTCACCATACGCACCATGAGGCTGGTGGGTGCGCGCTGGAGTTTCATACGCCGTCCCTTCCTGTGGAGAGCCGTGGGTACGGGCGTGCTGGCCGCCCTGCTGGCCGACGCAGTGCTCCTGGGTGCCATCCACTGGGCGGTGTCGCATGACCCCGAGGTGGCTCAGTTCATCACCCCAGAGAGCCTCGCCGTTGCCGGCTGCAGCGTGCTGGTGGTGGGACTGCTCATCACGGTGCTCTGCACATTCCTCTCGGTGACCCATTACCTGAGGGCACGTGAGTCATCGCTATATTGAGAACACATATACATTATATATTATAATAGGAAATGAACAATTTTGCTTTTGACAAGAAAAACTATTTGCTGCTGGCCATCGGCATGCTCATCATCATCGTGGGCTTCATTCTGATGTCGGGTTCAGGCAGCAGCGAGGGTGTGTTCAACCCCGATATCTTCAGCGTGCGACGCATCAGAGTGGCACCCGTGGTGTGCCTCTTCGGCTTCGTCTTCATCATCTTTGCCATCATGCACAAGCCTGCCGACAAGCAGGAGAACGTAAAGGAGGAGCAGAATGGATAGCATACAAGCACTCATACTGGGACTTCTGCAGGGCCTGACAGAGTACCTGCCCGTGAGCAGCAGCGGCCATCTGACCATCGGAGCCGCCATTTTCGGCATCGAAGGAGATGAGAATCTGGCCTTCACCATCGTGGTGCATGTGGCCACGGTGCTCAGCACGCTGGTCATCCTATGGCGCGAGATAGCATGGATATTGCGCGGCCTGTGGCAGCAGATGACCGGCAAGGCGTGTGTGGCAGCGGCCACCCAGGACCAGGAGAGCACATGTCCCCTGTGCGCCCGCCTCAATCCAGAGACCCGCTATGCGCTCAACATCATCATCTCCATGATACCTGTAGGCATCGTGGGCGTCTTCTTCAAGGAGGACGTAGAGCGCATCTTCGGCTCGGGCCTCACTATCGTGGGCATCATGCTGCTCGTTACGGCATGCCTGCTCACCTTCTCCTATTTCGCCAAGCCCCGCCAGCGCGAGACCATCAGCCCCCTGCATGCCTTCATCATAGGCATCGGCCAGGCTCTGGCTGTGCTCCCCGGCCTGTCACGCTCGGGCACAACCATAGCCACAGGACTGCTCTTGGGCAACAAGAAGGAGAGCATGGCACAGTTCTCCTTCCTCATGGTCATCCCTCCCATACTGGGTGAGGCGCTGCTCGACATCGTGAAGGCGCTCCGTGGAGACGAGGCTTTTGCAGGCATCGACACGCTCCCCCTGGTGGTGGGCTTCGTGGCAGCATTCGTTTCGGGGTGCATTGCATGCAAATGGATGATAAACATCGTGAAGAAGGGCAAGCTTGTGTATTTCGGCATCTATTGCGCCCTGGCGGGCCTGCTGGTGCTGATACTGGGCTGACATACTGCAAGACAACTGCTAAGCAATGAATATAACCAAGGGAGAGATACTGCATTTCGACAAGCCTTTAGGCTGGACGAGCTTCAATCTCGTGGCCAAGGTGCGCTGGCTCATCTGCCGTAAGGCGGGCATCAAGAAGCTCAAGGTGGGTCATGCCGGCACGCTCGACCCCCTGGCCACAGGCGTCATGACCATCTGTGTGGGCAGGGCCACCAGGCTCATCAGTGAGCTGCAGGCACACACCAAGGAGTATGTGGCCACGCTCCAACTGGGTGCCACCACCCCCAGCTTCGACCTGGAGAAGGAGGTGGACGCCACTTATCCCACCGAGCATATCACCCGCGAGGGAGTGACGGAGGTGCTCAAGCGCTTCATAGGGCGCATTGAGCAGGTACCCCCATCCTTCTCGGCATGCAAGGTCAACGGGCACAGGGCCTACGACCTGGCACGCAAGGGCAAGGAGGTCAACCTGCAGCCCAAGGTGCTGGTGATAGACTGTCTGGAGCTGCTCGACTTCGCCCCCGACTCCATGCAGATGACTGTGAGAGTCGTCTGTAGCAAGGGAACCTACATCCGCGCCTTGGCCCGCGACATAGGCGAGGCGCTTGGCAGCGGTGCCCATCTGCTCTCGCTCAGGCGCACCAGAGTGGGCGACGTGAGTGTGGAGCACTGCATGAGCATCGACGAATTCCCCCAGTGGCTCGAGTCGCAGGAAATCATACAGGAGCAGTAAAGGCACTGCGAGAGACTATTAACGTACATTATTTAATCATCGCTGCGCGCTACACAAGCCGGCCTATACGCAGGAAGAACACCGTCCATGCTGGTCGCGCGTGCAGGACATAAGAGGAGAAACAATATGAAACTGTCCCAATTCAAATTCAAGTTGCCTGAGGAGCGCATCGCTCAGGAGCCTGCCCGCTTCCGTGATGAGTGCAGGCTGATGGTCATCCACGCCAAGAGTGGTGTCATAGAGCACCGCGAGTCATTCCGCGATATACTTAACTATATAGATGAGAAGGACGTCTTCGTCTTCAATGATACCAAAGTGTTCCCCGCCCGACTCTATGGCAACAAGGAGAAGACCGGGGCGAAGATAGAGGTGTTCCTGCTTAGGGAGCTCAACGAAGACATGCGCCTGTGGGATGTCTTGGTCGATCCAGCCCGCAAGATACGCATTGGCAACAAGCTCTATTTCGGCGAGAACGAGGCGATGGTGGCCGAAGTGATAGACAATACAACCAGCCGCGGACGCACACTCCGCTTCCTCTACGACGGTCCGCACGACGAATTCAAGCGTGCCCTGTTCGCCCTCGGCGAGGCTCCGTTGCCCAAGAACATCATCACGCGACCCACTCGTGAGGACGACCTGGAGAACTTCCAGTGCATCTTCGCCAAGCATGAAGGAGCCGTGACAGCCCCTGCCACGGGTCTGCATTTCTCGCCCCAGCTGATGAAGATGATGGAGATCAAGGGTGTGGAGTTCGCTTTCGTTACCCTGCATTGCGGACTGGGCTGCTTCCGCGACATCGATGTGGAGGACCTCACAAAGCACAAGATGGACAGCGAGGAGATGCATGTCACAGCCCCCGCGTGCGAAACCATCAACCGTGCCAAGGAGGAGGGACACCGTGTGGTGGCCGTTGGCACCACCGTGCAGCGCGTGCTCGAGACAGCCGTGAGTGCCGATGGCAGGCTGAAGGAGTTCGACGGATGGACCAACAAGTTCATCTTCCCGCCCTATCGGTTCACGCTGGCCGATGCCATGGTGGCCAACTTCTATATGCCCTACAGCACACTGCTCATGCTGTCGTGCGCCTATGGAGGCTACGACCTGGTGATGACCGCCTACAAGGAAGCGCTTAAGTTCAACGAGAATGACCCCGAGCATCGCTACCGCTTTGGCACTTACGGCGATGCCATGCTCATCCTGCAGGACTGAGCATGATGCCCTGCACCGATACGCCCCAGCCCCATGTGCTGTATCTGGCACTGGGCACCAATCTGGGAGACAAGCAGTTGAACCTGCTCCGTGCACTGGACCTTATAGGCCGGTGCGTGGGGCAGGTTTGCCGTATCAGCAACTTCATGTGCACCGAGCCATGGGGCTTCAGCAGCGACAATGCCTTCCTCAATGCCGCCTGCATGGTGCACACCGTCCTCACCCCACTGCAGTGCCTCGAGCGCACCCAGCAGATAGAGCGGCAGATGGGGCGCACCCTCAAGAGTGTGGACGGGCACTATCATGACCGCATCATCGATATCGACCTGCTCGTCTATGACCGTCTCGTGCTCTCCACACCGCAGCTCACCCTGCCCCATCCCCTCATGATGGAGCGCGAGTTCGTCACTCGTCCGCTCTCCGAAGTGATGAGCGGAGAGGAGTTTGCCCGCCTGGCCCTTTTCGTGCAGCACGCTGCATCGGCCTCAGGAGCGCACTGCGATGCCCTATGCAGCGCGCTGCATGAGCCATCGCACCGCAGTGCGTCCGATGGGGCAGAGTGCACCACCCAAACGCACACCGCCATTGACCATTCATCTTAACCATTCATATCTATGTTACGCAAAGCATTCGTCATGCCCCTGCTTGCCCTTCTGTGTGCAAGCCTGCACGGCCAGACGTCCAATCCTGCCTGCAATCCCAGCCTCACCCGCTACGTCAACCCCTTTCTGGGAACAGCCACACTGTGGGAACCCGCCGACCTGGGTTACACCCACACCGAGGCCAAGCGGGCCTGGGGAGCCGAGACCTATCCCGGTGCCACGCTGCCCAACGCCATGGTGCAGGCCACTCCTGTGACCATGTATCACAGTGGCGCGGGCTATCAATACGAGGACCGCGAGATATATTCCTTCGCTCATACGGCCAAGGGACACTGGGACCAGCTCCACGTTCCCATACTGCCCGTCACAGGCATCTTCTATCCGCGCAACTTCGCATCCCACTTCTCCCACCGGCGCGAGGAGGCTCACCCCGGCTATTACAGCGTGTGGCTGGAGCGCTATAACGTGCAGGCCGAGCTCACCACCACGCTGCGCTGTGCCTTCCATCGCTACACCTTCCGCCCCCAGGACGAGAAGCGGCTGCTGGTAGATATCACTCGCAACAACGGCAATCCGCACCGCTGGGACATCCGCAAGAGCGTGTCGGCCTCCAATGCCTTCGAAGGCTTCCAGGACGGACACGGCCGCATCTATTTCTACGCCACGTCGTCACTGCCTGTCAAGGGCGTGAGCATGATGAAGGACAACAAGCATCGTGTGGCCGTGGTTGACTTTGATGACAACCGCGGAGAGGCGCCCCTCGAACTGCGCATCGGATTCTCCTTTGTGAGCATCGAGAATGCACGGCTCAATCTGGAGGCCGAGATGGCAGGCCGCACTTTCCTGTCGGTGCGCGAGGAGGCCGATGCCACCTGGCAGAGGATACTGTCGCACATCAGGGTCGAGGGCGGTACCGAGCGCCAGAAGGGGCTGCTCTACAGCACCCTCTACCGCGCTTTCCTGTGGCCGGTGCTGCGCAGCGACGTCAACGGAGAGTACCGCGACGTGCGCGGCGATGTGGTGCGTGCCGACTTCCGCTATTATACCGAACCCTCCTTTTGGGACACCTATCGCAACAAGTTGCAGCTCCTGGCTGTCATCTGCCCCGATGTGGCGGCCGACATCATCAAGTCCATCACCGACATGGGCGAGAAGCGTGGCGGCTACATGCCCACTTTCTTCCACGGCGACCACGCATCCACCTTTGTCATCGGCGCGTGGCTGCGTGGCGTGAGGAACTTTGACCTCGAGCGCGCCTACCGCCTGCTCCTGCGCAACGCCACCGTGCCCGGACGCGGTGGAAGGCCCTACCTCGACGAGTACATCGCGCAGGGATGGATAGCCGAGAAGGATACCACAGACGTGCCAACCGAGGACGAGTACAAGGCTGCCGTGACCAAGACGGTGGAGTATGCCTATGACGACTATGCCACTGCGCAGGTGGCCAGGGTACTCAAGGACAAGTCCAACTACCGGCTGCTCATGCTGCGGTCGGCCAACTACAAGCATCTCTTCGACCCCTCAACGGGCTTCTGGCGCGGAAGGACAGCAGATGGCAACTGGGTGAAGGACTTTGACCCCTACATGCCATACTATGCCTATCAGTATCGCGAGGCCAATGCTTGGCAAAGTCTGTTCTTTGCACCCCATGACCCTATGGGCATGGTGGCACTATACCCAAGCCATCAGGCAGTGGAGCAGAAGCTGGACTCTCTCTTCACGGAGCCCTGGAGACAGTATGAGGCATGGAACTTCACTGGCTTCCTGGGCAATTATTGCCAAGGCAACCAGCCCG
>JABLTL010148033.1_pt1 | contig 16846 bp, 15 predicted proteins | sample 7160151 | NCBI WGS metagenome assembly JABLTL01 (sample SAMN14651223, study PRJNA627086) | human gut metagenome | isolation source: feces | host: Homo sapiens
CGGAACCCGAACCGGAGCCGGAGGAGGAGAAGTCCGGGGGCATGGGCGCCCTGGCGCTGGTCCTGGTGCTGCTGGTGCTGGGCGGCGGCGGAGCCTTCGCCTACATTAAGTTCATCAAGCCAAAGCAGGCGGCCAAGGCCAGCGCGGACCCGGACGACTATGATTTTGAGGACGAGGAGGACTACATCAACGAGGACGAACCGGAACAGGAAGAAGAAACGGAGGAAACGAAATGAAGCTGGTGATCTGCGAGAAACCGAGTGTTGCAAAGAGTATCGCGTCGGCCCAGGGTGTTACATCCAGGGCCGACGGCTGTTTTGAGGGGAATGGGCTCATCGTTTCCTGGTGCGTGGGCCATCTGGTGTCCCCGATGGACGCGGCGGGGTATGACCCCAGCTACAAGAAGTGGCGGTATGACGATCTGCCCATCCTGCCGGAGCCCTTCCGCTATGTGCTGGCCCAGGGCAAGGAGGACGCCTTTCAGAACTTGAAGCGGCTCATGGAGCGCCCGGATGTGACGGAACTGGTCAACGCCTGCGACGCCGGGCGGGAGGGCGAGCTGATCTTCCGGCTGGTCTATGAGGCCGCCGGATGCACCAAGCCCTTCTCCCGGCTGTGGATCTCCTCCATGGAGGACGCGGCGATCCGGGAGGGCTTTGCCGACCTGCGCCCCGGCGCCGAGTATGACCCGCTGTATCAGTCTGCCCTCTGCCGCCAAAAGGCGGACTGGCTTATCGGCATCAACGCCACCCGGCTGTTCTCCGTCCTCTACCACCGCACTCTGAATGTGGGGCGGGTGCAGACGCCCACCCTTGCCATGCTGGTGGACCGGGACTGGAAGATTACCAGCTTCAAGAAGGAGAAGTACCACCATGTGCGCCTGGCCTTGGACGGGGCCGAGGCGGTGTCGGAGAAGATTTCCGCCTCGGAGGAGGCGGAGTCCCTGCGGGCGGCCTGCGCCGATGGTCCGGCGGTCTGCACCTCTGTCACCCGTGAGCAGAAGAAAGAGGCGCCGCCCAAGCTCTACGACCTGACCACCTTGCAGCGGGAGGCCAACCGCCTGTTCGGCTACACGGCCAAGCAGACTTTGGATTACGCGCAATCCCTCTACGAGAAGAAGCTGCTGACCTATCCCCGGACGGACAGCCGGTTTTTAACTGCTGATATGGCGGAGACCGCTGCGGCGGTCCTCCACCTGGCGGCCAAGGTGCCGCCCTTTGATGGGTGCAAGGAGTTCTTCCCGGATGTGTCCCTGCTGGTGAACGACAAGAAGGTGTCTGACCACCACGCCATCATCCCCACCCTAGAACTGGAAAAAGCGGATCTGTCCGGCCTGCCCGTGGGTGAGCGGAACCTCCTCCTGCTGGTGTGCCGGGAGTTGCTGTGCGCGGCGGCGGAGCTGTATGTGTACGAGGCGGTCACCGCCGCCTTTACCTGCGGCGGGCACGCCTTCACCGCCAAGGGGCGGTACATCATTTCCAAGGGCTGGAGCGAAATCGACCGCATTTTTCGCGCTTTCCTGAAGGAGAAGCCGGAGGACGAGGCAGAGCCCAACCCGCTGCCGGACTTCACCGAGGGGCAGACCTTCGACCAGGTGGAGGCCGCTGTCACCGAACACTTCACCGCCCCGCCCAAGGCCTACACGGAGGACACCCTCCTGTCGGCAATGGAGAACGCCGGCAAGGAGGAGATCCCGGAGGATGCGGAACGGCGCGGCCTGGGCACCCCGGCCACCAGGGCGGTGATCCTGGAAAAGCTGGTGGCGGCCGGTTTTGTGGAACGCAAGGGCAAAAGCCTCATTCCCACCAAGGCGGGGATCAACCTGGTCACCGTCCTGCCGGACGCCCTGACCTCTCCCATGCTCACGGCGGAGTGGGAGCAGAAGCTGACCGGCATTGCCAGGGGCGAGGCGGACCCCGCCGAGTTCCTGGCAGGGATCACCGAGATGACGCGGGAGCTTGTGAAAAACTACTCCCACATTTCCGAGGAGGGGCAAAAGCTGTTCGCCCCTGAGCGCGAGACCGTGGGCCTCTGCCCCCGCTGCGGCAAGCCGGTGTACGAGGGCAAGAAGAATTTTTACTGCTCCGACCGCTCCTGCCGCTTTGTGCTGTGGAAGGACGACCGCTTCTGGACCTCCCGCAAGAAGGAGCTGACCAAGAAGATGGCCGCCGACCTTTTGAAGAAGGGGCGCACCTCCGTCAAGAGGATGTGGTCTGAAAAGAAGGGTGCCGCCTATGACGCGGTGGTGGTGCTGGATGACACCGGCGGGAAGTATGTCCGCTTCAAGCTGGAGTTCCCCAAACGGAAGGAGGGCGTGAATGGCAGATAAGGCGATCCCGGATATTTCCCTTGGCGGCGCTGAACAGAACATGAGCCGGGAGGAGCTGGCGGCGGTGGCGAAAGCCGTTGCCGCCCTCTCCCTGGAGGACCGTGACCTTTTGGCCGCTGTCCAGGAGTCCCCCTACCGGCTGACTACGGCGGAGCAGTTTTTGGAATTTGAGAAAAATGTGGACTGCTTCGTGCTGGAGCCCCATGTCCAGACGGTGGAGGCCCTGGGGTGGGAGTACCTGGAGGAGAAACTGACCATCGACCTGACGGACGACCTCCGGGCCGCCATTGACCCCGCCCCCTTCGGCCGGCACGCACTGGAGGAGGACCGCGGCTGTTTCACCAGCCGGGGGTATCTGTATCCCTCCGGTGACGAGTGGCAGCATGACCGCCCCCAGGAGAAGCCGGCGGACCGGAAACCCTCTATCAAGGAACGGCTGGAGCAGAGCAAACAGGAGTGCATGGGGAAAAACAAGGCGCCGGCGCCCCACAAGGGGAAGTCTGCGCCGGAACTGTAAGGAGGTGCATATATGCCCCATTATGAATATGACAAGGACTATCCCTTCGCCGCCTTCATCACCAACCTGGGCAAGTACAACGAGGGCTCCCTGGTGGGTGAATGGGTGAAGTTCCCCACCACGGCGGAGGAGCTGCAAAAGGTGTTTGAGCGGATCGGCATTGGCTCCAAGGACGACTTCGGGCAGCCCTATGAGGAGTGGTTCATCACCGACTATGACTGTTATGTGGACGGCCTCTATGACAAGCTGGGCGAGTATGAGAACTTGGATGAGCTCAACTACCTGGCCTCCAAGCTGGACGAGATGAGCCAGGGCGAGTACGAGCAGTTCCAGGCGGCTATGGAAATCGGCGACCATTCCGGCAGTTTGCAGGAGATCATCAACCTGACCGAGAACCTGGACTGCTACGATGTGTACCCCGACATCCGCGACCATGACGACCTGGGCCGGTATTACATTGAGGAGCTGGACGCCATGCAGGTGCCGGAGCACCTGCGGAACTACATCGACTACGAGGCCTACGGGCGGGATGTGGCCCTGGAGGAGGGCGGCGAATTTACCGACTTCGGGTATGTGCGGGATACCGGGGACAGCTTCCATGAGTATTACGATGGTGAGCGCGGCAGCATCCCGGAGGAATACCGGGTGATGACCTTCCAGGACGCAGAGGAGCTGACCGAGGATGAAAAATCCGAGTGGGCGATGGACATTGCCTACGATATGGACGAGTTTTTCCGTCAGCACGACCCGCAGTACGCCGCCGAGCACCCGGAGGAGCACGCGGCGAGGGAGGAAATTTACGAAAACCTGATGGCCGGCCGCATTTCCGCCCTGGATGAGAAGCTGGCCGCCCTGGGGCAGACCCAGGAGGACTACCTGCCTTCGGAGATCGAGAAATTCAAGGACGCCACCGGCTATGAGGAATTTCTTGACTTTGATCCGGCGGTGATCCGGGAGGCCATCCAGGACCCGGACAAGCCCCATGCGGACGAGATGCTGGCCTTTGCGGAGCAGGCGGGCCGGGAGTATGAGGCGGAGCTGTTTGGCAAGGCCCCGGAGCCCTCCCCGGATGACCGGGAGACCGGCGAAACGGTGCGGACCCCCAGGGGCACCTTCTATGTGACGGATATGAGCCGGGAACAGATGGAGGCGGCCGGGTATGGCTTCCACCACCAGTCTGACGATGGGAAGTATCTCATCATGGGCAACGGCGACAGGGTCTTTGCTATCCGCAATGAGGAGGCCCAGGAACACGCCGCGCCGGAGAAGTTGACCGTCCTGGTGGTGGAGCCCAGGAAGGAGCCCTACCTGAAGGAGATCGACCCCGGTCTCCATTCGTTACGGGCGGAGGTGGGAGGCGACATTGCCGCCTCCTATCCCTTCTCTGCCCCGGTGGGGCTGGTCTGCAATGATGAAGGCAAGCTGATCGGCCTGGAGCTGAACCGTGGCCTGCGGGACGAGCATGGGGAGATTTACGACATTGTGGCTGGCACATTCCTGGTGGTGGGTCTGGGCGAGGAGTCCTTCGCCTCCCTGTCCCCGGAGATGGCGCAGAAGTACATGGAACACTTCAAGCAGCCGGAGCAGTTCATCAGCCTGAACGGGCAGATCATCGCCCTGCCCGTGGAACCGGAGAACCCCCTCCGCACCGCCGAGATGACCCTGGAGGACGACTACGGGATGATTGATGGGGTCATCAACAACGGCCGCAAGGGCGAGGAGCTGGAGGCGGCGAAGGCCGAGGCAGCCCGGACCTCCCCGGAGAAGCGCCCCTCCATCCGGGAGCGGCTGGCGGAGGCGAAAAAGGAGTGCGGCGAGCGCAAGCCCCCGGACAAGGCCCACCAGAAAAAGCCCCCGGAGCACGACCTATGAGCCGGAGCAAGAAGTGGCGGCTGGAATGGGCTTTTTTCCTGGGCGAGAACGGCCGCCGCAAGTATAACAAGATCTGCAAGGGCTGTGTCCACCCCTGCAAGCAGAGTTTTCGGGCTGTTCTCATCGCCTGTCCCTACTATCAGTCCGCACGCTCGAAAAAGTGCGGAGATAGGGGTTGAAAATGGGACGGAAAATCGCCTGTGGTGGCTTTTCCGGGAGTAGCCCTTATGATTTCCCATGTGGGCCTGCCCCTCCGATTTGAGGGGCGCAAAGCAGCACTTTTGAACACTTTTCCATAGCAGAGCGGGAGCGTTGCCTTCGGTTTGGGCCGAGGGTGACGCTCCCGCTTCTTTTTTGTCCTCTTTTTCTTTTTCAATCAGGATCGGACAGGATAGGAAAGATATTCGCCGTAGTAGGCGCTGTGGGAATGTGCGTAAACGGTCACGCTTGCGGAGCTGTGGGAAACGATGTTTGCGGGCTGTGGGAAAGCCGGAGGCTTTTCCATCGGGCCGTGAATGTCTGTTTTCCATCGGCGGAGCGGCCGTTTTCCACATTTCCATAGCGCAAAATGGTCAGAGAACGCTCTTGTCTGTTGCGTTTCCGTGTAGGAAGATGTATAATGAACATGGTTAGTCTTTGCTAACTTAAATTTCAACTTCTGGAGGCAGTTATGGGGATATGGAAGGCTTTTTTCAATAATACCCGCAAGCCGGAAGGTTTGCTGGGCAAGTGTATGGTGGGCAGTATGAACCATGCCCATGCCGCCCTCGCGGATTGGGGCCTTAGTCATTTGCCGGAAACAGGTCCGGCCAAGATTGCGGAGCTGGGCTGTGGCGGTGGTCGGAACATTCGGGCGCTTTTGCGAAAATATCCGGCTGCGACTATTACTGCTCTGGACTATTCAGAAATAGCCGTGGAAAAGGCCAAGAGTGTGAACCGCGAGGGACTCCAAGCAGGCCGCTGCCAAATTTTGCAGGGGGATGTGTCTTGCCTCCCCTTTGGGGATGGTGCGTTTGATCTGGCGACCGCATTTGAAACCGTATATTTCTGGCCCGGACCCACGGATAGCTTTCTGGAGGTGTACCGCACCTTGCGGCCAGGCGGTGCCTTTCTGATCGTCAATGAGGCGGACGGAGAAGATCCCCAGGCCAACAAATGGCTTTCTATCATTGATGGGATGAGGATTTTCAATCGGAGCCAGCTTGTCGGCTTTCTCACCGAGGCCGGTTTTTCTAATGTCATCGTGGATCAGGATGCAAAAAAGCACTGGCTCTGCGTACTGGCAATTCGGGAGGACACGGAGCACTTGAAAAACAAACAGGGAGACATCTTATGAAAAACGGCAGAAAAAAACAGGAGCAAATTCATCTTTGCGCCCACGGGGAGGACTATGGAAACTGGATGCCGGTCTCGATGCTCCAGCTGGTGGGCGGCCTGGCGGTTTTGGCCGCGGTGCTCTCTCTGCTGTCCCTTGCGGTGTTCCATATCACGGCGCTGGGTGTGGTGTTCGTGATTGCCGCCCTTCTTTTGCTGGCGCTGCTCTTATGGATCACCTGGATCAGGCGGCAGTATGCCTTCGGGAGCGGCGGCATGATGGAGCAGGTCCACCAGGTCGTCCTCTCCCATCTGGATTTTGACGGACAGGGACAGCTCCTGGATGTGGGGTGCGGTTCCGGGGCTCTATCCATCCGGGCTGCCCTCATCTGGAGGGCGGCCCAGGTGGTGGGCATCGACTATTGGGGTTCTGCCTACGGCTATGGTCAGGCCATGTGCGAGAAAAATGCCGCCAGCGAGGGCGTGGCCGCCCGGTGCCGGTTCCAGCATGGGGATGCCAACAAGCTGGACTTCCCGGATGAGAGCTTCAACGCTGTGGTGAGCAACTATGTCTATCACAATATCACAGGTGCTGATAAGCGAAACCTGTTGCGGGAGACCCTGCGGGTGCTGAAAAAGGGTGGCGTGTTCGCCCTCAACGATGAGATGAAGCCCCACATGTACGGGGACATGGAGGCCTTCGCCCAGGAACTGCGAGACATGGGGTATGAGGACGTACACATCATCGACACGGCCCAGGAGGCCTTCGGCTCCCGCCGGCGGGTGGCCATGATGATGCTGGGAGACTCCCGGATGCTGGTAGGGAGGAAGTAAGACGGAGGTTTGTCATGACCTATACCTATTGTGAAAGGCTGATGTGGGCTGTCATTGCTCCTGCCGCATTTCGGTATCTGGCAAAGCAGGAGCTGGGATGGGATATTTCTGCGTTGAAGCAGCGCTCCAGGCAGATTTACCGGCAAATGGTATCCCGTACCCCGGATATTGGCTCCATGATGGAAAACCCGTTGCGGGTCTGCCTGACTGGTGGAATTCTATGGCTGTCTATCTATAAGGCGGCAGAAGAAAAAATGAGTGAAAAGTGCTTTGAGGGCATGGTAAGTGCCAGTATGCGTTCTCCTCTGGTTGTGGCCGCCTTCCGAAGCAAAGCTAAGACCGCATTTACATTAAAGGCGCAGCAAAAGCGGGCAACGGTCGCGCCTTTGGCGAATGCTGACCGCAATTCCTTTCAGTGGAATGCTGAGTTTATCTTCGGCCGGGATGCCGAGGAATATACGATCCTTTATCGCCAGTGCGGTCTGTGTGCCCTGGGCCGACAGGAGGGCCTTCCTCATTTGGTTCCCTATCTATGCGCTCTGGATACGATGTCCGTTGACTGGATGGGCGGGCGGCTCTACCGCACCAAAACGCTGGCTGCCGCCGGCGACTGCTGTGACTTTTATATCTGCAAAAAGGGTTCCCGTTGGGACAAAGAACGGCAGGGAAAATAGAAAGAGGAAGATTTGATGACGCTTGCAGAATTTCGCTGGACTTATCCCACCGCCACCTTCACGGTCAGTAGCGGGAAAACCTTTACCTATCGCTACTATCAAAATCCCCAGGCCAAAGCCACGCTGGTCCTGCTCACGGGCGGCATTGGGCTGTCCGACCTGTTCTATAAGCACTTTGCCCGGTTCGCTGGGGATTTTTCGGTGCTGACCTTTGACTATCAGCTCCCGTTCAGGGACAATGGCGAGTTTGCCGACGCCGTGGCAGAACTGCTTCTCCATCTGAAGGAAAAGGTCTGGCTGGTGGGCCAGTCTCTGGGCGGCGTAGTGGCCCAGGTCGTCGCCTCCCGCCACCCGGAAGTGGTGGAGGGGCTGGTCCTCTCCAACACCTGCTCGCTGTCCGGCAGTATGAGCGAGACCGGGTATCAGGACCTGATTAAGATGATCGAAAGCCAGCGGAAGTTCAAAAAATGGCTTGCCTTCCTGCCGTTCCCGCTCATCAAGCGGATGATGAGATGGGCGGTGATGAAAAAGAAAACCGATGGCTTTACAGCCCAGGAAAAAGCCGCTATGGAGGAGCTGTGCGGCGCTATGATGGAATTGCTCACCAAGCCCTATGAAGAGCACATGATCAACTTTCTCTGTGACGCGGAGCACTACTTCGGCATGACCTGTGACGATTTTGCCCCGTGGGAAGGGCGGGTGCTGCTGATCCTGTCCGAGGATGACACCACCTTCACCCCGGCCTGCCGGGAGGACCTGATCGCCCTGATGCCAAGTCCCACGGTGGTCACTGACCTGACCGGCGGCCACCTGGCACTGATGGTGCGGCTGGAACAGTACGCGGATCTGGTAACAAAATTTATTTTGGAGCGGACACCATGAGGAGAGCCGGCTGGAATTGACCAGCCGGCTCTCTACCGTTTGTCCATCTTAACATCCAACGATCAGGCGGTAGATGGTGAGGGGCACATACCACGCCGCCACCAGCAGGCGCCACACCAGGACGAAGCCCCCGATGAGGCCGCCGATGATGAAGTTCAGCACGAACAGCGCGGCGCCGCCGCCCAGGGAGCTGCCGCCCGGCACGATCCAGACGCACATCCGATGGATGCCGAAGGGCAGGCCGCAGAGTATCCAGAGCCAGAGAAGATCCAGCTCTCCATTCCTGATGCAGGCGGATTTGAAAATGCAGTACAGCAGCCCGGCGATGGCGACGGGCAAAACTGCCTTCTTGAAAAATTCCTTGATGGCTTCGGTTCTCGTCATTGGCGGCACCTCCATTCCTGCCTCCATTATACCGGGAAAATCTGACCGCGCCCAGGGGCTTTTGAAAAGTCCGGCAAAGCGCACAATCCCCGCCATTCCAGCTTTCCAATATGACCAAAGTGCATTTTGAAAAAAGAATTTCGCCAGCCATCTTGACAGCATAGGAAAAGCGATGTATTATAACAGTGTTATATTACAGTGTTATGTGGAGAAAGATATGGAAGAAAAGATAAGCGCCACTTTGGAGAGCATACAGCAGGCTGCCATGCAGGAATTTCTTGACAAAGGATTTCAGGGGGCATCCCTGCGGCAGATCGTGAAGAACGCCGGGGTGACCACCGGGGCCTTTTACGGCTACTTCTCCAGCAAGGAGGCCCTGTTCAACGCCCTGGTGGAGCCCCATGCCGCTGCCATTATGGGCAAGTTCATGGAGGCCCAGACCTCCTTTGCCGAGCTGCCCGAGGAGCAGCAGCCATCCCACATGGGGGTGGAATCCGGGACCTATTTGGACTGGATGGTGGACTACATCTGTCAGCACCGGGAGCCGGTAAAGCTGCTCCTCACCCGCTCAGAGGGCACCAGCTACGAGCACTTCGTCCACAACATGGTGGAGGCGGAGGTAGAATACACCCTCCAATACATGGAGGTTCTCCGCCGCCTGGGAAAGGACATTCCCGAGTTGGACAAATCCCTATGTCACATCATCGCCAACGGGATGTTCAATGGTATCTTCGAGATCGTGGTCCACGATATGCCCCGGGAGCAGGCCTTGCGGGATGTGGATCAACTCCGCGATTTCTACACTGCCGGATGGCTGAAATTGATGGGGGCTTGACCCCTATCTTTTTTGGATATTGGTTAGCCAATGCTAACTATTTTGATAAGGAGGGATCACTTTGAAGCAAAAGAAACCGAACAGCCTTGCCCGCATCCTAAGCTATGCGGGCGGGCACAAAAACCTGACGATCCTGGGCTGTATCCTGTCCGCCCTGTCGGCGGTGCTGGGGCTGGCACCCTACCTGTGTGTCTGGCTGGTGGCCAGAAGCATACTGGCCGCCTGGCCCAGCTTGGACGGGGCCGGGGATCTGGGTCGTTTTGGCTGGATGGCGGTGTGGTTTGCCATTGGCAGTATCCTGCTGTACTTTGCCGCCCTTATGTCCACCCATATCGCGGCCTTCCGCACCGCCCGGAACATCCGGCGCGCCGCTATGACCCATGTGCTGAAGCTCCCCCTGGGCTTTTTTACCGGGAATCAATCGGGGCGGCTGCGCAAGCTCATCGACGACAACGCCGGGCTCACCGAGGACCTGCTGGCCCACAAGCTCCCCGACCTGGCCGCCACGGCGGTGACACCCATCGCTGCCATCGTCGTGCTGTTCCTCTTTGACTGGCGGATGGGCCTTCTGTGCCTGCTCACCATGGTGCTGGCTTTGCTGTCCATGTGCCTGATGATGGGCGGCAAAAATGCCGGCTTCTTCCACCGCTATCAAAAGGAGATCGAGCGCATGAGCGGCGAGGCGGTGGAGTATGTCCGGGGCATTCCGGTGGTAAAGATGTTCCAGCAGACGGTCTACTCCTTCAAGGCCTTCTACGCTGCCATTCAGGATTACAGCAACCTGGCCAGCCAGTACGCCATGAGCTGCCGGACCGGCCAGACCTGCTTCCTCACCTTTATCAACGGGGCCTTTGCGCTGCTGATCCCGGCGGTGCTGCTGATCGCCTCCGGCGGAGATGTGCGCACGGCGCTGGTGAATTTTATCTTCTACGCCCTGTTCGCCCCCGCCTGCGGCCAGATGATCAACCGCATCATGTATATGAGCGAGGCGGTGATGGAGGCCGATGAGGCAATCGGCCGGCTGGATGAGATCCTGAGCCAGCAGCCCATGGAGGAGCCGAAGGCTCAAAAGAAGCCGGCCCGCGACGCCGTAGCCTTTGACCATGTGACCTTCACCTACCCCGGCGCCAGCCGGCCCGCGCTGGAGGATGTGAGTTTTTCGGTCCGGCCCGGTCAGGTGGTCGCCCTGGTGGGGCCCTCCGGCGGAGGCAAGACCACCGCGGCGAGCCTCATTCCCCGATTCTGGGATGTGGACAGCGGCAGAGTCACCGTGGGCGGCGCGGATGTGCGGGAACTGGACAGCGCCGCCCTCATGGAACGAGTGGCCTTTGTGTTCCAGGACACCCGGCTGTTCAAGGAGAGCTTGCTGGAAAATATCCGGGCCGCCCGGCCGGACGCCTCCCGGGAGGAGGTGCTTGCCGCCGCCCATGCCGCCCAGTGCGATGACATCCTGGAAAAGCTGCCTCAGGGGCTGGACACGGTGGTGGGCGCCAGGGGCGTCTACCTTTCCGGCGGGGAGCAGCAGCGCATCGCCTTGGCCCGGGCCATTTTGAAGGACGCCCCTATCGTGGTGCTGGACGAGGCCACCGCCTTTGCCGACCCGGAGAATGAGCATCAGATCCAAAAGGCCTTTGAGACGCTGACCCGGAACAAAACAGTGCTGATGATCGCCCACCGGCTGTCCACGGTGCAGAACGCGGATAGCATCATCGTCTTAAACGAAGGAAAGATTGCGGAACAGGGCAGCCACAGTGCCCTATTGGAGAAAAACGGCGTCTACGCCGCCATGTGGGCGGACTATCAACGCAGCGCCCAGTGGAAGGTCGGAAAGGAGGCAGCGGTATGATAAAGAAATTACAACACATCTTCGCCCTCAGCGAGAAGGGAGCCAAAGACCTGGTGAAGGCCGTGATTTGGTGCTTCGTGTGCAATCTGGCTCTTATGTTCCCCATCGGGGCAGTCCTGTTTACAATTCAACACCTGCTTGGCTGTCTGGAGGGCGGCGGCAGTCCCACGGACGGGTTCTGGCTCTATGTGGGCTTTGCCCTGGCGGTGCTGGTCCTACTGTTCGTCCTTCACTGGTTCCAGTACGCCTCCCTCTACATCGCCACCTACCGGGAGAGTGCTAACCGCCGGGTGAGCTTGGCAGAGACGCTGCGCAGGCTTCCACTGTCCTTTTTCGGGAACCGTGATCTCAGCGACCTGACCTCCACCATGATCGCCGACTGCTCCAGCCTGGACCAGATGTTCTCCCACTATGTGCCCCAGCTATTCGCCTCCGTCGGCTCCACGCTGGTGATCGGGGTGTGTATGTTTGCCTGCGACTGGCGCATGGCCCTGGCGGTGCTGTGGGTGGTGCCTGTGGCGGTGGCGCTGACGGCGGGCTCCAAAAAGATTCAGGACGCCTTCGGAACGAAAAACATCCTGAATAAGCGGGCGGTGGCCGACTGCATCCAGGAGGGGCTGGAGACCATCCGGGACATCAAGGCCTGCCACCGGCAGGAGCGGTATCTTGGCGACCTGGAGGCAAAGCTATCTGCTATGGAAGGCAGTTCCATCCGGTCCGAGTTGGCCACCGGCGTGTTTGTGTGCTCCGCTCAGGCATTCCTGCGCCTGGGGCTTGCCACCACGGTGCTCACCGGCGGGGCGCTGCTGCTGGCCGGGGAGCTCTCCTTCCTCTATTTCCTGGGCTTCCTGTTCGCCGCTGCCCGGCTGTATGATCCTCTGGGGGTGGTACTCCAGAATATCGCCGCCACCTTCAACACCAAGCTGCAAATTGAACGGATGTGCTCTATTCTGGAACAGCCGGTGCAGACAGGAACAGAGAACTTCCACCCCGACCGATACGACATCACCTTTGACCATGTCTCCTTTGCCTACCGGGAGAGAGCAGGGGTGTTGGAGAATGTGAGCTTCACCGCCCGCCAGGGGGAGGTCACCGCCCTCATTGGTCCCTCCGGGGGCGGGAAGTCCACCGCCTGCAAGCTGGCTGCCCGGTTCTGGGACGTCACCGGCGGGAAGGTGCTTTTAGGTGGGACGGATGTGTCCACGGTAGACCCGGAGACCCTCCTGCGCTCCTACTCCATGGTGTTCCAGGATGTGGTGCTGTTCCGGGACACGGTGATGGAGAACATCCGTCTGGGCCGCCGGGGTGCCACTGACGAGGAGGTGCTGGAGGCCGCCAGGGCCGCCCAATGCGACGAATTTATCCGCAAACTGCCCCAGGGCTACCAGACGGTGATCGGCGAGAACGGCTCCACCCTTTCCGGCGGGGAGCGGCAGCGGATCTCCATCGCCCGGGCACTTCTAAAGGACGCGCCGGTGGTGCTGCTGGACGAGGCCACCGCCAGCCTGGACGTGGAGAACGAGAGTGCCGTCCAGACCGCCCTCTCCCGTCTGCTTCAAGGCAAGACAGTGTTGGTGATAGCCCACCGGATGCGCACCGTGGCGGGGGCCGACCACATCGTGGTGCTGGAGGACGGCCATGTGGTCCAGCAGGGCACTTCGGCGGAGCTGATGGAGCAGGGCGGCCTCTACCGCCGCATGGTGGAGCTTCAGAGCGAGAGCGCCCAGTGGCGGCTGGGTTAATTTTTCCGTCTATTCAAGTTCATTCGTTTTTTCCTTCGGGAGTACAATATCCTTTGGCTGTTCAAGCAACATGCTGACATTTTGACTAAGGGTATCGTACTCCCGTTCTTTATGCTGTGCCTTTCGATATTCCGATTGCAGGGCGGACTTCCTGGCGGTGAGCTCGTCCATCTCGGCCCGGAGTCGTTTGATGGCAGGCAGGGGTACGGCGTCCAGGCGCTTCAGCTCCCTTGCCGCCGCCTCAAATAGGATGATCTCCCCCTCATGCCCCCGGAGGAATTTCTCTTTGTCCCTGGACTGGCGGTATTGGTCATACAGGGGACGGAGCTGGCGGTAGGTGTCGGCGTGTTTCATGGTGAGAGTCAGCCGCTCCATTTTCTTCTCTGTTGCCCGGAGGTCTGCCTTCACCCTGGCGGTGGCGGCCGCCGCCCCGTCGCAACGCTCGGCCAGCTCCTCATAACTGGAGATCCCATGTTCGGTCAGGAAGTTCAGCGTTTCGGCGGCCCGCTTCAAATTCTCGATGGTCGCCCAGTGCTTGTAACCGGCGCTCTGCTGGGCTTTGAGATTGTTCTGGATGTCGATGAGCAGGCTGGGCTTCCCGGTGCGCTGCTGCGGCTGGCGGGAGGGCCTGGGACTTCCGGCGATTCGGGCGGTCAGGGCCTCCTCGGCATAATCAGCGCCCAGGGTTTTCAGTCGGGTGAACCTCTCCTGGCCCGGAGCTCTGGCGGATATGTATTTGCCCCGTTTCAGTTCATACCCTTCCCGCTGGAGGCGGCGGAGCAGGTCCTCCAGGTCGGAGCAGCCGGGCAGGAGCCGGTCGATGGCGGCACGCAGCTTCGCCTTGTAGCTGGTGCCGTTCTGTTCCGCCTGGTGCTCAATGTAGCTCTTGCCCTTGTCCCGGCCGGGGACGATGACAGACAGGCCGTGTTCTTTACAGATCCGGTCGCTGGTGCGGCGGATGAAGTGATAGCTCCGCTTATTGGAGTGATAGTGCTTGTGGTCCTGAAAGCTGACCGCATTGAAAATCAGGTGATTATGGACGTGGTCTCTGTCTATGTGGGTGGTGAGGACAAACTCATATTTTCCCCCCAGGACCTCCCGCGCCAGCTCCATGCCAATCCGATGGGCTTCCTCCGGCGTGACCTCCCCAGGTTCAAACGCCTGGATGAGGTGGCGGCCCAGGTTCGTGCCCTTGTCGATGGCATGGCGGCGGGTCCAGGCAAATTCAATGTCGGCGGTCTCGGCGGAGCAGCCGAAGGAGGACACCAGCAGCTTCCCATCTGTCTTGTCGGGATTGCAGATATAGTCGATGGCCGCTTTCAGCGTTGACTTAATAGGGTGCGTCTTTGTAACTGCCATATCTGCTCCATCCTCTCCCGGATCTCCTCCATGTCGGCCTGGTAGGCCGGACCGCCGGCGTTCAACCGCTTGGCGATCTGGTTGATGTTCCGGCCGATGGCGGAGAGGGCGCGGGTCATCTCCTTGATGTCGGTGGTGTCCACCTGGATGATGTACCCATCAATCGCCATTTTGCGGAGATAGGCGCCGATCCGCTTTGTCTGGAGCTGGGCCATTTTCTCCTCAATGAGCCGCTTTTCCTCCTCTGTCACCCAAAACTTCATCTGGATATTCCGCTTTCGATTTGCCATGCTGCGCCGCCTCCGTTTCCATAAGGGTCTGGGACTATCCCAGCAAGCAATTTTCGATTTAGGGGCAGGGGTCCCCCTAAATCAAAAATCCGCCAGTGGGTACTCACTGGCTGTGCTTGCTACAACACCCTTTCCCTCGTTTTCCCCTCTATCAATACTACAAATTTCAATAAGGAAAATGGCTTAAGTAAAGCGGAAAACTATTCTATTTAATATCAGTGTCAGTTGAAAAAAGAAATGGTCTTATCGGAGCAAAAAAGGCCGATTGGAGCGGAAAAGACTTTTCAGGTCTGCTATGATGGTTATTGTAAGCGCCGAAGGGCGCTTTCAAAAAGCCTGCGGGTTAGCAATACCTAACTAAAAGGAGGAATTTTTAATGCCTGAAGTGAGTACGGACAAAAAACTGAAAGGAAAAGACCTCATTACCATCGGTATCTTTTCCGCAATCTACTTTGTCATCAACTTTGCCTTCATGCTTCTTGGAGGCATTCACCCTGTTCTTTGGATGCTGATGCCTGGCTTCATTGCCGTGTTTGCAGGCATTCCCTTTATGCTGATGGTCGCAAAGGTTCAAAAACTGGGTGCAGTTTTCCTGATGGGGCTTATCACTGCGCTTATCTATTTTGTCACTGGACAATTTACTCTGGTAATCCTGATCTCGATGGCTTCTACCTGTATTTTGGCCGAAGTTGTCCGAGTTGTGACTAAGTATAACAGCTTCAAGGGAAATTCGATTGCCTATGTGATTTTTTCGCTGGGAATGGTTGGTTCTCCCCTTCCCATCTGGTTGTTTAAGGCCGATTTCCTGGCGCAGATTACAGAACAGGGAATGCCCGCTGATTATGTTGCGGCAGTTGAAGCTCTGTCGTCCAATGCAATGTTAATCGTTCTGTTTGTTGCTCCAATCATCGGTGGTATCATCGGTGCATTTATTGCCAGAGGTCTGTTCAAAAAGCACTTTGTAAAGGCAGGAATTGTGTGATGAATGGGGCGGGCAAAAAACATACATTAAGGTTCGATCCACGGACGGAATTGCTTTTGTTGGTGCTGGCAAATATTGTGGCCTTTACCCAGCACTCCGTATGGGTTGAAATTACATGGGTTATTTTTCTGCTCCTGCTGATCGTTGCCTGCGGATGCCAAAAATCCGCAGGCAAACTGGCAATCGCATTTGGAATTTGTCTGGCGCTACAATACTATGTATTTCCAAACGGACCGAAAATTTTAGCCAGCAGCTTCACAATCATTGTATCTTATGCAAGAAAGATTTTCCCTTGTTTGATTGTCGGTACGATGGTTTTACAGAAAACGCCCGTCCGGGAATTGATGGTTGCACTTCGGAAATGGCACATCCCGCAGGGACTGATTATTCCTTTGTCTGTAACCGTCCGGTATTTTCCGGCCTTGAAAGAAGAAACCGGCTATATCCGGGATGCCATGAAGCTCCGTAATATTCATGGGGTACAAAAAATTGAGTGCTTGTTGGTGCCGACCATGATTTCTGCAACAACGACAGCGGAAGAATTGTCCGCAGCCGCTGTTACGCGGGGCATTGAAAATCCTGCGCCAAAGACAAGTATGATTGAAATGAAGTTCGGCGTGCAGGACTTTTTATGTCTGGCGGCAGGTGTGGTTTTCTGTGTGATTTCAATTACAGTGGGATAAGGAGGTGTTCCATGTGATCCAAATTCAGGATGTATCTTTTGAATATGAGAAAGAGCAGGGAACGCTTTCCCATATTGATCTGAATATTCAGCAGGGAGAATGTGTTGTCCTTACAGGGGAGTCGGGCTGTGGCAAAACGACAGTGACAAAACTGATTAACGGCTTAATCCCTCATTTTGTCGAGGGCGGCACTTTATCTGGCCGGGCGATTGTAAACGGTATGGAAGTGCCGAAAACAGAAATGTACCGTCTGGCAGAGCAGGTTGGATCTGTGTTCCAAAATCCGAAATCTCAGTTTTTCAA
>JABLTL010198857.1_pt1 | contig 16835 bp, 13 predicted proteins | sample 7160151 | NCBI WGS metagenome assembly JABLTL01 (sample SAMN14651223, study PRJNA627086) | human gut metagenome | isolation source: feces | host: Homo sapiens
AATACTGGTTGTATTTCAAATGAGGACGACACAGTTATGCCGTGCTGTTTGGCTCCTAAAACCTTGTGTGTCCTTGTCAACTGATGGTAAATAATGGCAAAGATGAAGAGGAGTATGCGCTCATACCGCACAAGAGAGACGGCCCCGCCGGCTGAAAGGGCTGTTTGCAAGGAGAGGGCAGAAGGTCGCTTAGGAGCCCCGGGGGTGAAATAACAGTAGTTCCCGGCGGACGCGCCCCGTTACGGCGCAAAAGAGGAGCGCATTGCGCTCAATAAAGGTGGTACCGCGGGTCCGCTCGTCCTTTGGTTGCAAAGACGGGGCGGATTTTTTATTGCATATTATTTCTTAAAATACAGGAGGAAGAGACATGAGCAAAGAACTGCCCAAGACCTATGACCATTCCGACGTGGAAAGCAGGCTCTACGAAAAATGGGAAAAGAAGGGCTACTTCCATGCGGAAGCCAACCCCGAAAAGAAACCCTACTGCATAGTTATGCCGCCGCCAAACATAACCGGCAAGCTGCACATGGGCCACGCCTTGGATAATACCCTTCAGGATTCCATAATACGCTATAAGCGCATGAACGGCTACGAGACGCTCTGGCTTCCCGGCACGGATCACGCCTCCATAGCCACCGAGGTAAAGATAGTCACCGAGATGGCCAAGGAAGGCATAGACAAGCGCGACATAGGCCGCGAAGCATTCCTCAAGCGCGCATGGGAGTGGCGCCGCGAGTACGGCGGGACCATCGTAAAGCAGCTGCGTAAAATGGGCTCCTCCTGTGACTGGGAGCGTGAACGCTTCACCATGGACGAGGGCTGCAACAGGGCGGTCACCAAGGTGTTTGTAGACCTTTACAAAGAAGGCCTTATATATAGGGACGACAGGATAATCAACTGGTGCCCTGTATGCCAGACGGCGCTTTCGGACGCCGAGGTGGAGTACGAGGAGCAGGCCAGCCACCTCTGGCACGTCCGCTACGACGCGCCCGACAAGAGCTATTCCATAATCTGCGCCACCACCCGCCCAGAAACAATACCCGGCGATACCGCCATAGCCGTGAACCCCGAGGATGAGCGCTATGGGGATCTTATCGGAAAGACCGTCGTAGTCCCCATAGTGGGCCGCGAGATACCCATAGTTGCGGACGAATACGTGGAGAAGGAGTTTGGCTCCGGCGCAGTTAAGATCACTCCCTGCCACGACCCCAACGATTTCGAAGTAGGCGTGCGCCACAACCTGCCCCGCATAAGGGTATTCACCGACGACGGACACCTGAACGAGCTGGGAGCGCCTTATACCGGCATGACTACCATGGAGTGCCGCAAGGCTATCGTGGCCGATATGGAAAAGAGCGGCAACCTTGTGAAGATAGAGGACTACGCCCACAACGTAGGTGTCTGCTATCGCTGCCATAATACCGTCGAGCCCCTCACCAGCCTCCAGTGGTTCGTGAGCATGAAGCCCCTTGCCAAAGAAGCTATCCGCGTAGTGGAGGAGGGCGAGGTAAAGTTCGTGCCCGAGCGGTTCAATAAGACCTACTTCAACTGGATGTACAACATCAGGGACTGGTGTATTTCCCGCCAGCTCTGGTGGGGCCACAGGATACCCGCCTATTACTGCGAGAATCCCGACTGCGGCCATATAGAAGTAACTCTGGACCCGCCCGAAAAGTGCCCCGTCTGCGGCGCAAAGGTCCATCAGGACGAAGACGTGCTGGATACATGGTTCAGCTCAGGCATGTGGCCCTTCTCCACGCTGGGCTGGCCGGACAAGACCCCTGAGCTGGAATACTTCTATCCCACCAGCACTCTGGTTACCGGCTACGACATAATCTTCTTCTGGGTAGCCAGAATGATAGTGTTTGGAACTAAGGTCATGGGTAAGATACCCTTTGACACGGTATATGTACACGGCATAGTCCGGGACGAGCTGGGCCGCAAGATGTCCAAATCCCTTGGCAACGGCATAGATCCCCTTGAGATAATCAAGGACTATGGCGCGGATTCCCTGCGCTTCAGCCTGGTGACCGGCAACAGCGCGGGCAACGACATGCGCTTTTCCAACAAAAAGGTGGAGGCCGCCAGAAACTTCTGCAATAAGGTCTACAACGCCTCTCGCTTTGTTCAGATGAACATTGGCGATGAGAAGATAGGCGATATAGACATGGCAAAGCTGGATATCGCCGACAAGTGGATACTCCACAGGCTCAACGCCGTTGCAGGTGAAGTCACCTCCAATATGGACAACTTCGAGCTCAACGTCGCCGCGCAGAAGGTATATGATTTCATCTGGACCGAGTTCTGCGACTGGTACATAGAGATGGCAAAGCCTCGCCTTTACGGCGAGGACGAGAGCGCCAAGGCAAACGTGAAGGCTATACTGGTCCGGGTGCTGGGCGACTCCATGAAGCTGCTTCACCCCTTCATGCCGTTTATTACGGAGGAGCTGTATCAAAGCCTACCAAACGCGGAGGAGACCATCATGCGCGCAAGCTGGCCCAAGTACACTAATGACTTCCAGTTTGCTGAGGAGGCAGAGGAGATGGAGGGCGTGATGGACGTTATCCGCTCCATAAGGAACCTCCGGGCGGAGATGAACGTGCCTCCCGCAAGGCGCACCGCCGTGTACATGGTAACTCCTGCCGAAAACGCCCCTGCCTTCGAGATGGCAAGAGCATATCTTATGAAGCTGGCAGGCGCGGAGAACGTGATAGTTCAGCAGGATAAGAACGGCATACCCAAGGGAGCGGTAAACGCCGTATGCGCCATGGGCGAGGCCTTCATACCCCTGGATCAGCTTATCGACATAGATAAGGAAATAGAGAGGGTAAACAAGGAGATAAATCGAATGAAGGGCGAGGTCGCCCGCGCAGAGGGCAAGCTGGGCAACCCGGGCTTCGTTGCCAAGGCTCCCGAGAAGGTCATCAACGAGGAAAAGAACAAGCTGGATGTGGCTAAGGATATGCTCGCCAAGCTGGAGCATCGCCTTGCGGAGCTGCAAAAGTAATACATAGCTAAGGTCAAGGACGTTCATCATGTGGACGCCCTTGACTTATAATATGAAATGAGTATATAATTACAAGCCATTTGCGGTTTTTACCGAGAGAGGGGTATAAAAGCTGATGAGCGTATTGGAGATACTCATTCTGGCCATCGGCCTGTCCATGGACGCTTTTGCCGTATCGATATGCAAGGGCCTTGCTGTGAAACGCATAGATATGGGAAAGGCGGGCATAGTGGGCCTGTGGTTCGGCGGCTTTCAGGCGCTTATGCCAATGATAGGATACTTCCTGGGCTCCCGTTTCAGCAATGCCATACAGTCGGTAGATCACTGGGTGGCGTTCATACTGCTCTCACTCATAGGCGCAAATATGATACGGGAGGCAATGTCCAAGGACGAGGGCGCAAGGGAGGACAGCGGCTCGCTCTCCTTTAAGACCATGCTGATGCTTGCGGTGGCTACCAGCATAGACGCTCTTGCAGCAGGCATAACCTTCGCCTTTCTCGATGTGAACATAGTCGGCGCGGTGAGCATTATAGGCTGCACCACCTGCATCATATCCATGGCGGGAGCAAAGGTTGGCAGCGTTTTCGGGACGAAATACAAGTCAAAAGCCGAGATGACAGGAGGAGTGATGCTCATACTCCTGGGCCTCAAGATACTTCTGGAGCATACCGGCATACTTGCTGACCTTATGGCTTAACTGTTAACTTTTTCCCCAAACGCTCCCTCTTTGTTGACAGCCTTTTTTACGGGACTTATAATCAAATCATGTATAGGAAGGAAAATTCTTCATTATGGGCCGGAATAAAAAAAGGCCCTGTTTATAGGGCGGCAAAAAGAGCCTTGCCGGCAGTGCTGGCGGCAGGCTTTTTGTGCTCCTTTGGCTGCGCAAAAAAGACAGAAGCGGATACCTTCGTGATGGTGGATATAGGATATCTGGACGACGAGCAGTACGGGGATGACACTACGTTCGTCGCCATAACCGGATATGTTACGCCACAGCCCGTCGTTACTCCGGTGCCTACTCCGGAACCTACGCCTGAACCCACAAAGCGGCCCCAAAAGCGGGAGGACAAGCAGAGCAGCGGCAATAAGGAGCAGAAGGAAGGCAAAAAGGACGACAAAAAGGACGACAAAAAGGACGACAAGAAGGCTGAAGCTACTCCGACGCCTAAGCCTGAGAAAAAAGTAAAGACGCCCTATGCGGGCAACTATACAAAACAGTCCCTTTCGTACGAGAGCAGTTCTAAGGCTATAAGCTTCGAGACGACTACGCTGGATGGCAGCAGCACCGGCAGCAGCCTGTTCAGCAAGAACCGCATAACTATGGTGAATATCTGGACCCGTACCTGACCGAGCTGTCTGCAAGAGATGGGTGATCTCTCAGAACTGGCAAAGGAATACAAGGGAAGCGGCTTCAGGATAATCGGCCTCTCGGCGGACGCGATGCCGGAGAATCCCGATATGGTGCTCAGCTCCAAGGAGATGTTTGAAAGCGCGGGAGGCAATTTTACCAACATTATTGCCAGCCAGAGCGTGATAAAAACCATGCTCCAGGGCGTAAATACGGTGCCCACGACGAAGTTTTACGACTCTGAGGGCAGGCTCGTAACGGTGGTTCACGGCGCAAAGAGCAAGCAGAAGTGGATAGATATTATAGAGACGGTGATGAATGAAAAAGCGTAGTATTATATCATTGGCACTTTTAGCGGCAGGTCTGGCCTTTATCGTCATAGGTGCGGTAAGGGGCGAGGCCAATGCCGTCATGCAAAAGGCCATAATGATCTGCATGGAGTGTATCGGCCTTGGATAAGAATAAAAGCAAAAAGAAGAGCCACCCCTTTCTCAGGGCGCGAATATACCTTCAGGCCTGCTGGACGCTGCTGACCAACAGCTATGCCTCGGGCTATATAAACGGCACCATATATCAGGGCGGCGTCAAGAATATATGCGTTCCGGGATTGAACTGCTATTCCTGCCCGGGAGCATGGGGCGCGTGCCCTATGGGTTCACTGCAGAACGCATTGGCGGGCAGGTCACATGGATTTCCATTTTACGTATTAGGCACGCTTATAACCATAGGTGCGCTGTTCGGCAGGATAGTGTGCGGCTGGCTATGTCCCTTCGGGCTGGTGCAGGACCTGCTCTTCAAGATACCGCCAAAGAAAAAGATACGGCGGCTGCCCGGCGAGAAATACCTGCGCAAGACACGCTACGTCGTACTCGTGGTCATGTGCATACTGCTGCCCATGCTTGCCAAGGGCTCATACGGCGTGGGTATGCCATGGTTCTGCAAGTGGATATGTCCCTCCGGCACGCTGCTGGGAGGCATACCGCTGCTTGCTCTCAACGAGGAGCTGAGAAGCGTCATTGGCTGGCTGTTTACCTGGAAGCTTTTCATACTGGTTGTGATAATAACAGGCTCCATACTCATGTACCGCCCGTTCTGCCGCTATATTTGCCCACTGGGCGCCATATATGGCCTGATGAACCCTGTATCGCTGGTAAGAATGCGGGTGAGCAAGAGCCGCTGTGTGGGGTGCGGCGCCTGCCAGAAGGCCTGCGGATTGGATATACCCGTATACAAGGAGCCTAACTCTACCGACTGCATACGCTGCGGCAAGTGCGTTACCGTATGTCCGCACAATGCTCTGAAGCTGGATGTAACACTGAAGGGCAAGCGCAGGCGCGGGACGAGACAGGAGGATGCGGACGCCTGATGAGGTACGATGCTGAGCTGATACGGCTGAAGGATAAGAGATACGGAGTTCTTCGCAATGCGGAGCCATGCGAAGGCGGCAAGGTGCTGGAGCTCATGCGGATCTGCGCAGGGGAGACTGAATACCTTATACACTACCCGGACGAGATAATACGGAGCGACGAAAGCGAAGCGGCCTTTATACAGATGACCAATGAGTCGGATGGCACGCTGATGCTGGTATGTGATATAGACGGTGAGCTTGTGGGCTTCTGCTCACTCAACTGTGCCGGGATGAAGAAGTCCAAGGTGCGGCACAGGGCAAGCGTGGGCATAAGCGTGATAAGCAAATACTGGGGTAAGGGCCTCGGTACAATAATGATGAGCGCTTTGGAAAAGCAGGCTAAGACCATGGGCATAAGCCAAATGGAACTGGAATTTATAGAGGGCAACGACAGGGCGAAATGCCTTTACGAAAAGCTGGGTTATCGGGTGACGGGAGAGCTTCCCAACGCAATACACAGCCGGGACGGCAAGCGCCTTGGCATGTTCACCATGATAAAGGAAATATGACATCTAAAAAAAGACCGGGTTATCCCGGCCTTTTTTGCGGTTATAGCTTGTAATTTACCCATTTGCAGTACTCTTCCAGCCCGTCCTTGCTGCCGTCCCAGTCGGTGCATACCTCGGCGTCGGGAAAGACCACCATTTCGTGCAGTATGGTGAGGGGGCCTATTTTGCATATGCTGTAGGGCAGTATCTTGTGGTAATATACCGTCATGCCGCTGTCCGACAGGAAGGATACGTCATCGAAGGAAGTACCCATGTTGTAGTAGTGATATTTGTAGTTCTCGCAGAGTGTCTTCAGGAAGGGGCTGTCCTGTATGTGCAGGTTCTCCGCCGTTACTTCGTTGAAATTCTCCCGAAAGTGCAGTTCAAGATTGGGCTTGTGATCGTGCTGCTTTTCCCAGCGCCGTACTACGGAATCCACCCATGAAAACGGGGCGCGCTTATCCTGTATCACGCAGTTTATGCGGACGGGAACCTTCAGATTGCCCAGAACGTCGTCAGTGGCGGGGGCATAGAGGAAGGCAGAGTCCTTTTCGTATGTACTGAGGTGGCGGGAGACGTTTATGCCTTTTACGCAGGGATATTCCACATCGAACATGTGGGTGATGTCTTTTGCGGATTCGGAGGGGAAAAGGGTGTTTACGTAGACGATCTTGTCTTTGAGTATATCCAGCATTTTGCCGAGATAATCAAGATTGTCGCAGGGCTCGCCGCCGGTTATCATTATATCCTCGATGTCGGAATCCGCTATGCGGCGGAGCACCTCGAGGGTCTTATCCAATGATACGTTCAGCGTATCGTACATCTTGCGGGATTCGCAGAAGGGGCACTTCCTGCCGCAATTGTAGGGCACATAAACGTGAGCAGTCTTCTTGGGACGAACGGTATTTTTTATATTGTCGATGTTGTCAAGGCAATACATTGGCAGTCCTCCGAAGGAATATAAAAAACTATCAATAGGATTATATTTCAACATAATAATTATAGCATGGGCAGGGGCATTTTCAAGAAAAGTTTATCCTTTAACAAATTCGCCATTTTTCTTTCGCATGACCGTTGAAATGACGCGGGTAAATATGATATATTTAATAAAATAAACCTATTTAACCCCCGCGGGTTACTCCACTTAAATAATCCGTGAAGGGCTAAAAAAGGAGAGGATCCGCCGCGGCTGGCGGTGCGGCAGTGTGGAGACCTGTCGTAATGGGATAATTGCCTTTATCCCGAGGCCGTTCCTTGCGGAGGCAGAACGGTCGCAGCCGAAAAAAGAATATGGCAAAGGTAAGCCTCAGAAACATCAAAAAGGTCTATCCAAACAGTGCGCCCAAGAAAAAGGCCAAGGACCAGCCTGAAAAGAAACACAATCTTCAGATTACCGACGAGGGCGTCGTAGCGGTGCAGGAGTTCAACCTTGACATTGCAGACAAGGAATTTATCGTGCTGGTAGGCCCCTCCGGTTGCGGAAAGTCCACGACCCTGCGCATGATAGCGGGACTTGAAGACATTACCGCCGGCGAGCTGTACATAGGCGACAAGCTTATGAACGACGTAGCTCCCAAGGACAGGGATATCGCCATGGTATTCCAGAACTATGCGCTGTACCCTCATATGACGGTATATGAGAATATGGCTTTCTCCCTCAAGCTCAAGAAGACCCCCAAGGACGAGATAGACCGCAAGGTAAAGGAAGCGGCGGAGATACTGGACATAACCCAGTACCTCGACCGAAAGCCCAAGGCCCTTTCCGGCGGACAGCGTCAGCGTGTGGCCATAGGGCGCGCAATAGTGCGCAACCCTGCCGTATTCCTGATGGATGAACCTCTTTCCAATCTGGACGCAAAGCTGCGCAATCAGATGCGTGCGGAGATAATAAAGCTACGCCAGAGGATAGATACTACCTTCGTCTACGTTACTCACGATCAGACCGAGGCTATGACCTTGGGCGACCGCATAGTCATAATGCGGGACGGATTCATTCAGCAGATAGGCACCCCTCAGGAGGTGTTCAACCACCCTGCAAACCTCTTCGTGGCGGGCTTCATAGGAACTCCGCAGATGAACTTCTTTGATGCAAAACTGGATAAGGACGCTGACGGATATTATGTAGAGCTGGACGGTGCAAGGGTTCACCTGCCCGAAGAAAAGCAGCAGGCGCTTAGGGCCAATAATGTTGAACCACAGGATATAACCCTCGGCATAAGGCCGGAGCACATAATGCTCTGCTCTGACGACGCGGCGGCGCACATCAGTGCAACCGTGGACGTATCCGAGATGATGGGCAGCTCCGTGCATCTCCATGTAAACGCCAATGGCAAAGATGTTGTGGTGATAATCCCCACAATAGACCTGGACGGCAGCGCACAGCAGATGTTCGGCTACGGAAGCAAGGTAAACTTTACATTCGGCGGCAACGTGCTGCATATGTTCAGCAAGGAAAACGAGAAGAATCTCATCTGAACCGTATAACGCTAAAATGCTTACTCCCCCGGATAACCGGGGGAGTTTTTAACAGCCGGTTTTTTGACCCAAATTTGTAAATAAATTGTGCAAAAGTACACAATTGCCCCGATATATGGTATATTTCTATATAATTCGATACGATTCGATCAATTTATATTTTATATAGGGGTAATGCATGATGAAAAGGTTGATGGCGATGCTAATGGCGACGGTGCTGCTGCTTTGCGCTGTGCCGCAGCAGGCCCACGCGGCGGCAGACTATAGCTGGATAAAGGTAAAGCTTTCCACCAACAATGCTACCGTGCTTACCATGTATGCTTCCGGTAAGTATTTTATCAAGGAAAACGGCGCGGAGTTTACCGGAGGCACAGTAACGGTGCGCAGCAACGGCGACGGTACCATGACGCTTTACCATTCCGGCTCCCAGGGGGAGATATATACCGGCCAGTCGCTTTCAATAATGCGCGAGAGGGTATCTCGTGAGGCGGGTTATATTAAGCTCAACGGCAGATGCTACCTGGGCCATCTTAACTTAAAGGTGATGTCCTCCGGCTATATACGCGTGGTAAACGAGGTGCCGCTGGCTCACTACCTTTACGGTGTGGTAGGGTATGAAATGAGCAATACATTCCCTATAGAGGCCCTGAAGGCACAGGCGGTGGCGGCAAAGTGCTACGTGCTTTCCAACATGACCACCTCGGGAGATTACTATATAGGCGACACCTCGGCGGAGCAGGTATACAAGGGATATAACGCCTCTTATACCAATGTGATAGAGGCGGTGGACAGTACGCTTGACGAAATACTTGCAGTAAACGGCAGAATGCTGTGTACCTACTACGCTGCCAGCAACGGAGGCGAGACTCTGCTGCCCAGCCAGGCGTGGCCCTCAAAGCGGCTGAGCGACGGCGGCTACGATATACGTCTCGATCCATACGATCTCGGCAACGCATACAGCAAGATGGAAACCATAAAGCTCCCGGTGAACATGGGCGGCGAGATAAGCCCGGCACTGATGAATATGCTGCTGGACAAGGCTTCGAGGGCGCTGGGCTACCAGGTTAACCAGATAGACGGCATATATTCCGTATCCGTACATTCACCCAAGTACTCAGGCACCAGCCGCTGTATGTCAAAGTGCAGCATAGAGCTTGCGGCCAGCCAGAACGGAATGGGATCCGAAAGAGTGACTCTGGAGTTCTATACCAGCGAGTTCGAAAGCTATGGCGTGGTGTACGACAAGACACTGCGCGCATACTGGGGCGAAATGGACTCATCGGGGTATTATAAGATATACCACGTGCGCTTTGGCCACGGCGTAGGAATGAGCCAGCGGGGCGCGCAGGCAATGGGAAGCGCGGGCATGAGCTATAGGGAAATACTGAAATTCTATTATCCCAGCGCTTCCTTTGCGAGCATCGATGTATCTGCGCCGCAGGATCCTATCAATAAAAACAGCAGCGTGGAGTTTACCCCCTCCGGCAGCTGCGTCGAAGCGGTCACTACCGGCGGCGTGAAACTGCGTTCCGGAGCAGGCACAAAGTACAGCAGCATATGCACCGTTCCCGCGGGCAGCACCGTATACGTATACGGCAGCAACGATGGATGGGCTCAGGCAGTGTATGATGGCAAGAGCGGCTATATATCCGAAAAGTATCTGGAGTATAAGGGCGAAAGGCCGCAGGCTGAGGCAACCCCGGCGCCGTCCGGCAGTCCTGCTGCAGATGCTCCGGAGGGCGTGCGGGCATACGGTACAGTGAACGGCTCCGGCGTGAATATGAGGACAGGCCCCGGCACCTCCTATGAGAGCATCGATAAGCTGGAAAGAGATACGCAGCTGTACATATACGATTCCGCGGGGGGCTGGTATCTGGTATCCACGCCAAGCGGCAAGAAGGGGTACGTCATATCCACATATGTGAGCATAACGGGCTACCCAGCGCAGAAGTCAGACGCCGATGAAGAGGAAGAGGTACCGAAGGCCGATGGCGCAAACGGCGGCGATAATGACAGTGAAGCGGCGGATATAATACTGGTTCCGGAATCTGTGGCCTCAGGCATAGTGACGGGGCAGGGGGTAAACTTCCGCAATGGCCCCGCGGTGTCCTATGCCAGCATAGACAAGCTGGATAAAAACACCAGCATAAGCATATACGGCAAGACCGGAGGCTGGTATTATGGCGAGGCAGGCGGCAAGCTTGGATATATCAGCGAAAGCTACGTAAAGGTCACGGGCGGGGAGAAGCAGGAGAATATCAAATCTCAGGACGATGCCGCGACTGTTCCGAAGCAGGACGATGGCGGAGATACAGTAAAGGTAGGCCGGGTGACCGCCTCCAGAGTGAATATGCGCATAGGCCCCGGCACGTCGTATAATTCCTTAAAGAAGCTTGAAAAGAACACCGGAGTATACATACTCGGTCAGTCCGGAAACTGGTACAGCGTCCAGACAGGGCAGCTGAAGGGATACGTACACAAGGACTACATACAGCAGACGGGCACACAGAAGGTAAACGGCGGCTCGGATGCTGCCGGCAAGGGCGTTACCACTGGCAGCGTCAGGCTGCGCAAGGGCAGCAATACCGATTCAGCGATAATAGCTACTCTGAAAAAGGATACAGAGCTTATACTTTATGGCAAAAAGGATGGCTGGTACTCCGTAAAGACCTCTGACGGAACGGAGGGCTTTGTAAGCTCAAAGTATGTAAAGGTGACGGAAGCATATGCGGGGGGCGAGCAGCAGAATGCAGGCAGGGCGGAAAGCGACGACGCCATAGGCACTGGAAAAACCAATACCAAGGTGAATATGAGGCAGGGTCCTTCCTCCAGTACAAAGAAACTCGCGCGCCTGCCCAAGGGCACCGAGGTTACTATATACGCTAATGAAAATGGCTGGTGCCTTGTGGAATACAAGGGTACAAGGGGCTACATATACGCGAAGTACGTCACGGGCACTGTACACGATAAAGGCACGTCCGTAGGCACCGGGGAGAATGATAAGGATACGGCAGCGAATGTGGACAGCGGCTCCGGCGTGGTGCTGCCCAGGGGCGAGACCAATTCCAAAGTGAACTTCCGGAGCGGCCCCAATACGAAGAATACCAAGGTTTACGAAACCCTTAAAAAGGGCGCCGAGGTGGAGATAATAGGCCAGACGGGAAGCTGGTATTACATCGTATACGGCGGGCAGGCGGGCTTTATCAGTTCTGATTATCTCAAGCCCACAAAGGCGGGTACTGTGGACATACAAAAGGTCAGCTCAGGAATAACTCCGCAGAAATGCGTAACGAATTCCGAGGTGAACATCAGGAGCGGCCCTTCCACCGGCAGCAAGAAGCTGGGCAAGCTGGATAAGGGAGAGAATGTGACGGTATACTATGTATCCGACGGATGGTGCTTTGCAAAGTGCGGAAAGCAGTACGGCTTCCTGTACGACAAGTACGTGAGCCTGGCAAATCAATAAAAAAATAAGACAAAGAAAAAAGGGCCTGCTGCCGCGGTAAAAGCGTCAGAAAGCCCTTTTTTCATCAAAAAAAGCGGGGAGAAGCCGTCAGAATCTGTGACCGCATATATCGAGAAGGTATTTGCGGAACATAACTATCTCGGGGGAGCTGGAGCGGTCGGCGGGGCAGATAAAGCTGAGATAAACCAGCCCGGGAGGGTTGAAAGGCACTGCCGCTACGCCATAATATGAAGCGAAGGAACGGGGCCCTATGGATACCCCCTTGCCGCTGCGGATAAGGTTTATGACCGTATGTATACCGTCGGAACGGTATACGCGCCCGGGGGATATGCCGTGATTTTTGAAGGTTTCCTTCAGCGTTCTGTCCTCGATGGAGCCTTCCAGGCCGGTTATCATGGCACTGCCCTGCAATTCCGAGGGGGAAATATACTCCATTGTGCTTCTTGGATCCAGGGGAGACATGAGGACGCACTGGCTTTCGCCTATAAGATTGCAGCAATCCAGAGGGGGGCAATCGTTCATAAGGCTATGGGGCGGAAGCCTGTCCAGCGCAAGATCTATGGAGCCATCCTTAAGTCCCGCAAGGTAGTCAAAGCCCGCTTCGGTTATGAAGGTTACCTCTAAATCCGGAAGATTATCAAAAAAAGATGCTATATCCTGAAAAAGACCGTTTGAATACACACGCGATCCCATGGCGATGCGAAGATGCTTTTTACACCGGCTGTTCTCAAAGCCTATGCTGCGCTGAAACCGCTGCCAGCTGTCTACTGCGGGCTGCGCCGCATCGCAGAACTGTCTGCCCCTTTCCGTAAGGTAAAACCCATGGGAAGCCCGGGAAAAAAGCTCGTAACCCAGCTCCTTTTCAAGCCGGGATATCTGCTGGGAAAGGGCGGACTGGGAGAGGTAGAGCCTGCTTGCCGCCTTGGATACGTTGTGATATTTCGCAACCTCCAGGACATATATTAACTGAAGTATGTTCATTGAATGCTGTCTCTCTTTATAATAAGGTTTGCTAATATCACTATTATAAGGTCGCGCTTTACACAGCGCAATAAGCTGAAATAAAATATAAGCAGGAAAATAGAAAAAAGTCAGTCAATTCAGCTATGGAACAACTCTTTTAGTATGATGGGAGGCAGATAAATTTGGAAAAGCATCTACTTTACGGAAATGAGGCAATAGCAAGAGGCGCGTATGAAGCCGGGGTGAGGGTATGCTCCGCATATCCGGGAACGCCCAGCACCGAGGTGTTTGAAAACCTGACCAAATATGGAGATGACCTGTATTGCGAATGGGCGCCAAACGAAAAGGTGGCGGTGGAGGTGGCATACGGCGCCAGCATCGCCGGAGTGCGCAGCCTCGCGGCCATGAAGCACGTCGGCGTAAATGTGGCGGCAGACCCCATCTTTACTGCAGCCTATAACGGAGTCAACGGAGGATTTGTAATAATATCCGCAGACGACCCGAGCATGCATTCATCGCAGAACGAGCAGGACAACAGGAACTACGCAAGGGCCGCCAAGATAGCTATGGTGGAGCCGTCGGATTCTCAGGAGTGCCTCGATTTCATGCATACCGCATACGAGATATCAGAGCGCTTCGATATGCCGGTGCTGTTCAGGACGACCACAAGGATAGCCCATTCAAAGAGCATCGTGACCTTCGGCGAAAGGGAGGAGCACAAAGCAAAGGAGTATGTGCGCAACGTGCGCAAGTTCGTATCCACCCCTGCCAACGCATACGCAAACAGGGCGAAGCTGGAAGAAAACATGAAGAAGCTTGAGGAGTACGCATGTGATTGCCCGCTTAATGTAGCAGAAATGAAGGGCGGCAAAATAGGCGTTGTGACCGCCTCCATAGCGTATCAGTACGCAAAGGACGCTTTCCCGGAGGATACGTCTTTTCTTAAGCTGGGGCTTACCAATCCCCTTCCCATCGAGCTGATACGAGGCTTTGCAAAGAAGGTCGATAAGCTCTACGTCATAGAGGAGCTCGACGGCTTTATGGAGGAGCAGATGAAGGCCGCCGGCATAGAGTGCGTGGGCAAGGAGCTCATAGGCGATATGTACGAGCTCAACCCGCAGATACTTAAAGAAAGGCTCTTCGGCGAGAAGGCCGTAAGCGCGGAGCTTGACGTGAAGCCTGTTCCGCGTCCGCCGGTACTTTGCCCGGGATGCCCCCACCGTGGCTTCTTCTATACCATATCCCGCCACAAGAACGCGGTAGTGGCAGGGGATATAGGCTGTTATACGCTCGGAGCGGCGGCGCCCCTTTCCGCCTTAGACAGCTGCGTGTGCATGGGCGGCGGCTTTACGGTTGCCATGGGCATGGCGAAGGCCTTTGAGCGCAGCGGCGTAAAGGATAAAAAGGTATTCGGCATAATGGGGGATTCTACCTTCTTCCACAGCGGGATGACCGGCGCGGCGGAGATAATCTACAACAAGGGCGAGGTTATTCCCGTGGTTTTGGATAACTCCATAACAGGCATGACGGGGCATCAGGATAACCCGGGCAGCGGCTATACGCTGCAGGGGGATGTGGCGGAAAAGATAAGGATAGAGGACGTACTTACTTCCATTGGCTATGAAAAGGTTATTATAGTGGATCCGCAGGATCTTCGCGCCATGGAAAAAGCGGTAGAGGAAGCCATGGCTTCCGAGGTACCGGCGGCTATCATAACCCGCCGTCCCTGCGTGCTGATAAAGAGGATAAAGCACGATATAGGGTTGTGCGAGGTGGATGCGCAAAAGTGCATAGGCTGCAAAATGTGCCTAAAGGTCGGCTGCCCTGCCGTTATGGTAAATGAGGGCAAGGCGCGCATAGACGCCGGACAGTGCATAGGCTGCACCGTGTGTGCTCAGGTATGCCCCAAGGGCGCCATTTCAAGAAGGGAGAGGTAATTTCCATGGAACAGAATAAAAGCGCGATACTTGTAGGCGTAGGCGGCCAGGGAACGATACTGACGGCGAAGGTTCTGGTAAATGGACTTATGCGCGCCGGATATGACGTAAAGATGTCTGAGGTCCACGGCATGAGCCAGCGCGGCGGAAGCGTATCTACGCAGGTACATTGGGGCAAAAAGGTATATTCCCCGGTCATAGGCAAGGGCGCGGCGGATATAGTCGTGGCCTTTGAAAAGATGGAGGCGGTACGCTATGCCGACTATCTCAAGCCGGACGGGATAGCCGTTATAAACGATTTTGAGATAGAATCCTCCACCACGGCGGCGGGTATGTGCGAATATCCCAAGGGCTGCATAGAAGCCATGAAGAGCAGATTTAACTGCTATACGCTGAACGCGGCAAAGATAGCGGAGGATATGGGCAATCCCAAGTGCATGAATATAGTGCTCTTCGGCAGCATGGTAAAGGTGCTGGGCATGGACGGCATAGACTGGGAAGCGGTCATAGCGGATACCGTGCCGGAAAAATTCAGGGATATGAACATCAGGGCCTACCGCGCCGGATACGGGGCCGTATAGCCTGATCGGAAGGGATGCTTATGAAGGTTCTGGTGATAAATCCGGGGGCAACGTCAACAAAAATATCCGCATTTGACGAAGAAAAGGAAGTTATGCGCGTTAGTATAAGCCACAGCGCGCAGGAGCTTTCAAAATTCGCCCATATAGCTGAGCAGATGCCGTACCGCAAAAAACTGATACTGGATGCGTTGAGGGAAAACGGCATGAAGGTATCCGACTTTGACGCCATATGCGGAAGGGGCGGACTGCTTCGCCATATTCCGTCCGGTACATACGCCGTAAACGACAACGTGATACACGACATACTCAATCCAAGCTATGGCGAGCACGCAGCAAACCTGGGCGCGTATATCGCAGAGGAGCTTGCGAAGCCCGCAGGGATACCGGCATATTTTGTGGATCCGGTCTGTGTGGACGAGATGCAGGATGTTGCGCGTATATCCGGAATGAAGGGCATGGAGCGGCAGAGCTTTTTCCATGCACTCAATCACAAATCGGTGGCGCGCAGGGCGGCGCAGCAAATGGGCAGGCCGTATGAGGAGCTGAACCTGATAGTCGCCCATCTGGGCGGCGGGGTATCGGTGGCAGCCCACGAAAAAGGAAGGGTAGTGGACGTATATAACGTCAAGGACGACGGCAGTATGGGGCTGGACAGGGGCGGCGCGCTGCCGGTGAACGCCGTAGTGGAGCTGTGCTATTCCGGCCGGGAAAAGGCGGAAGTGAAGCGCATGCTTGGCTCGGAGGCGGGGGTGTATTCCTACCTCGGAACAAAGGATTTCCGCGAAGTGGAAAAAAAGATGAATGACGGTGACAAGGAAGCAACGCTGGTATTCCGTGCCCTTGCCTATCAGCTTGCCAAAGATATAGGTTCCATGGCAGCTGTACTGCGCTTCAGGGTGGACGCCATAGTATATACGGGAGGTATGGCGTACAGCGAGAGCCTGTGCAGAGAGATAACCTCATATGTTTCCAAAGTGGCGCCGGTTATCTGCCTGCCGGGTGAGGAGGAAATGAGAAGCCTGGCCGAGGGGGCGCTGAGGGTGCTTCACGGCGGGAAATGCCTTGAATATTGATGGGAGATGTAAAGATGATCACCATAGAAAGCCTTATAAGGACGGCGTCGGGCATGGCTTCCGGAGTAATAGCGGTAGCCGCG
>JABLTL010078573.1_pt1 | contig 16758 bp, 10 predicted proteins | sample 7160151 | NCBI WGS metagenome assembly JABLTL01 (sample SAMN14651223, study PRJNA627086) | human gut metagenome | isolation source: feces | host: Homo sapiens
GACACTAACGCACGGCAGACTATCAAATCCTGTTCGATGAATTCCTTGTTGTTCATTAGTCTTGGTGTTGAGCGTGATAAAGTGTGCGTGCGTCAGTTGGCAGGGCCATCCACGCAATGTCCGTAGAGGTCGAAGTCGTCGGCGCTGTCTATCCTTACCCATTGGAACGAGCCTGTGGGCAATGCCAGACCTTCATCGGCATGGATGAGCACCTCGGGATCCACTTCGGGGGAGTCAAACTCGGTGCGTCCTACGAAGTAGTCGCCCTCCTGGCGGTCGATGATGACGCGCATGGTCTGTCCTACCTTGCTCTCCTGCACATCGGCGCTGATGGCCTGCTGCACACGCATGAGTTTGCTCAGGCGTGCGTCCTTGACCTCCTGTGGAATATCGTCCTGATAGTGGAGGGCGCTGTAGGTGCCTTCCTCCTCGCTGTAGGCGAATGCTCCCATACGCTCGAAGCGTGCCCACTTGACAAAGTCGATGAGCTGCTTGAAGTCCTCTTCCGTCTCGCCGGGATGGCCCACCATGAGCGTGGTGCGGATGTGTATGCCGGGCACCTCAGCGCGCAACTTCTCTATCAGCTCATAGGTCTGCTGGCTGTTGACGTGCCTGTGCATGGCGCTCAGCACGTTGTCGGCGCAGTGCTGCAGGGCGATGTCGAGATACCGGCATATATTATTATGTTCGCGCATGACGCGCAAGAGCTCCATGGGGAAGTCGGTGGGGTAGGCATAGTGCAGGCGCACCCATTCCACTCCCGGCACTTCGGCGATGGCCTCCACCAGTTGTGCGATGCGTCGCTCATGGTACAGATCCACCCCATAGTAGGTGAGTTCCTGTGCGATGACCTGGAACTCCTTCACCCCCTGCTCCACCAGCGAGCGCACCTCCTGCAGTATATCCTCCATGGGGCGGCTGCGATGGCGGCCTGTGATGATGGGAATGGCGCAATAGGAGCAGCGGCGGTCGCATCCCTCTGATATCTTGAGATAGGCGTAGTGGGATGGGGTGGTGAGGTGCCTCTCATCGGCACACTCGGGGTGATACTGCTTGCCCAGTTCGGCGAGCAGTTCGGTCCAGTTGAACTTTCCATAGAAGTGATCCACCTCGGGCAGTTCGCTCTCCAGGTCGGCCAGATAGCGCTCCGAGAGGCAGCCCATCACGTAGAGTTTCTTGAGCAGCCCTTTGCGCTTGCGCTCGCCCAGCTCCAGAATCATGTTGATGCTCTCCTCCTTGGCGTCGCCTATGAAGCCGCAGGTGTTCACCACGGCTATCTCCCCTCGTGGGTCATCGCTGTCGTGTGTCACCTTGTATCCGCTGAGTTCCAGTTGCCGCATGAGTCTCTCGCTATCCACAAGGTTCTTGCTGCATCCCAGCGTGATGATGTCTATTGTGTTCTTTCTCATTGTCTTCTGTTGTCCGTCGGCCTTTGATGGCCGTTTGGCAGCCCTTGTCCAGAGTTGCCTTTGCGCTTCTGCTGTCAGTCTGTGCGCCTTTGTTCCGGGCTTCGATGAAGCTCTTGTTGGCGTGAGGCGGCGGCAGGGTGCTTGCTGAAGTGTGGTGGTCGGGTCAGTCCTTGAAGAGTGAATCCACAAACTCCTTCCTGTCGAAGGGCTGCAGATCCTCCATACCCTCACCCAGTCCGATGTATCGCACGGGGATGTTGAACTGGTGGCTCACTCCGATGACCACGCCGCCTTTGGCCGAACCATCCAGTTTGGTGATGGCCATACCCGTCACCTCGGTGGCAGCCGTGAACTGCTTGGCCTGCTCGAAGGCGTTCTGTCCGGTGCTGCCATCGAGCACCAGCAGCACCTCGTGCGGAGCGTCGGGTATCTGCTTCTGCATCACTCGCTTTATCTTGGTGAGTTCGTCCATCAGACCCTTCTTGTTGTGCAGTCGGCCGGCGGTGTCTATCAGCACCACATCAGCATCATTGGCAATGGCGCTGGCCAGAGTGTCATAAGCTACGCTGGCGGGATCGCTGCCCATGTTCTGCTTCACCACGGGCACTCCCACGCGCTCGCCCCAGATGCAGAGCTGCTCCACGGCGGCAGCACGGAAGGTGTCGGCTGCACCCAGATACACCTTCAGGCCGGCCTTCTTGAACTGGTAGGCCAGTTTGCCTATCGTGGTGGTCTTGCCCACACCATTGACGCCCACCACCATCACCACGTAGGGTTTCTTGCCCTGTGGGATGGCAAACGAACTTTCGTCATGCGCACCCGTTTCGGTGAGCATCTGCACTATCTCGTCGCGCAGCACGCTGTTCAGTTCGGCTGTTGTCACGTACTTGTCACGTGCCACACGCTCTTCTATGCGGTGTATGATGTCCAGTGTGGTCTCCACACCCACGTCGCTTGTCACCAGAGTCTCCTCCAGGTTGTCGAGCACTTCGTCATCCACCCGCGACTTTCCTACGATGGCACGCGAGAGTTTGCCCAGAAAACTCTGCTTTGTTTTCTCCAGCCCCTGGTCGAGCACCTCCTTTTTCTCGCGAGAAAAGAAACTAAAGATTCCCATTCTTGTATGTTTGTGTGTGTTACAAAGTGCAAAGGTAACGAAAAATATGAATATTGTGAAGAAAAAAGCACTTTCGCTCTCACTTTCCTGCTCCTTGATGGCCTGAAACGCGCTGCGGACTGCCATTTGAATGGGCTGTGAGGCGAGATTGGCAGAAGAACGTTTGGCGGTGTTTTCCTGACAGGTGGGGAGGTGAAAGAATCATTTTTGTGTTTTAGTCGCACCCTGCTGCATGTGCCATCGCAGCGTGCTGCATCCGCCATTGCAGCGCGTTGCGTTGCCCGATGTAGCATGCTGCGTTTTTCTGGACAGAATGGCGCATCTTATCTTTTGGTGGGTTCCGAGAAGGCGAAGAGCGGATTCTGTGAGTTTTCGCAGCCTGGTTTTTGAATCAGAAAAAGCTTCTGGTCAGATTTCCCCGGCCTTTTCCCTCCTTTCTCTCAAAAAGGCTCAATAAGTTTGTCCTGCCCGAATATTCGGCCGCTCAGTACGTTGATATTTCCCCAGAATTGTGTAACTTTGTATGCCTCATGCCCCTTCTGGCTTATGGAGAGGCTGCATGAGCATCATTTTCATTTCATCAAACTATACAGACATGGCACAAAAACTTTATCAGAAAGGCAAGTTCTACATGCTGCCTATCAAGGAAATCCGAAACGAGGGAAGCGACTCGTTTTTTATTGTAAATGCTAACGACAGGGAATACGCCATCAGGCTATTCGGTTTCCAACGGACTGACCAGGCCGTGCTGGAAATGACGGAGTTGCCGTGCATGGTGAAGGATGTGCACGGCGACAGTATTGTCTTTGTGCAGAATTTCGCCCGCATGTTTGCCGAGAAGTACATCTCGGGCAAGATATATCCCTTTGTGGTCAGGGAAGAAACGAATAGTCCGCAACCCGACACCAGGTATTATGACGTGAGGGATGCACAAGGTATTCCTTTCAGACTAAGGTGCAATAGGGAAACGCTGCTGGTGCCGGGCCAGAGGATAAGTTGTCTGGTGACAAGGCCGTCGCGCGACAGGATGCTGCTCACGCTGGAAAAGGAACAGAGCAAGGCGGCTGTCAAAAGCATCACACCCGACGAACTCTTCAGTCACGTGGGGCTGGAGGGGGCAGTGGCACGCTTCATCCTGCGCGGATTTGCACGCGAAGAACGGTTGGCCGAAGCAAGGGCTTGTTATCGTCAGGGGCAGGCCGAATGGGTGGTGAAGGCTGTGACGGCCATCCCAGGCGTGGAGACTTGGCACAATCTGACCAATGGAAACAGAGGCCGGCTGATAGATGCACTCTACAGGATAGGGCTCTATCTGCTCGAGGATTCCGATTACCTGCTGCAGTTCAGCGAGTCGGACCGCGAGAACTATCAGCAGTGGATAGCCGACCGCGTGTCGGTGGCAGAGACCTACCGCAAGTGTCTGGCGCTGATAAAGGAAGGCCGCTGCGGCGAGGAGACCGATGCCATACTGAGGAAAATCAAGAGTTCGGGCTACATCTACCACCCTCATCGCAGGATGCAACTGCTCATCGCCATGTTCTCCATGCAGCCCGATCTGCTGGAGGAGAAGATAGACTCCATCCTCGATCTGGTGCAGGCTTGCGCCAAGGACTGGAAGCAACCATCCTTCTATGATGCCTTCTCCAGTTTCCTGCGTTTCTATATAATGTCTAATAGAGAGAAGGCCAACCGCATAGCCATCATTGGCAACAGCCAGAGCCGCAGCCTGTTGGGTCGTATGGTGCGCTCCATTAGTTTCCTCTTGCTGATGACCGACGGCAAGGAGCCTAATGCCCAGCTCTATCGCTCGATGCTCTATCATTACCTGTCATTCGTTCGTGCCAGTTCGCCGCTGGAGCGCGACAGCACGCACCGAGGATTGGCTGAGACCCTTGTGGAGCGTGCGCTCAACGCGCTGCTGCTCTCACAGGAGCGTATGCTCGACTTCAACTGGAACAGGGACTTCGGCAACACGGAGATACTGGCCTATCAGATGGCCAACAGCAAGACGGAGAGCACCACCTTTCTGACACGCTCCTATGAAGCACAAAACGTGAGGTTCACGGTGAGCGCCGACGGTATCACCATCTCGCGCACCATGGCGGCCGAAAAGGAGAGGAACATCCTGCCGCAGGGGTTCCCGGGCTGGCACGACCTGCAGATATTCCTCGACTCGCCTGCCAAGTACAGTATAGGCGCCCAGTGCAAGAGCTTGCGCCGATGGAAAACCTACTGGAACGATGTGGAGCAGGGGCTCTTTGAGGAGCGGACCAATGTGAAGAAGAAGAAACTGAAGAAGATAGCACCCGAGGTGGGAACCGATGTCATCGTGAGGGTGCTGTGGAAGGATGAGTCGCGTCCGGGCCGTTACTATTGCCGCATAGAGGATATGCTCTACGAAGGCGAAGGCTGGATAGACACCTATCTGAGGGGTGGCTCTACGGGCATGTTCCACTACGACCCGAAGTTCGACATCGACAGCTTCTTCGAGGACGGGCGTCCGCTGCTCTTCAAAGTGCGCGTCAATGCATTGGGCAGTCCCGACGAGGAGCGCCGCACCTACACCTTCGACTGTATGTCCTATCTCGATGAGATGATCAGGCAGCAGGCCGAGTACGGCGAAGAGTCAGACTGCATCATCTTCCATATCGACGAGAGGAATCATGTGTTCTGTGCCGTGTCGGAATACGGATACGGCATCTTCCTGCCTGTCACCGAGGACAATGCCAACTGTCAGGTGGGCGATTCGGTGAAGGTGAGGCTCACCGACGGCACACGTCCCAACTCGATGCAGGGCATTATAATAGGTGTGGCCGACAATTTGGTGGATGTGCGTAAGGCTGCCACCGAGGTGTTTCGCGATTATGCCGAGGAGGAACCCTATGAGGAGACAGCCGAGGAACTGGAGGAAGAGGCAATGGCGGTGTCGGAAGACCTGTTCGACATCAGCTATATGCGCGAAATCATCAATATCGTAGATCACAAGGCGGTGCTCGAGACCGACAATATCAAGGCGTTTGCCTTCCTTTCCATTGGCCATATACTCTCACGCATGACGGGTGACCAGGCTATGATGGACTATCTGGAGCAGCGTCAGCGCCTCCTGTGTGTATTGGACGATTATGGTGCCAACGGCAGGGTAGATGACGAGGAACTGCAGGTGTTGGGCAACAACAACTCTGACATGGCCGAGAAGTACCCGCTGCTGAAACAGAGGCTCAACGAGGTGAAGATTGTCAATTGCTTTGGCATGGCAGAGCGGAACGCTTTCCTGTGGGAGATGTGCACCACCTATGAGCATGACCATATACTGGCCAGGCTGTCACGCTTGATGCTGAGTTACAATATGGCTGAGGGTTTCGGACTGCAGGAGCACCAACAGGTGATAGTGGCAAAGATAAAGAGTCTGCTCAACATCAACGTGGAACTGCCGCGCATCTACTCTTTCGGCGAGGAAGATCAGCAGACGGAGTTCAAGACCTCCATCGTCTTCCCGCCCAACAACAGCATGAGGGAGGATATCAAGCAGCAGACATTCAATATCATGAAGGTTATCTGCGGAATGGTGAATGCCTATGGAGGAACCGTCTATCTGGGGGTCAACGATACGGGTACGGCGAAAGGACTGGTGGAGGATCTGCACTACTTCGAGGATAGTACCGACAAGTATGACCTCCACATACGCAACAGCATACGCACAGCATTGGGCGACCATGTGAATGCCTCTATCGTGGTGGAGCATCCCGATGCCGGTAAGCATTACATCTATGCCATCAAGGTGACACCCAGCAAGACACCTGTGATGCTCGCGCTTGACAACAAGTTCTATCTCAGAGAGGGAACATCCACTTATCCCATTGAGCAGGATCAGCTTGCCGAGATAATGGCAGAACGCAACTTTGCCCTCTACAAGACGGAAGCAAGGGATATGGAGGCGGTGGAGATACCCGAACCGGAACCGGGGAAGAAGCCCGAGGAGGCTCCCAAGATGAAGGTGCTGAGCATGCAGGGCGACACCATAGCCACCAGTTCGCTTCGCACGAATATCACCGAGAACTGGGTGGATGGCTATGGAGTGGATACTGCCTGCTACGTGCGGGTGCAGAAGCAGGGCGACTGGTGTGTGCTCGACGATATCGAGTGGGAGGATGGCATCCTCACGCTGGCCATTCACGATGATGAGGCCGACGGCTATCTGGTGGTGGTCTATGATGACGGTAAGGTCAACAAGGTGCCCATGTCGCAGATTATCGACAAGACGCGAGGCAATACATATAAGATGTACGCGCATAAGCGTCCGCTCTTCATCACGCCAGCCCGCCGCGATGCAGCCTTGCTCACAGCCTACGAGGACGACAAGGGCAGGCAGTTTCTCCGCCTCGACGACCTTTCCAAGATGGAAGACGGGAAGATGCTCGCCTCCGGCAATATGCTCACCGATGTGGAGTTCAGCAGGCTCTTCTACTGCGAGATAGTCTCCCAGGAGTTCCACGACGACCTCCATCGCATGCACAACCTCAAGCGCAACTCGCTCGGTCAACAGGCTCTCACCAGTTACGGCACCAAGGAGCAAACTGTCCTGCAGCGCATCGGCATCGAACTATAAACAGGTAACCGTCCGACAGGCTCCCTAATGGGAATACCCGTCGGACGGTCGTTTGAAATCGCTTATATTCGGCTGCGGATGCTATTCTTTCTCTGTCGGGATGTGCGTGGGATGGCCGTTTGAAATCGCTTATATTCGGCTGTGGATGTTATTGTTCTCTGCCGGGATGTGCGTCGGATGGCCGTTCGAACCACCTTATATTACATTTTACGCTGACCACGGAAGAGTTCGTGGCAGAGGAGTACGGATTTTACTCCATCGGCAGCATGCGGCTTGCGGAAGGCTTGTATCTTGCTTGCCGTCAGTTACTTCCTCGAAGTGATATGGAAGCAACGCTGTTTGCGCTCGTATTTCACGTAGCAGTAGCCCTCGTTGCGCAGCTGTTTCAGTACCGTTCCCAATGCCTTTGCCAGTTGCTTCTCGCTTGCCGACTTCCCGAAAAGAGACTGTCGGTCAAAGCGCACATAGGTAATATCAAAGGTAGTGCCATACTGATGTGCTGAGTTCTCTGAGGCATTCCCATTTACCTTACGAAGCCGTTTGGCATCCTCACCAGTACGCAGAACCGAGGTTACGATGATGCGATGCTTCTCAAACCCTTGCTCCTTCAACTCCTTTTGAAAACGAGTGCCGATGTCAGAAAGCAGATCTGCTGTTGATTTCGTAAGGTAAGGCACTGAATGTGTCAGGCGTTCAACCATATACTCATCACAGCTCTCAATCTTCACCAGCTTATCCGTCTTCAGTTCATCGCGGCTGCCCACAGGCTTGATGCCATTCTTCTGGGCAGCCGTAAGATGAGTGCTGTTGACATCCCCAAAGCGGTATTCATTATCAACTATTTCCGCAGAAACCGCCCCTGACAACCTCCTAATCACCGATGGATAATACCGACAAAACACATGCCAAGCGCCATAAGCAACCACTGCCAACACCACCAAGCGCACCAGGAATGCCATTACCCCCAGCTTCCCAGCCCTCTTCCTACCTCTCTGTTTCTTTCTCTTCATTTCTGTTAGTGCTCAATTTCGGACATACCCATTTATATAGGCACTTTTGCAAGCGCCTACATATTGAAATGTAAAAAAAATCACTTGTTTATTAACTATTGGCATATTGCCAATCCGATTTTGTCCGGTCGCATACTGAAAGAATCCCTGCAACCGTTAAATATTTTAGCAAAAAACTTACCAAGATACTCCCATGCAGAGCGTCCCTGCATCTTGACTGTACTGATGATGCTATGATAAGTTGTTGCCATCTCCGCCCCCTCATCACTGCCAAAGTGTAATCAAAAGTCGGGCGCGAGATTGATTCCCGTGCCAGAAGCTCTTGTTTTTGTTCTATGATATGTTGCAGTTCGTTCATCCGAAATACCCTGACTTCCAACTACAAAGATAGCGAAAATATACGAGAAAGCAAATGGATAAACAATATAACTATCTTATTTTTAATATTTTGACTGTCGGACTTTCCAACAGCAAAACGACATCTTTCCAGTCTATCCTATAGACTCGTTCACTGCCCTCGCGATCCACTTTCATAAACTGGTAACCTGATACGAACTTCTTTTCAAACAGGCTATACGAACGGTTGTCGTATGTGAACATTCTTACTATACGACGATTACGGGACATGACTATAAACACATCACCATCATTCGGTTCACGCAGAACCTGCTCACGTATGATTGACAGAACACGACTGTGTTTGCATCTCATATCGGTGAAGTCACGAAGGTAATAGAACCGGTTTAATCCTGTTACACTCAGCATAGACCCTCTAGTTTCCCTATCAGCTGCTTCAGTTCCTGATAGCTTAGATTCTTCTGGGAGATATGCAGTCCATTGGTCGTGCGCAACTCCACAAGTATACGAACACGAGGAGACTTCGTTTCCGCAGATTGATGCTCTTGCGAACGGCTTTCCGCATTCGGAACTTCTTGAGGCGAGGCCGGAAGTCCATCCACCTTTACTTCCACTATCTTGCTGCGTGTATCCTTGTACCATTTGTAGAATATGTTATAAGGCACCTTGTTACATGAACAGAAATGTTCAATGGAGATGCCCTTTGGCATCGCCTCAGTCTGGTACTGGAAATAGAATCTTTCCAAATCTTCACTGCTGTACATATATTCGTATTTTAGTTACAGCCGCAAAGATACTCCTTTCTAAACTAAGCCCTAATTTGAGTGCTTACACCCCTTTTTAGACTACAATTTGATTAATGATGGTGTAAATGTATAAAGTTGAGATTGTTTGATTTTGTTCACATTTATACCAAGATTAATAAGTTTTTTAGCAATCTTATTGACTGTACTAGTATCTAGTCTTGGGTCAATGACAAAATCGTCAAACATCGTCGTTGGTGTTATATCATAAGATAATCCTTCTCCCATGTCTTGATCATGCATGATAATAATACGAACTTCACGTTCATGTGAGAAAGGCTTGCGTTTTTTATACAATGATGGGACTATATTATTACCAATATCCTGAGCTGTATGCATATGTAGTCCTTTTATCCACTGCAAAATCTTATTTTTATAAACATATTCTACGGAACCAATAGATGTTGTTGCCATACAATTATCTGAAGTATATACGGCATCAAATAGTCTTTGTGCAGTTGTTTTTATTCTAATGGCAATATCATTCATTTTACTGGGGTTTGAATAAATTTCATTCGCAATCTCTCTTCTCTGCCTGCTGTTCACCACTGCACATGCACAGAAGAAACTGAGTGTGACAAGTCCCGACGGGCAGGTTCGCCTGAACGTAAGCCTTTCGGACAAAGTGTATTACGACGTGGAAAGTCATGGCGAAACGCTTGTCAAGAACGGCCATCTGGGCATGACGCTCGACAAGGCCAATCTTGGAGCCAATCCCGTGCTCAAGGGAAAGAAGGTGAAGACAGTCAACGAGACCGTCACACCCATCTTCTCCCTCAAGAGCGCCAATATCGACAACCGCTACACATCGCTCCTCATGAACATGAAGGGCGGTTATGCCATCGAATGGCGTGTGTATGATGATGGTCTGGCTTACCGCTTTGTGACCAGCATCAAGGGCGATGTGAAGGTTCTGTCAGAGGACTTCTGCATCCAGCTCACGCAGGATACACGCCTGGTGCTGCAGCAGCCCGGCGGCTTCAAGACCAGCTGTGAGGAGGAATACACCAATGTTCAGAGTGCCGCCTGGAAGGCAGAGGACCGCATGAGTGAGCTTCCTCTGGTCATTGCCGGTGCCAAGCAGAAGGTGTTCGTGAGCGAGTTTGACCTGTTCGACTATCCCGGCATGTTCATGAAGGGAAATGCCGACAACAGCCTGAGCGCCGTTCATCCCAAGGTTCCCGTGGAGTTTGGCGACGACGGTGACCGCAGCGTGAAGATTCTGAAGGAGGCTGATTATATTGCAGAGACAAACGGTACCCGCAGCTTCCCCTGGAGATTTATGCACATCACCCAGGACGACAAGCAGATGGCTGTCAACACCATGCCCATGCGCCTGGCTCCTGCCAGCGTGATAGACGACCCCTCATGGATCAAGGTAGGCAAGACCACTTGGGAATGGTGGAACGGCAGTATCCCCTATGGTCCCGACGTCAACTTCGTGAGCGGTCTCAACCTTGACACCTACAAGTATTTCGTGGATTTTGCCGCTGCCAACGGCTTGCAGTACATCCTGATGGACGAAGGTTGGGCCAAATCAACACGTGATCCTTTCACTCCCAATCCCGACATCGATCTGCATGAGCTTATCCGCTATGCCAAGTCGAAGAACGTGGGTGTCATCCTGTGGCTCACATGGCTCACAGCCGAGAAGCATCCCACGATGTTTGAGACCTTCGAGAAGTGGGGTGTGGCAGGTGTGAAGATTGACTTCATGGACCGCCAGGACCAGTGGATGGTGCGCTTCTATGAGCGTACTGCAAAGGCAGCTGCCAAGCATCACATCATCGTGGATTTCCATGGAGCCTATCATCCCAGCGGTCTGGAGTACAAGTATCCCAATGTGCTCACCTTCGAGGGTGTGCGCGGTATGGAGTATATGGGCGGCTGCACACCACGCAACAGTGCCTTCTATCCTGCCATTCGCAATGCTGCCGGACCGATGGACTACACGCCTGGAGCCATGTTGAGCATGCAGCCCGAGTGCTATTCGAGCCGACGCCCCAACAGTGCAAGCATCGGCACGAGAGCCTATCAGCTGGCACTCTATGTGGTGTTCGAGTCCAACCTGCAGATGATGTCCGACAATCCTACATTATATAATATGTATCCCGACTGCCGTGACTATATCGCAGGTTGCCCTGTCAACTGGGACGAGACACGTGTGCTGGCTGCTGAGTTTGGCCAATACACCGTGGTGGCAAGACGCAAGGGCAGCAAGTGGTATATCGGTGGAATCACCAACGAGACTGCACGCGACATTACCGTCAAGCTTGATTTCCTGACCGAAGGAAAGTCTTATAAAACCACCTCGTTTACTGATGCTGTCAACTCGGCAAAGCAGGCTATGGACTACCGCAAGAAGGAGGGTCAGACCAAGAAGGGCGATGCACTCAGCATACACATGGTACGCAACGGAGGCTTCGCAGCAGTGCTCGAACCCTAAGAGCTGGGCTTTCCTGCTGAATAGCAGTGGTTTTTTAGCCTCAGAACTTGTGTAAAGGCAAATCTTTATGTACCTTTGCAGGGTTTTTGAACACATTTTACAAAACAATACAAACGTATAACGAAAATGACTAAGATTGAACTGGTAAAGATTGTAGCCCAGAAGACCGGAATTGACCAGGCCACAGTGCTTGCTGCTGTAGAGGGAATGGTAGATACCATCAAGGAGACTCTCGTACAGAAGGAGAACGTGTATATTCGTGGTTGGGGAACTTGGACACTCAAGCATCGTGCCCAGAAGACCGCTCGTAATATCTCAAAGAACACAACTATGGTTATTGAGGCACACGATATTCCTTACTTCAAGCCCTGCAAGGACTTCATGGAGTCTGTGGCAAAGGCTAAGTAAGATAGGTTCACAATACAGTCACCTATAGGCGGGGGCATGAAGGGGTTACCCACTTCTGCCCCCGCTTCCTTTTTTCCAACCATATCCCATTACGTGAGCGCCATCGTGCGACACTCACCTCACCGGCAAAACCTACACACCCAATGAATATCAAATCTATGGGCCTGGCACTCATCCTGTGTCAGGCAGCAGCATGCAACATGTATGCCCAGGAGTCTGTACTCCATTATGTCAACCCCATCATCGGCACCAACGGCATGGGTCACACCTTTCCAGGAGCCTGCTCACCCTTTGGTCTTGTGCAGTTGAGTCCAGAGACAGATACCATTCCGCATAATGTGGATGGCAAGTACCAGAAGCGGGTATATGAGTACTGTGCAGGCTATCAGCACAGCGACAGCACCATCGTGGGCTTCAGTCACACCCATCTGAGCGGTACCGGCCACTCCGACCTGGGCGATATTCTCATCATGCCCACCACGGGACAGATACACACCAATCCCGGTACGGCACAGAATCCACAGGCAGGCTACCGCTCACGCTTCTCGCATGAGACCGAGCATTGCGAGCCTGGCTACTATGAGGTGATGCTTGATGACTACGGAGTGAAGGCACAACTGACTGCCACACAGCGCGTAGGCGTGCATCAATACACCTTCCCGTCAGCCGACGGGCAGTTTGTCCTCGACCTGGGAGCAGGTATATATAATTATGAGGGAAAGACGCTGTGGACCTATCTGCGTGTGGTCAACGACACTCTGCTCACAGGCTATCGCATCACCAACGGCTGGGCGCGACAGAACTACACCTACTTTGCCATCGCCCTTTCGGAACCCATCAGCCAGTATGGCTATGTGGATGCACAGCGCATGAAGTACACCGGCTTCTGGCGCAAGATGGATATCCACCACAACTTCCCCGATATGGCTGGCCGCCAGATGGTGGGTTACTTCAAGTTCCATCTGCCCCAATCGCACCGACTCACCGTGCGTGTAGCACTCTCGCCAGTGAGTATGAGCGGTGCTGTGGCCAACCTCCAGGCAGAAACCAGCGGCATGACATTTGACCAGATACGCCGCCGCACCGCTAGCCAGTGGGAGCACGAGTTGGCCAACATACGCATCCAGGGCAGCGAGGACCAGAAAGCCCTCTTCTACACTTCACTCTATCATACGATGATCAACCCCTCGGTGTATATGGATGTAGATGGTTCGTACCGCGGAAATGATATGGAGATTCATCGTGCCGACGGCTTTACCAACTACACCGTATTCTCCCTCTGGGACACTTATCGCGCCGAGCATCCCTTGCTGAGCCTGCTTCACCCGAAGCGCAATATGGATATGGCACAGAGCATGATACGCATTCAGCAGCAGAGTGCACTGGGTGTGCTGCCCATGTGGTACCTGATGGCCAACGAAGGGTGGTGCATGAGCGGCTATCATGCAGCGTCGGTACTCTCCGATGTGGCCACCAAGGTAGGATTCGCCGATATGCCTGCCATGCTGCGCGCAATGGCCACCACTGCCTCTTCACCCTGGATAGAGGGGCTGAAGGACTATATGCGCCTGGGCTATGTACCCTATGACCATTGCGGTACGAGCGCCAGCAATACCCTCGAGTATGCCTATGACGACTGGGCCATCTATCATGCAGCACAGCTTGCCGGCGACACTCAGATGGCCGACTCATTCCGCCTGCGTGCTCTCAACTACCGCAAGGTATTCCACCCGGAGCTGGGTCTGGCTTGCCCGCGATATGCCGACGGCAGCTGGAAGAAGGATTTCTCTCCGCTGCAGACTTATGGTGAGGGATTCATCGAAGGCAACAGCGCCAACTATTCCTTCCATGTGCCTCACGACGTGAAGGGGATGATAGAGTGCTTCGGAGGCGACCGCAAGTTTGTTGCTGCACTGGACCAACTCTTTGCCCAGCCGCTTGACAAGAAGTATTATGAGGACAACGAGGACATCGAGGAGGAATGTCTGCTGGGCGGCTACGTGCATGGCAATGAGCCCAGCCACCATGTGCCTTATCTGTATGCGTGGACTTCGCAGCCATGGAAGGCGCAGTACTGGCTGCGCGAGATAATGAACCGCATGTATGTCAACGATATGGACGGACTGCACGGCAACGATGACTGCGGACAGATGTCGGCTTGGTATATCTTCACAGCCATGGGATTCTATCCCGTTTGCCCAGGTACCGACCAATATGTGCTGGGTGCTCCGTATGTGCCATATTGCCGGTTGACCCTGCCCAACGGCAAGGTGCTGGAGATAAAGGCCGATGGGGTGAGCGACCGCAACCGCTACGTGCAGGAGGTTCGGCTCAATGGCAAGCGGTATGACAAACTCTACATCACGCATGCCGACCTGCTGGCGGGCGGCAAACTGGAGTTTCGCATGGGCAGCAAGCCCAACCGCAAACGCTGCATCAGCACAGGCAAACCCTATTCGCTGAGTGATTGACGGCAGGATAAAGGGGAAAGCCTGCTCTTCCCCTCGCTCCTCTCAGCAGGACTGTTGTCCGCCTGTAGAGCAAATCCGGCTGGCGGTAGGACACCACGGAATGGCATGATAGGGTTCAAGAAGTGGGGTGGAGGATAGCAGACAGGATTCTGCTTCAGAAAATGCAGCGCGGTGCGATGGCCGATGCAGCGCATTGCAAGGACGAATGCAGCACGCTGCGTTGACACATGCAGCGCCTTAAACAAAAAGATGGTGCGCAGAGCGTCGTTACATGCTCTGCGCACCATTTCTGTTTTCATCACCTTCACGCCCGCTTTTCATTCCGCTTCATCGTTCCGAAGAAAGCGATGAAGCGCATCTGGCAGGAAGGTTCATTTCTTTATTTTCTGCTTTACCGGCGTTGCCTCTCTGCCTTGAGGCTGCTGGGGCAGCAAGCAATCAACCCTTGCGGGCACGCTTCCCCTTGCGAGGCTTGAATGTTTGTGTGTCGGCTATTTCACCCTTGACCACATTGTGCACACGCACGGTGAGAAGACCGTCCTTCACTTCTCCCTCGATGACAGTGGCAAACGAACTGGATTTGGGGTTCTTGCCCTCAGGTCCGCCACCCACCATCTGTGCCCAAGGACGCTCCTTGGTGGGTGCATCGAAGCGGTAGCGGTGCTGGTGGGCACATACTATCAGCTGGCAGCCTGCCTCTTCCAGCAGGGGAGTCCACAGGCGTGCACAGGTGCGCTGCCACTCTGCGAAGTCCAACGTATAGCGTGGATCCTTGTCGGCAGGCGCTACGTCACCGGGATTGGCCTTGGGATTGTCGTCGAAGAGAGGAATGTGACAGAAGGCCACCAGATAGGGTGCGCTGGCTATCTCCTTGCGCTGCAGGGCATCCTTGAGCCAGGCCACTTGAGCCTTGCGGTATATCTCCGAGGTGAAGAGATTGGCAAAGAGAGGGTTGGTGTCCATCTTGTCCTCGGCAGTATCCAAGCCTATGAGGGCAATGTCACCCATGCGCACAGCGAAGTTTCTGCCCAAATCCCAGTCTCTGCCGCTACGCTCCTCGGGCTGGCGGAACATCCATACACGCTCGATGTGGCGGTTTGCCAGTCCGCGCGAATCATGGTTTCCTGGGCAGAACAGGTAGGGTGTCTCGGCTGCATAATCCTTGTGCGTCACCTTTGGCTTCAGGAAGATGAGCTTCTGGGTGGCTATTGTCTCCTCGGTGTTGCTGGCATCACCGTTCCAGATGACGCAGGATGGCTTCAGTTCGCTCAGCTTTGTGGTCAGCTTCTCAAAGGCTGGCCAGTTCATGTGTGTATCGTTGATGACGCAGAAGTGGCTCTTGGCACCGGCACCGGCAGTACGGAACGAATACACGCGCTGCGGCTCTTCGTTGCCGATGATCTTCATATCGTAGCCGCCGCCATAGTGGATGCGGTCGGCACCTATCTTATAATAATAGGTAGTGGCAGGCTTCAGTCCCGTGAGGCGGACAAGCATCACGTCGGGATTCATGTCGGTCACGCGGTATCCGCCACAATACAACTTCTGCCCATCGGACAGGTCTGCCTTCTCACCGTAAATCACATAGCCATTGGCTTTGTCGATCACACTGAACGCCACTCCCATGCTGTCCTCTGCATAGTTCTGCAGCATGGGTTCGCTGTCGATAAGCTTTGCCGAGGGCTTTTCACCCTCTTTCTTCTCCTCGGGTTGGGCATTGCCGGCCAACGCAGGGAGAGCTACACTCTGTGCCGCAGCCAGCACGGCACTGTTTCTCAGGAAATCTCTTCTGTTCATCTTCTGTTATGTTAGTCTTGGATAATAGCACCTCGCTCGGTGTAGGACGGCATGTATCGGGAGGGTGCTCCTGCATGCCCTTGGCGCCGTTCAGCGCCTTCTGGTACTGCAAAGTTAACAAATCTTTTTGGCATAGAGTGCACAATTCTTTGCTTCTCTTGCTCACATCCCCATTAAAAGTGCTATCTTTGCAGGCAAATTAAGAGACGCCTAGCAAAATGAAACTCATAGTGCTTACCGACCCGGGCTTTTTCGTGGAAGAGGACAAGATACTGACTACTCTTTTCGACGAGGGACTGGATATTTTGCACCTGCGCAAACCTGGCTCAGAACC
>JABLTL010128318.1_pt1 | contig 16751 bp, 18 predicted proteins | sample 7160151 | NCBI WGS metagenome assembly JABLTL01 (sample SAMN14651223, study PRJNA627086) | human gut metagenome | isolation source: feces | host: Homo sapiens
AAAAGAATAAGAGCAAATTCCCCCCTCTGCATTACTCTTTTGGACCACCGCGTAAACATGTCTCATGTTTTCTTCAATCTGTTCAGCTGAATTCAGATGTTTTTTGGCATAGTCCGAGTGATATTTACAATCGGCATTCATGCATTCAACAAATGCGTCAATTTCACCGTATGCGAAGGCTCGGCCTAATAATTCTATTCGTTCATATCTTTTCATATCAATCACCTAAAAACCATAGATACTAATTGAATCATTTTCTTCAAGCAGCAATGCTGTCCGTTCCTGCTTTTCGCAGAATTATGTTTCAGTACAATAGTTACAGCCTACCGATATTATAATTGATTATCGGGTTTTATTGGTCGCCTTTAACACGACATTTTTCAAACGCCCAGTTCTTATATCCGATAAACTCCGAGTTTGCGGAATCTATTGAAAGTACGTAGTTTATTCGTCCAAGCAGCTTTCTTAAATATATCTCTTCGGATTCACAGCTTCCTCTTTCCCAAGAACAGCTGTAAAGATTTCATGTTCTAAAAGCCACTCCACTTCATTCACCTCTCTTATAAATCGTAGATTTCCTTAAAGAGGTTCAGCATTTCATCAAGTAGAGGTTTCATTACCAAATCGGCAAATTTCATTGTTTCGAAAATTCCATAGATGGCTACCGGAGCTGTATCATAGTTTTCGGCACACTGCGGATTATACAATATGTCTCCAAGAAGCGCTGTGCATTTTGATATGGCATTATCGCTTAAGGCAGAAATGTCTCCAAGGAACCATTCTCCACGAAGATCCTTGCTGCAAATAATTTCACCATATAAATCACATCTCTTGTCCAGCAACGCATTATTGAATCCTTTATACACGGACGCCATCGCGCGGGTTGTCTCATTTGCAATCGAGCGGCGATCCTTTCGAGCACTTGCAGCAGCGTAATCCATGATAACAAACATAGCTGGCAGCAGTTCAAACTCAGGGTTTTGTGCGATGGGAGACGTTTTTGCGATTTTCAGCATTACCTTGTAATGGCTGGCAAAAACGGTTTCCGCTGTTTTCTTTTTTCCAAATAACATAAAAAAACGACCTCCATATAGTTGTAGTTTTAGTGATGCAATTATATTTTACGCATTTTGATAATGGATTTGGTCGCCTTTAACACGACATTTTATCGACCGATCAACTTCTGCTCAAGACGGAAAAGTATCTCATTGACATCGTTTAAGTTATATATTTGTTCTCTGAAGAAATACTCAATAACAACATCTCTTTTGCTGCTGTGAGATAAAACATATCCGGCTCTTGAAAGGATGTCATTTGCCTCAAAGAGCGAGAGTTTCAATGCAAGGGACAAGGCAATGCAAGTGTCTTTTGCCGGTTTATATGAACGATCTGACACTATCTTCGAAAACAACCTGCGATCTACTTGCGCCGCTTTATAAACATCCGAATCTCTTAGATGTTTGATATTGATGTAGTCGAGCATTTTGTCTACAAAGCTCATGTTCGTATTATCTTCAAGAATTCTTATTGCTCTGAGGGGAGAATCCGTTGACGACAGGCTACGCACAGCTCTATCAATAGATCTGCTGTCATAATTGTCTCTAAGACTATACTTGACATTGCGGTCGCTATACTTTACTTCTGATTCTCTCAGACTATACTGAACTTTCGGCTCATCAACATGTTGGGGGTTTTTATCTTCTTCGGTTTTTGTCTTTGGTTCCTCACTAAAGCTAATACTATATTTAATATTGGAATCTGGATCACGGCTGAATTTTGGTTCAACCTTTCGGCTAAATTTAATTCTGGAAGATGTCCCCAAAGGTGTCTTAGGCGGTTCTTTGTAGTTTGCATTTACAAAAGCCTTGGCTGCTTCAGTAATCTTGGCTATTCTTCGTTTACGAAACCATTCAAACATTTCATCACCTCATATTTTGGCAATTTAGCTCATTGCCATTTATATTTAATCGAACTCTTTAATTTCCTTTGCAACCACTGTGAAATTCATTGATTTCACCACACTTATCAGTTCGATTTCGAACTATTTTATCTGTTTCATCGTATTTCGGGAAGCCGGATGCGTCAAAAGTGCGTCAGTACTTAATACTTATTATTTGATTATGCCTGATGCTCCAATGTCCATTCCAACAGTCCCTGAGCATTGATATTTCCACTTACCACCTGCAGGACAGCATCGATCAGTTCTTCCTGTACATAGTTCAGTTCGACTCCATTGATTGCCAGAAAAACTAACATCACATGAGCCATAATCCAGCAATGCATCATGAAGCTTCAACACCTGTTTACGGTTCAGCCTTCTTATTTTGCCAGCACCTCATATGCATGCTTATTCTTTGCCATAAGACGCTTTGAAATGTCCTGAATATCTTCATCTCCGGCAATCTGTTCTTCTTCCAGCTGATTGAATTCCATAAGGATATAGCGTGGTACATTGTTCTTTAAGATGATTGCCGCTCCGTTTTCGTCAACCATTCTGGCAACTCGTGAAAAATTCTGATTTGCATCTGTGATGGAAACCAGGTTATCTGTATTTATCATCATGATTCATTACCTCCTTTGTCTACAATATATCATATTTTAGGATATATTCAACCTATTTATCCCGTATAACACAAATACCCACTTTGATTCCAAATCTATTGATTCATAATAAATCCCGAACCGCTGAAATTCAACAAGTTCGGGATTTATTTTTTAATAGACAGTAAATTTGTCTTTACCAACCCTACTCTTTATTTTGAACACACTGCATCATTTCTGGAAAGAAGGTATACACAATATTGACTCATGCTGATTCCTTCTCTTTGAGCATGCAAATCTGGATAAGAAACCACAAATCCACCTTCATCCTTATCCTCCACGATTTCCATACGATAGGACATTGCCATATAATCACTCAGCGTCTTCATCATTCCTCGCCTCGTGATCTATGACTTCCCAGTAACCATTTTTGGGAGAACCATGACGGATAAGAAAACCTAGTGATTTCAACTTCTTAATATTTTTTTCTATGCTTCGACTTCCTAAACCTAATTGTTCCGCTATTTTTTTTGCTGATAACTGTTTGTCAATACGAAGAAGTTCCACCATTTTCCTCTGTGTGTCCGTCAACTCGTAAATCTGATTTTTCTCCGAATCTTCTCCGCCCTTTCTCCGCCCTTTCTCCGAATCTTCTTCGTCCTTTTTCTCCGTCATTGCCATTGAATTGTTTCTAAACAACTCTACCCGAAACATATTATCAAATTCCCGAAATCTCGGTTTCGGAAGACCATACTCTTCTGCTCCATTAAGGATTCTTTTTATTCCGCTTCCCCAAGCCTCAACAAGTCCCATCTAACTGAATATGTTGGCAATGCCCTTATTTCGAATCTTAGAGTGGCCATTCATGATTTCTTCGTAAGTCAAACCATTATACAATCCACCTGGAGAAGTTACCTCCAGCCTGTCATCATAAATCGCAACCTGAATACATGATTCATCCGAAAAATTACGGTGACAATGTGCATTAATAATCATTTCTCTGATTGCTTCTGGTGGAAGTTCGTACTTTTCCTTTCTCACCAGCCCATCAATCGTTGCTCCAAGTCGGATATTTCTCAACACAAAATCTACAGCTGCTTCAATTTGTGTATAAATCGGGCCTGTAAATTCCCTCTTATCCAGGAATACTGCACGATCTGTTCCTTTAAAGACTGCACATTGCGTTTTAGAAAATGGAAAATAATCTGATGTCAGCAATGCATAGGCATTTGTTGCCAGAAGCTGTCCCTCACTCTGCTTCAAAATCTTCCAGTTGATCAGCTGCTCTTTCTTTACAGAATGTTCTGCCATTCCTGCTTTTTTCCGGAACTTTTCGATATCCTGACAGAGTTTCTCCGTAGCATCTTCCGAAACAGGATAGCCCACACAGGTAAGTTCATCCCATGAGATTCTTGCTCCTTCCATTTCCAACTCTTTTATCTTCTCTGGAAACGCCTGTCTAGATGTGCCTGCTACACGAATATAAGTACCATTGTCCTTTCCCTTCGATTTCAGATAATATGGACGGTTCTTTCCAGCTTCTACAGTTACGACAATAACTGTTTTTCCATCTATAGTCTGTGGTTCAATATCTGGAATAATTTGTGGTACACAGGAATCCGAAACAGCATTTGCAATTCCATCCATCAGCTGAAATAAAATATCATTTTCCACGCCAACAATCTGCCGTGTTTCATCATCTATACCTACAATCAGCTTTCCACCCTGCGTATTGGCAAAAGCAACAATTGTTTTCATGTACTTTTCACTTTTATCTGGTAAAGCGACTTTATATTCAATATTTTTTGTTTCTCCAGAAAACATGGTATCTCTTGCCATTTTCAACTCCTCAATTTTTTCATTATATATTACACCAATGGTGCAAATTTTTATTATATTGATTTAATTGTACCCAAATATAGATATTCTTCAAACATTTTTATTGACAACATTTATAATAGCAGAAATTATCAAAAATAAATAATTGAAACAATAGCAGGCAATCTTACCGATTACCTGCTATATAAGCAAATAAAAAATCATTCAAACTCTATCGTCCCTGGCGGCTTTCCCGTGCAGTCGTACACTACGCGGTTGACGTGCTTCACCTCGTTGACGATCCTGGTGGTTACGGTCTGCAGGACTTCCCACGGCAGCTGTGCGGCTTCCGCTGTCATAAAGTCGCTTGTGAGAACGGCGCGGAGAGCAACGGCATAATCGTATGTCCGGAAGTCTCCCATAACACCAACGCTTCGCATATTGGTCAGCGCAGCAAAGTACTGACCCAGCGTTCCTTCTTCGCCGTACTTTGGAATCAATCCGGAGTCCATTGCCTTTGCGATCTCTTCCCGGTAAATGGCGTCGGCGTCCTGTACGATCTTCACTTTCTCTTCCGTGACATCACCAATGATCCGGATTCCCAGACCAGGACCCGGGAACGGCTGACGGAACACCAGATAATCCGGGATCCCCAGCTCCAGACCAGCTTTTCTGACTTCATCCTTAAAGAGCATCCGCAGAGGCTCTACGATTTCCTTAAAATCCACGTGATCCGGCAAACCACCAACGTTGTGGTGAGACTTGATCACTGCAGATTTGCCAAGGCCCGATTCGATCACGTCCGGATAGATGGTTCCCTGTACCAGGAAGTCCACCGCACCGATCTTCTTGGCCTCTTCTTCAAATACACGAATGAATTCTTCGCCAATGATCTTACGCTTCTGTTCCGGTTCTGTCACTCCTGCCAGCTTGTCATAAAAACGCTGCTGCGCATTGACACGAACGAAGTTCAGGTCATACGGTCCATCCGGTCCGAATACTGCTTCCACCTCGTCCCCTTCATTTTTACGCAGAAGACCGTGATCTACAAATACGCAGGTCAGCTGCTTGCCTACCGCCTTGGACAGCAGTACAGCAGCAACAGAAGAGTCTACCCCACCGGAAAGTGCGCAGAGAACCTTGCCGTCTCCCACCTTTTCACGCACAGCCTGGATCGTGTTTTCCACAAAGGATCCCATCTGCCAGTCGCCGGAGCACCCGCATACATCCTTAACAAATGCACGGAGCATCTTCATACCCTCCACCGTGTGCATAACTTCCGGGTGAGGCTGCAAAGCGTACAGCTTGCGTTCTTTGTTTTCCATGGCGGCTACCGGGCAGACCGGTGTATGTGCCGTCACTTCAAAGCCCTCCGGTGCTTCACTGATATAGTCCGTGTGGCTCATCCAGCAAATGGTCTTATCCGCTACATCCTGAAACAGACCATCTTTGTTGTCGATATCCACTTCTGTTCTTCCATATTCGCTGACAGGCGCTGTTTCCACTTTGCCTCCCAGCTGGTATGCCATCAGCTGCGCACCATAGCAGATGCCCAGGATCGGCACTCCCATTTCATAAATTTCATTGGTATACCGCGGAGACGTTTCATCGTAAACGCTGTTTGGGCCGCCGGTGAAGATGATCCCCTTCGGATTCTTTGCCTTGATCTCCTCAAGGGACAGCGTGTACGGCTGCACTTCGCAGTACACATTGCATTCCCGGACTCTTCTGGCGATCAGCTGATTATACTGTCCGCCGAAGTCCAGCACGATTATTTTTTCATGATCCATAATAATCAGTTCCTCTCAAAATGATTCTAAAACGCTGCAAAGGACTAGCGGTTCTTATTGCTTTCTCTCAAGATAACGTCATGAGCGCCGCCCTCTACGATACTTGTAGCTGATACGACCGTCAGCTTGGAATTCTTCTGCAGCTCCGGTATCGTCAGCACGCCGCAGTTGCACATGGTGGACTTCACCTTCTGCAGGGACTGTCTCACGTTGTCACTCAGCGGTCCTGCATACGGTACATAGGAATCAACACCTTCCTCAAAGGAAAGCTTGCTGTCGCCACCCATGTCGTAACGCTGCCAGTTTCTCGCACGGTTGGAACCTTCGCCCCAGTATTCCTTCACGTAGCTTCCGTTGATGGTCAGCTTATCCGTCGGAGCTTCGTCAAACCGGGAGAAATATCTTCCCAGCATCAGGAAATCAGCTCCCATCGCCAGAGCCAGCGTCATATGGTAATCGTATACGATGCCGCCGTCAGAACAGATCGGAATGTATACGCCTGTCTTTTCATAATATTCATCTCTTGCCTTAGCCACTTCGATAACTGCGGAAGCCTGTCCACGTCCGATTCCCTTCTGTTCTCTCGTGATACAGATAGAACCGCCTCCAATACCGATTTTGATAAAGTCAGCACCTGCATTCGCCAGGTATTCGAAACCTTCTTTATCCACAACATTTCCTGCACCGATCTTTACGCTGTCGCCATACTTTTCTCTTACGAAATCCAGGGTCAGCTTCTGCCATTCTGTAAAGCCTTCGGAGGAGTCGATGCAAAGCACATCTGCACCAGCCTCTACGAGAGCCGGGATACGTTCTGCGTAGTCTCTGGTGTTGACACCGGCGCCTACGACATAACGCTTGTGTTCGTCCAGCAGTTCGTCCGGATAAGCTTTATGGGTATCGTAGTCCTTACGGAATACGAAATGAGTCAGTCTCTGATTCTCATCTACAATAGGAAGTGCATTGAGCTTGTTGTCCCAGAGAATGTTGTTTGCTTCAGAAAGGGTCACTCCCTTCTTTGCATAAATCAGTTTATCAAAAGGAGTCATGAAATTGCATACTTTTTCATCAAGAGACATACGGCTGATACGATAGTCTCTGCTGGTCACCAGACCGAGCATCTTGCCGTCAGGTGTGCCGTCTTCTGTAACAGCAGTTGTAGAATGACCTGTCCGCTTCTTCAGTTCCAGCAGCTCTCCCAGCGTCTGATCCGGGCGGATGTTGGCATCGCTTGTTACGAATCCCGCCTTGTGAGCCTTGACTTTTCTCACCATTTCTGCTTGATTCTCAATGCTCTGTGATCCATAAATAAAGGAAATCCCGCCTTCCTTTGCCAGCGCGATAGCCAGTTCATCACCGGAAACTGCCTGCATGATCGCTGATACGAGAGGAATGTTCATCTTGATCGCGGATTCCTCTCCCTTCTTGAACTTTACCACCGGGGTCTGCAGAGAAACGTTCTCTACCCTGCACTCCGTAGAAGAATACCCCGGAACTAAAAGATACTCACTAAATGTTCTTGATGGTTCATCAAAAATGTATGCCATGTTTACCTCCTGTATATTTAAAAATTTTTCTACAAAATAATATTACCACATTTTATCTCAAAACGCTTGCCTTTACAATCATTTTCCTCAAGAATCCGCGATTTTTTCAAATTTTATGCCGTTCCGCATCGTGAAACAGCGATTCTGCATTGTAAAACGCCCGCTATTGACTGTTTTAATTTTCTGACATATTATTAAGAAAAAGAGCAATATAGTATTTTGACAAGAAAGTGAACTTTTGAAAACTGTATCGTTATATAAAAGGGAGGTAACATACATGCTGAAAGTAAAAACAGGACAAAGTACGAAAGCTAATGCTGCAGAAGCAGGAAGAGAAGCTGCTTCCTATGTAAAGGATGAGATCAAAGATATGCGAATGGCATTCGTGTACAGCGGAGTGCAGTATGATCAGAAAGAACTGATCCGTTCCATTTCCATGGAACTTCCGGGCGTTCCTCTGATCGGCAACACGTCATTCACAGGGGTAATCACACCAGAAGGCTTCACATCCGGTGATGACGGATTTGTCGGGATCATGTCACTGTCTGACAGCGATATGACCGTGGGCGTTGCCGGAATGGAAAAGGAAGGTACCGCAAGAGAAACCGGTCACAAGGTAGCTGAAAAGGCTCTGCTTGCTGCCGGAAAAGAAGAAGCACCGGACTACTTCTATATGTCCGCTCCTCCGGGAGAAGAAGAATATTATCTGAAAGGCATTACCGAAGTAATCGGCAGAGTTCCATTCTTTGGCGGCAGTGCTGCGGATAATACGATCACAGGGGAATGGCTGCTATATGCAGAGAACATCGTAACTGCAGACGGTGTTGCCGTTGCATTCTTCTACAGCGACAAACCTTTCGCCAACAAATTTACCGGTGCGTATAACGAAACCACCAATGCCGGCGTTATCACCAAGATCGACGGAGATCGGACTCTGGTAGAGATCGATGGTGTTACTGCACTGGATAAATACCGCGAATGGACAGGTGCAAGTGCAGAAGATGTTGCTGGCGGAAACCTTTTAGGATATGCAGTTTGCAAACCGCTGGCAGTCAAGGACAGACTGGGCGATCTGGCTGCGATCCGTCATCCGATGAACGGAAATGAGGACGGATCAATGGCGATCGGTAACAATCTGGCAGTCGGCACGGCTGTGATCCAGATGGAAGCCAGCGTTGATGAGCTGATCGCATCAGTCGGTAAAACACTGGAAGAACTGAAAGCAAAAATTGGCGGTCCGATCGGAGGACTTCATCTGGTACACTGCGGCGGCAGAAGAGCTGGAATCGATGCACGGATCGATGAAGTAACGGAACAGATCAAAAAATCCGTTGGAGACATTCCGTTTATCGTAGAATTCACTTTCGGTGAATATGGATACGAAGACGACGGTAACAACACCTGCGGAGGTCTGATGCTTTCCTTCACGGCATTCGGCAAATAAAGGGAGTCGTTTGAAAAACACAGATACATAGAATCAAGATTGGAGATGAATACATATGAAAATGATCATAGACGGGAAGAAAGTAGACAGCGTAAGCAAGGAAACCTTTGACGTCATCGCCCCTGCAACAGGCATAGTCGTTGACAACGTTCCAAAGGCTACAGCAGAAGATATTGAAAAAGCTGTGACCGCAGCAGTAAAAGGGCAAAAGGAATGGGAAAAATTCTCTGTTACAGAACGTGCTGATGTTCTCTACAAGTTCATTGATATCGTAGAACTCAACAAGGAATCCCTGGCACAGACCCTTTGCGCAGAAAACGGCAAACCGATCACAGAAGCCCGTGCTGAAATAGGCAACATCAAGATCGCCTTCAGAGCCTTTGCAGAACATGCTAAACACTACTACGGATCCATCATTCCTCCAGGCACAGAAGCCGGACAGGAAAATCATATCCAGATGGTAACAAGAGAGCCTATCGGCGTAGTTGCATGCATCATTCCGTTCAACTTCCCATGCGATCTGTACGATCAGAAAGTTGCTCCTGCATTGATGATGGGTAACGCAGCTATCGTACTGCCTTCTTCTGATAACCCTCTGACTCTGATGCGTCTGACAGAAATGCTGGTAGAAGCCGGAGTGCCGGATGGAGCGATCCAGTGCCTGACGGCTCCTGGAGCTGTAAAGGATGCTGCTGTATCCGATCCAAGAGTTCATCTGGTAACACTGACCGGCAGCACAGAAGTCGGCATCGGAACTGCGAAGATCGCAGCAGAAAATCTGACACACACCGCACTGGAACTCGGCGGCAACGATGCGTTCATAGTACTGGATGACGGCGATGTGGATCTGGCAGTAGACGAACTCATCTGGGCTCGTATGTATAACACCGGTCAGGTTTGCTGCGCCAGCAAGCGTTTTCTGATCCATAATTCTCTTAAGGACGAATTTGCAGAGAAAGCTGTCGCCAAGATCAAGGCTCTCAACTATGGAGATCCTGCCGACGATGAGACGCAGATCGCCTGCCTGATCAGCGAAAAGGCTGCCATCAAGGTAGAAAAGGAAGTTGCTCTCACAGTAGAACAGGGCGGCAAGATCATCCTGGGAGGCAAGAGAGACGGTGCTTTCTATGAACCTACCGTTATCGTAGATGTTCCTAAGACTGCAGATGTAGCCAAGGACATGGAAATTTTCGGACCAGTCGTTCCGATCATCGGATTTGATACCGATGAAGAGGCCATCGAAATCGCTAACAGCTCTATTTTCGGACTTTCCAGCTGCGTATTCTCGAAAGACCAGAAGAGAGCATTCAAGGTAGCAAGAGCTATGGAAGCCGGCGGAGCAGTTATAAACGGTGCAAGCTTCTTCCGTTCCTTCGAAATGCCGTTTGGCGGCTGGAAACACAGCGGTATCGGCACAGAAGGTGTAATGTCTACCTTTGATGAGATGACTAGAGTTAAGACTATCGTCCTCAAGAACATTATTGACTAGAAATCACCTTGAAGAATTTAATAATTTTCCTGAAAAAGAGAGGAACCGCACATGCGTGCAGTTCCTCTCTTTTATCATACGCAAATAATTTGCCGTAAGGCTGTTTTGTATTTACTCTACATATCCCATGCGATGCGAAATCCTGGAGGCAGCTTTCATTACTGCTTCAGCCACTTCTTCGATGCGGTCGTCCGTTAACACCCGCTTGTCCCCACTGGCACTGACTGCCGCGATGATATCTCCTTTATAATCAAAGATCGGAGCACCGATGCAGCGATGTCCTTTCTCGCATTCTTCATTGTCCATAGCCCAGCCTTGCTTGCGGACCTTAGCGATCTCCGCATCCAGTTCTTCTCTGCTGGCAATAGTATTCGGTGTGAATTTGATAAAGCTGCAGTCTTCTAGGATCACATCCAGCTGCGCTTTGGAATAATTGGAAAGCAGGCATTTTCCTAAAGAAGAACAGTAAGCATGCATTCGAGATCCAATCTGATAATACATTTTCATAGCAGATACTGCATCCAGTTTTTCAATGTAAACCACTTCATCTCCATCCAGAACCCCCAGATAAGAAGTAAGCCCTAAATGCGATGTCAGTTCCGCTATATATGGTCTGGCTTCCGTCTGCAATTCCAGATTGTTGATATAACAACTGACTGCTTCAAACAATTTCAGTCCGATTTTGTAGCTGCCAGCTTCCGTTTTTTCCAGATATCCTCTCCCCATTAAAGTTGCAATCAGCCGATGAACTGTGCTCTTCGGCAGTCCGGTCTGTCTTGCAATTTCTGACAAGCTGGCATCCTGCTGTTCATTTGATACGATCTCAATGATGTCCAGTGCTTTTTCTAATGATTTTACGTTTTTTTCCTCAGTCATCGCTTCATCCCCTAATTGTTGCATTCATCTAATCCGATATTTCCTATTATAACACACCCTATATCGTTATGCGAAGCTTTTTTCTGTATCTACAGAAAATTGTGATAATACCTCTTTCGAGCGCCTACTCTTAAAAAACGGAACCCCGCGTCAAACGCGGGGTTTTCTCTCTACAAAAAAGAGGCTGCGACTTGCGTCACAGCCTCTTCTACATGCTTGATTACTTTGTCAGATGCATCAGGCTTACATCATGCCAGGCATTCCGCCTCCCATGCCTCCGCCCATCGGCGGCATTGCCGGTTCGTCAGCCGGGATGTCAGTGATTCCAGCTTCTGTAGTCAGCAGCATTGCGGATGCAGAAGATGCATTCTGCAGTGCGGATCTTGTTACCTTAGCCGGGTCAACGATTCCGGCACCGATCATGTCAACATATTCTTCTGTAGAAGCGTTGAATCCAGTACCTTCCGGACTTTCCTTGACCTGTGCAACAACTACGCTTCCTTCAAAGCCGGCGTTTTCAGCGATCTGTCTAACCGGTTCTTCCAGAGCTCTTACGATGATAGCACCGCCAGTCTTGGCATCGCCTTCCAGACCTTCTACATAAGCCTTAACAGCCGGGATAGCGTTTACCAGAGCAGTACCACCACCAGCTACGATACCTTCCTGTACAGCAGCCTTAGTAGCGTTGAGTGCGTCTTCGATTCTCAGCTTTCTTTCTTTCAGTTCAGTTTCTGTTGCAGCTCCAACCTTGATGACAGCAACACCGCCAGCCAGCTTAGCCAGTCTTTCCTGTGTCTTTTCTCTGTCGAATTCCGAGTTCGTTGTTTCGATCTGTCTTCTGATCTGAGCAACTCTGTCTGCAATATCTTCAGCCTTGCCGGCGCCATTTACGATAACAGTGTTTTCTTTGTCAACTTTGACAGTTCCGGCACTACCCAGCATATCCACTGTAGTTTCCTTCAGTTCATATCCCAGATCTTCCGAAATTACAGTAGCGCCAGTCAGAACTGCGATATCATCCAGATAAGCCTTTCTTCTTTCGCCGAATCCAGGAGCTTTGACAGCTACACATTCGAATGTGCCCTTCAGCTTGTTCACGATGATCGTTGCCAGTGCTTCCCCTTCCAGGTCATCGCAGATGATGAGCAGCTTTCTGCCCTGCTGTACGATCTGTTCCAGAACCGGCAGGATCTCCTGAATGTTATTGATCTTCTTGTCAGTGATGAGGATATACGGATTCTCCAGTACAGCTTCCATCTTTTCTGTATCAGTTACCATGTAAGGGGAGAAATATCCTCTGTCGAACTGCATACCTTCTACGACTTCCAGCGTAGTACCCATAGTCTTGGATTCTTCCACCGTGATAACGCCGTCCTTGCCGACCTTTTCCATTGCTTCTGCGATCAGAGCACCGATCGCATCATCAGCAGCGGATACGGAAGCAACCTGTGCGATGCTGTCCTTGCTGTCAACGTCCTGAGCCAGTCTCTTGATTTCATCCACAGCTACATCTACTGCACCCTGGATCCCTCTCTTGAGTACCATCGGATTAGCACCTGCAGCTACATTTTTAAATCCTTCTTTGATAATGATCTGCGCCAGCAGAGTTGCAGTTGTTGTTCCGTCACCGGCAACATCGTTTGTCTTGGAAGCTACTTCCTTAACAACCTGTGCGCCCATGTTCTCTACTGCATCTTCCAGTTCGATCTCTCTTGCGATCGTAACACCGTCGTTAGTGATCAGCGGGGATCCGAACTTCTTGTCGATCAATACGTTTCTTCCCTTTGGTCCTAATGTGATTTTAACTGTATCTGCTAACTGGTCAACGCCTGCCTGTAATTTTCTTCTGGCGTCTTCTCCGTAATGTAATTCTTTTGCCATGTTAAAGTTCCTCCTTCTATTATTCTACAACAGCTAAGATATCTCTGTGGTTCATAACAACCACTTCTTCGCCGCCGTACTTGATTTCTGTTCCACCGTAAGGGGAGAAAATCACCTTGTCCCCAACCTTAAGTTCCATCGGATCGTCCTGTGTTCCAGGTCCCACAGCCAATACCTCAGCAATCTGCGGTTTTTCCTGTGCAGAACCCGGCAGTACGATACCGCTTGCAGTCTTTTCTTCTGCTTCCAATTTTTTAATAACTACTCTTGAGCCTAAAGGCTTGATTCCAAAACTCATAGTGTCATCTCCTTTACATATTCGATCCCTTGATCTGTTTTTTTCTCTATGGAAAGGGTCGCCCCTTTTTCACATTGTTAGCACTCAATATCTCCGAGTGCTAAGTTTACTTTACAGCCTTTTTCCCTTTTTGTCAATACGTTTTTCCGATTTCATGGCGGAATCTGCTTAAAGATTTCTTAAAGACCATTTTTATGAGTGATATAATAGAATAAATACTGCTGGGCAATGCCTCCATACGGGCAAAACTGTTTTGAAGCAAAGTCTGTCATGGCTTTCACGTTGTTTTCCTCTATCCCGTAAAGTCTGTTCATGACCTTCCGCACCCAGACATCAATAGGAAAGCTATCGATCTTTCCCATGGAAAAAAGAGAAATACAATTAGCCACCTTCGGACCTATGCCGCTGTATCTGCAAAGGCTCTGACGAGCCTCTTCCGCCGTGACTTCCGGCTGCCCCAGGGCTTCCAGCACGTCGATACCTTCTTTTTCTACCAGCTTCGCCGTCTGGATCAGATACTTCGCCCGGTAGCCGAGTCGGCAGGGTTCCAGATCCTCCACAGCAGCTTCTGCCAGGACTTCCGGAGAAGGCAGTGCGTAGTAGTCTCTGCCATCGTATGTGCCGATTTTTCTTCCCATCGCCTCTGCGAGAGAATCAATGCACTTGCGTATCCTGGGAATATTGTTGTTTTGAGAGATCAGAAAAGAAAGAACGGTCTCCCACTTCTCCTGGTTCAGGATACGGATCCCGCTGCCAAATCCGATCGCATCACGTATCACCGGATCTCGCTCTGCCAGATACGATTTTATCTGCCCATAATCTCTGTCCAGATCCAGGTACCCACGCCAAATGTCATGAAAATCCTCCGGCGTTGTGCCGCAGATGCGCAGCATCTGCTTTGCAGGATCCCATACCATGCGGACGATCCGTCCATAAGCCGTGCCGGTATAGCTGCCGTCTTCCCCGCGGTTCCACCGAAAACACTGGCCGCAGTCAAAGATATGATCCAGGTCAAAATCCCGGACCCCCGTGATTTCTACATCCGGTCCGCAGGTATGCACTTGCAGAGCAGGCAGCGAAGCCCCGGCAACCTGATCATTCCGCGGCATTACACGACCTCCTTGATATCCAGCTCCAGGCGATTGACATTAAAAGCCGTCATTTCTTCGATTTTGTCTGCAACCGATTTCTGGAACAGACGTGCGCATTTCGGCAGATCCTCATGCAGTTTCATAGAAAGCAGGATATAAATCTCTACGCCTTCCTGAACCGGAAAGATCCCCACTTTGCTCACTTCACATACTGCTTCGCTTTCACGTTTAACGCATTCCACGATATCAGACAGAACTTTTTCGGAGATCTTATATTCTCCCAGATAGCTGTAGGTCGGTCGCACCACGGATTTTTCTGCATAATCACGCCATGGCCCCAGCTCCTTGAACAGCATTTTTACCGGCGTCATAAAATATCCCGAAAACTGTCGTTTCAGCTGGAAAGTCGGTGCAGGTATAACGTGCTGCCCCATTTCGTCCCGCTGCTTCCTTGCCATCTGCCGCTCCTCTTCGGAGGTAATATCTTCGATATAGATCCGCTCATCGATTTCCGGCAGATCCAGCCTCTTGACGATCTTATCCACCATTCCGTCAGATGTACCTATGATCAGGATACTGAGCGGCTTCACGCGCTGGATCGCCTCCTTCACCTCGGTCATATGTTCTTCTTTATAAAACAGCGCCGATTTCACCGCTCCAACTTTGGTCGGTTGCCGCTTTGCAGAAATGCCGGCAACTACTTTATTACGGCAGATAAACAATCCGTCATCTATAATACTTTCGATTTTTAATCTTTTGCAGAGGTTTACCGCCTGAAAACTTTTGCCGGTTCCACTCTTTCCAATAAGTCCGTAAACTTTCATCTTGAATTCCTCTATTATGTTTGTTATAATCAGTGTGTCGTTTAATGATAATCTAAAAGGAGGTACTACAAATGGCTTACAAAATTACTGACGCATGTCTGAGCTGCGGTGCTTGCATCGATGAATGTCCAACAGAAGCTATTTCCCAGGGAGATGCTACATACGTAATCGACGAAGATAAATGCATCGACTGTGGAGCTTGCGCTGGCGCTTGCCCTGTAGGAGCTTGCGAAGAAGCGTAAACAGCTGTTGATGAACAGATACACCGTTTATTTATCAACTGATAATTAATAACCGTTTCATAATGAAACGGTTATTTAATTGCAGTTATTTATTTTTTATTATGCTCCTGCGCCCCATTGATATGGTAAGCAAGGGAATACAGACTGTCCGTTAGGTGCACGTTTTCTATTGCTACGTGTCCAGGAGTCTCGATGTCTACCGGGGCAAAATTCCAAAGTCCTTTCACACCGGCGAAACACAATTTGTCCGCAACCTCCTGTGCTGCGTCCATGGTAGTACAAATGATCCCAATGTCGATTTCGTTCTCTTCTACATATTCTACGATGTTTTCGTAATCCATGACTTCAATGTCATTGATTCTTAGTCCGATCAGCTTCGGATTCACTTCGAAAATAGCAGATACGATAAATCCGGATTTATAATAATACGTGTGATTAACGATCGCCTGACCCAGATTACCGGCTCCCACAACGACCATCTTGTACTGTTTATCTAAACCCAAAATCGCACTGATTTCATGGTAAAGCCCGTCTACACTGTATCCGTAGCCCTGCTGTCCGAATCCACCGAAGTTATTCAGATCCTGCCGGATCTGTGATGCTGTATAACCGATCAGCGTACTGAATTCGTTAGACGAAATTTTATCAACTCCCTTTTTTCGCAGTTCTTTAAGATATCTGCGATAACGCGGGAGCCTTTTGATGACGGCATTGGAAATCTTCGCCTGTTTTTTCATCTACTATGCCTTAGCTTCCACGTAGTTTACGATGTCGCTTACAGTCTGGAATTTTTCAGCATCTTCATCCGGCACTTCGATATCGAATTCGTCTTCGATCGCCATGATGATCTCTACAGCATCAAGAGAGTCAGCTTCCAGATCTTTCATCAGATGTGTTTCCATCTTAACAG
>JABLTL010083203.1_pt1 | contig 16745 bp, 18 predicted proteins | sample 7160151 | NCBI WGS metagenome assembly JABLTL01 (sample SAMN14651223, study PRJNA627086) | human gut metagenome | isolation source: feces | host: Homo sapiens
AGCCACTTAACCAAATTTTATTAGTTATATTACGTTAATTAACTCTCTCATTTTCAATCGATTACATAAGAATTAACAGAGTATTGAATGATACCAATGTGTCATAATCCTTGTTTTTAGCATTTAGGTTGTTATAACTACCTTTTGTTGTTATTAATTTCAAATATATAACAGCAAAAAACAAAAAAACACTTACCCAAAAAATTATTTTTTTGAATAAGTGCTCTCTTTTTCTCGTATAACAGTATAATTAAGGTGTAAACCTTACTGATTCACTACTTCGTGATAAATACCTTACTGCCTTTCACGTGATAGTGGATAGGCAGGGTGTTCTGCAAGAGATCGAGAACCGAGTCGATGGTCTCCTTCTCTTTGATGACACCGGAGTAAGTATTCTCCTGATCGATGGTAGGATCAACAACTACCTGCACATCGTAGATATTCTCCAGCATCTTGGCAATTTCATTCACGCTTGCATTATTGAAGGAAGTCTTGTGCTCATGCCACATTGCATCCTTATAGACATCGGTTTCAGAAACCGTCATGCTACCTAAGCGCGCATCCACACATGCCTTCTGTCCTGGTTTCAAGACGATCATACCTTCATCATGATTTCCTTCTACCCTCACCTTACCTTCGAGCAAACTGACGGAAGCCTGCTGATGAGCCTTATCCACATGGAAATTGAAAACGGTACCGAGCACCTTAACACTCATCACATCGCTCTCTACGATGAAAGGCTTGTGCGGATTTTTGGTCACCTCAAAATAACCTTCACCGTCTATCTCTACCTTACGGTCGGAACCATCAAACTCTTTCGGATATTTGATGGAAGCAAGTTTGTTGAGCCAAACCTTAGTTCCATCAGGTAAAGTAACCGTCGTATCTTTGTCGGCACTGGCCATCACCACCTGCATCTGCATATTAGAAATCGGATTGTGCTGGAGATAGAACCAGGCCAATCCACCCAATACGCAGACCACAGCAATCGCTGCAGCCCGACGCCACATACCTATTATATGCGCATGATGCTCAGCCTGCTGTTCATCCTTCATCTCCCTGATCTTAGCCTGCATTCTCTGTTCAGCAAGCACCAGTTGGGTCTTTGGCATGAACTGCGCCTTGAGCTCATCGCTCAACTTTTCTTCTTTGAAAAGTTCTTGTTTTTCCTCCGGAGAATTCTTCAACATATCCCTTAATGCGATGAGTTCCTCTTCCGTGCACTCACCTGCCAAGAATCTCGCCTTTAATTCCTCATTTATCATATAACAATCTTGCTTAATATCCTTAATTAATTAATGATCTAATTAATTACCATAACAATAATTGTTGAGAAAACACTTACTCAATAACCTATAAAAAAGGTATAAAAAACACAAAAAAAGTTCCCAAACGAGCCCTAAGAGACTTTAAAGCCTTATAAATATGAGCTTCAACGGTACGTACGGATACGTTCATCATCAGAGCAATCTCACTATTTTTCATATCCTTGAGATAGCTCAAAACGAATATTTCCCTGCATTTATCAGGAAGTTCCCCTATGGCCTGATTGATTTTTCTTCTCAACTCCATGTTTTCCATGTCCTGTTCTCCATCTCCCAACGAAGAGAAGTAGCACGACATACGCATTTCGTTGATATCTTCAATGGCTGCAGTATTGACTTTCTTATAGCGCTTCAAGTAATTCAATCCTCTTGAGTAAATCGTCTTATAGAGGTATGATTCTATCTGCGGGACATCCGTCTCCAATGCATCCATACGATTCCACAATTCAAGAAAAGCTTCTTGAACTACATCATCGGCAGCATCCTCCCCTACGATACGTTTAGCATAATAAAACATTCGAGGGTAGTACTTCCTAAATATCGCTTGATACGATTCTTCTTTTACTGTCTGCATTACATAATATATCTTTAGCTATTAGTTCTGATTTAGGTCGGTTTACGCCAGTTATCTGCGTATTTTCTCCACTTCTTGAACTACTTTGGGCGCAAAGATAAGTAAAAAAGATGATAAAAACAAATTTTTGCTTACAAATCAACTATAACATCTGTTATTTTTTTACTTTTTACTACTTTTCATAACTGTTTCTATACGTAAATTTAAAAACTGTAGTCAGTTCACTCCCTAAAGTCTGCTTTTAGTCATTAAACAACTATTACACAAAAACTTTTATTTATAAAAAGTATAGAACTTCGCAGACTATTTCTTAACTTGTCTTCAATGGTTACCTTTCTTCATCGCCTTCAAAATGCGATAGGATGTCGTGCGAAATCTTGTTGTTTTTATATACAATATTATACCCAAAAAGTCTGCTAACACACTGCCAGCAGACTTCATTTTTCGCTAATTTACTCTAATTCTGTAGTTACTGATTTACTTAGCAATAATCAATTAAAACGTATCCTAAAAACCTAATCTTTCAATGAAAACTATTCTACCCTTTTCTCTATAGTATGCTTTTAAAAAAGACCATTATCTTGGAATTTATTCAGCCACAGCCTGCTGCTCTGAAGAAGCCTGAACTTCTGTTGCCTCTGTAGGATTTGTCCCTGTAGGAGTAGCAACCTCCTGATTTTGCTGCTCAGTAGAATCTTCTGCACCAGCCTGTGGAGTGACAGGAGTACTTACTGCTGAAGAATCTGTAGGAGTAGCAGGAGCTACGGTGTCAACTGGAACAACCTGAGCGTTACTCATCATCTTATTGGATGCAAATACGTTACTTACTGAAACCATTACAATAGCTGCGATAGCTGCAAATACGAACTTTTTCATAATCTTATCGTTTTTAATTGTGAATATTTATTTTTATTACTTTCTATCTTTGTGGATTCATTGGCGAACCCACTAATGATATTCACAATCTGCGTGCCAAAAGAAGGCAAAAATACAATACATGCTGATTATCAGATAGTTAGACTATATGTGCCAAAAACAAAGATTGTGGAAAATGGGGAAATCGTGTGGAAATATTCCACAAAAAACTGGGGAATGGCATTTTTTCATATAGATTATCTTTTCAAGTTTATTAGAATGAGATGATGGCAAATGGCATAAAAAGAAAAAGGCAACTGCAAGCATCTTCTGCCTACAACTGCCTTACCTCTTATATATGGAAAACCTTATTTCTCCTAAAATGAAGAATATCGCTATCAAGCGAAGTTCTTCTTGTTGGCTATTGCACCAAGCTCTGCTACGGCTGCAACAACCACTGCTAAAATCATACCTAATACTATCATAATATAGTTCCTTTCTCTCTTAAAATCTGTTATCCTAATCTTTACCTTAATACATATGCTCTCATACTGAGCATCCTAAGATGCTCATCTTCAAGCCTTTTTACTTGCTAAGATTCATTTTCTTGTTGATCTCTACAATCTCAGCAAATGTGATAGCCAATACAGCTAATGTCATTCCAAAAATCATCATAATTGTTACCCTTTCTTTACTTTAATTATCGTTATTCAATCTTTTCAAGTGCAAAGGTAATGCCTTTTTGTGTACGCACACAAATTTTGAAGGGATATTTTCAAAAAAGCCTATATTTCTTGACTTTTATCAATTTCTGTCATCGTCAGTAAGCCAAAATGGCGCATTGGAATTCACTATCTGCCAAATTACTTCTTAAGATTTTTTGCTTGTCACAAATATTTTTTGTATTTTTGCATGCTTGAATATACAGGAAAGCTATTTGTATTTTTCGGTAATACAGATGGTAATTCTATAAAACAAGCCTCAAGTTCATCTTTCAAGTGAATGCCTTCCTGATACATTGCCCGGCATCATAGCAGGGTTCTTACCAAATACGCAGAAAAGAAGCATTGAAGAAACTGATGAAAATTCGAAGTAAATGTAGAGTAAATGTAGAGTAATTATGAGAAAGAACGCAAGAAAAAATCAACAGAAATATGTTGAACTTTCACTATTTCCTGAAGAAGAGAAAAATGACAATATAAAAAACTCTATCTCCTCAGAAAACAAAGAAAAAGAATATGATATTTCTGTGTGTCAAAGATTGTACTCTCCTACTAACAAAGAGTACAATCTGGCAGATTTGTTTGAAAGACTGTCCAAATCTGCTTTCCGCAGCCGATTCCGTCTTTCGAAGAAGGAAAAAGATTATATTAAAGAAAAAGGCTTGGCAACAATCCGTAAACATGCAGAGGATTTCATTGCCAAACGCCTTGCACCTGCCATAATTCCCAATGACGGTAAGCAAACACCAATGAGAGGGCATCCTGTATTTATTGCCCAACATGCCACAGGCTGCTGTTGCCGTAGTTGCTTCTTCAAATGGCATCATATACCAGCCGGAAAACTGCTGACAGAAGAAGAGCAGCAATACGCCGTTACGGTACTGATGACTTGGATTGAAAAACAACTGTGATAAGCTCTGTCTAGATGACTTATTCATGAAAACTACTTCCTCTGACTGTTTCCTCGCTTTTGGATTCTTCCATACTTATCCTTATAGGTTGTAGTGGAGGAATTGCCAGTTTGCCGAGTGGTACTTGTACCCGTACGCTGCCCGTGTTTATCACGATAGACCGTAGTTGTAGTAGAAGACGTTCCAGAATTTTTAATGCTGGTTGTGGAGATTCCTGTCCTTTGACCATATTGGTCACGATATACCGTATGGGGCTTTCCCTGGGAATTTGTAGTACTCTCAGATCTTCCGGTAATCATACCATATTTGTCCTTATATACAGTAACAGACTTATTCCCTTGAACGGTAGTCACAGCTATACCCTGCAGTTCTCCATTCTTTCCCCGAATAATCTCCTTGATAGTCTGAGCCTGCAAATAAAAGAAGAAATAATCCACCTTTAGAGGAAAAAAATATGTGGAGAGTTTATACATTTAAAAAACTGAAGCAACAATATTACCTTTATAATTTTGTCGCACCTTTAAGAAGTTATGAATTTATCGCAAACCTTATAATTTTGTCGCAGATAAAAAATAAACTTTATTATTTTGTCCATATCCATCTTATAATTTCGTCGTAACATCTTATAAATCTGTCGCAGATTATGTTTGTAAATAATTGGTTTTCAATATGTTACAAATTCAGAAAATAATAAGCCAAAATAAAAGAAATAAAAATGAGCAGGACAATGTAATATATTAATAGGTATTATATTATATATATATTATACTAAAAAGGCTATTTTTGTCCCCATCCTACTGGAATCTACCCTTTTTCCTGCTTGTTTTTGGAAAGCCAAGCATCTTAAATAGAAAACAGACTTTTATGCGCGTTAAAATATGTATATTTCTGTTTTGTAGATTTAATTTTTTGTGTTTAAAATACCATAAAAATGAAAGAACAACAATTTTACTGCGACAAAATTATAAAGATAGAAATGCTATCTTATATAGAAGGTGCGACAAAATTATAAAGCATACTTGCCCCTCTCATCATAACCTATATCTTGGTGTAAAACCTTATAATTTTGTCGCAAATAGAACTATTACTACGTAAAAATAACGTATCACTACCTTCAAAAAATATGAACATCATGTATGAGAACTTAAAAAATAAAGGGAATAACTTTATAATTTTGTCGCAGCATTGATAGATACCTGCTTACTATTTGACTGAATAATCCTAATAAAAACACTTTCTTGAATCGTTTCTGCGACAAAATTATAAAGTATAAAATCTCCCTACCCACAAACCTAACAGCTGGTAATAACTATCTAAAAATATTCCTATTTATAATGTACGACAAAAATATAAATATAATAGATTCATTTGCGACATCTTTATAATTCAGTCTCAAATAACATCAAACAATAATTTTGGCTTATAATTTTGTCGTATCTTACTTTCGTGGAACCCAAATATAAGACCTAATTAACATTCCAGAAGTACATATAAAGTAGTTAAATCTTATAATTTTGTCGCAACATTACATTTCAAAAATCATATAATAGACTTTATATCAATTAGTTAAAGAGTTTTCGTTCATGTATTTCATCAAAATATGAAAATAAGTCTTCTCCTATGATATTAATTTCATTTGCGACAAAATTATAAAGCTTACTATAGATTTCTATCGTCATTAATGCCCATTTATAATCTTGTCGCAGCAAAATAGAAAATCTTATAATTTTGTCGCAGATTCACCAATAACTTTATAAAATTGTCGTAACAGATAATCAGCATAATTTAAAGTGAAATTTACTGTTTTATATCTAACTATCAGAAAATCAAATAGATAAGTTCATGTGGAAAACTTTACTACCCAGACAATATTAGAAAGGAGTTTTAATAGATGAAAGTATTTACGACAATAAACTTATTATAATGTCGCAAATACAATTAATCTTTTACTTCAAAACTTTATATTTTTGTCGCAATAGAATATGTAATGTATTGAATATCAGCGATTAACATAATACTGCGACAGTTTTATAAATTTTAAAGAGACCGATAGTCTCAGTTAGGTTAAAAATACATAATATACGACATTGTTGCATTGTTTGTCGCACAAAAAGATGTATATTTGCGACAAATTTATAAAATATAATAAAATGACAAAGGATTCAAATGACAACATCGAGACGATAGAGGCTGAGGAAATCAATCCCTCAGATTCTTCTTCTAACTCGAATATTCCGAAGCGTAAAGGTGGAAGACCCAAAAAAACAGACAAGGATATTCTCAGTAATATTCCGCACTACTTCATCACTCAGCCTAATGACGTGACGCAGGCAATCAGTAACCTGACTGCTGTGGAACGAAACTGTTGGCTGCAGATTATCCGTGGAATTCAAAAGAAGAAAGATCTTCCTGATGGGCATCCTGAAAAATACCAGATTACGCTCTCACGTACCCAGCTTCTGGAATGTGTCTCCGGGCATAGTTCCAACTTGGATTATGCCTTCAATGCACTCAAGAATATCACGGATGCTAAGAAGGTTTTTCATTCCAAGGATGGACACCGTATTTATGCCGGTCTTTTGTCATATGTTGATGAGCATCCAGATCAGGAAACTTATACTGTAGGTATTACTCCTGTTCTCCTCCCCTACTTCACCAATCTTTCATCTGAATTTACTGTGTTTGACATGTATATAGAGATGGGGTTCAAAAGTGTCTATTCACAGCGCTTTTATGAATTCTGTTGCCAATATCGAAACAAGGAGGACAAGGTTTTCTTCATGACTGTACAGGATATCAAAAAGATGTTCAATTTGTTGGAAGTTCGCGATGAAAAAGGAAATGTCGTTCAGAAAGAGCAGTATAAAAATGGTTCTGACTTCAAAAAACGAGTGCTTGATAAAGCGAAAGATGATATACGGAAGGTTTTTGATGCCGGTCTTTGTGATGTCTGTTTCGATTATAAGGTAAAGAGCAAGAATTCACGAGGTGCAGTAACTGCTTATTATTTCATTATTGAAACAAATGGTAATACTGCTAAATTAGGTGCTCAAAAGCCTACAATTCCTCAAATCTCTATGCTTTCTGAGAGTTATGGAGCTAAGCTTACTAAGCTGCTTACCATTATCAACACTTTTATGAGAAGTCATTTCCGTGTGGAACAGTCAAATTATTATGTTCAAGCGATAAGTAAAACTGTGGCCAAGGTCGATAGTCAGTCAGAAAGAGTGGAAATCCTTAATAGTATTTCGAAGCAGTTGAAAAAGATTGCAACTCGGTATAATAAAGAGGATTTTGACACCAATGAACGTAAAATTTGTGGTTCTGTGTGCAAGATGCTTTATGAGGATTTTGGTGTACCTTATATGAATGGCAAGCCAGGCAAGGGTACCCAATCCAGACTTAATTTTTAATTCATTATGCTTATAACTATCTATGATTCAGATAATTACAAAATTTAATTCTTCTATTCCTTCTGTTAGAAAAGTGAAGAATTGGTTGCTGAATGATCCTTTTCATGTTTGGCATGGAAGGGATCGTTTGGTTGTCTTTTTCATTTTAGCTGGCGATGATGCAGCTAATGCTTTTTTGCCTTTACCCGATGGAGATTTTTCTGTAGAAGATGAAAGTATCCGTGCCATTTTAGAATCAACCCATCAGCAGGAGTTGGAAAAAAGAAAATATTATCAGCAGGTATATCTGAAACTTTGTAAGCTTTTAGATAACCTGGATGATTTAAACTTGCAGGCTGAATCTTTCGCTGAGGAGGATGAATACCATTTTGATTTGAAAAATCAGATTTTGTTGTTACACGATAAATTGCTTGATTTTATTAATGATGTTTTCGTCTGGCGTGATCATAAGGAAATGGGGAATTATTTAGGTGAAATACAATCACTTACTTCAGACTCTTAGTAACATGAAAGCTTATCTACATGTTTGCATACCTACAAAAGTACAAATTATATTGTTGTAATGTTTATATGCATACAAATGTTATTACTCCACTCTATTCGCTATTTAGTTGATAATTAAAGGATTGTGTAATATTTGTTTTGATGCTAACATGCAAACATGTTTCTAAAAACACAAAATAACTTAAATTATTGATTACATGCAAACAATTTTGCTTATTTCCTTGTATTTTTCAAATTAATATTGTATCTTTGCAAACAGAAATCAATTTATATTTTAAATATGGAGAATCAGTTGAAAATGATACTCGCCATCGTCAATAATAAGGGTGGTGTTGGCAAGACAACTACTGTGCAGAATTTAGCTGCCGGTATGCTTCGTAAAAACAAGAAATTAAAAATCCTTGAAATAGACTTAGACCCTCAATGTAACCTAACATTGCTGAATCATGCACCAGAAGGCTGCGCTACGATTTTTGAGTCTATGGTTGAATGCAAGGGTATGCCGATTTATAAATCTGATATAGGTATTTATTATGTACCAGGAGCTGCAAAGATGCAGGATATTGATCCATTCCTTCAGAATACTGGTGCTCCTCGACAGGTTTTGGGTGCATGTATTAACAGCGATTGTGTTGATATGACAGGTGAAGGTATTAAAAATCCAATTGATTTTTTTGATTATATATTTATTGACTGCCCTCCTGCCCTATCTCAATCAACCTATAATGCTATGGTAGTAGCCAGTCATTTGTTGGTTCCTGTACAGATGGAAGGTCTTTCTGTAAATGGATTAGCTGCAATTCTGGGAGCTATGGAGGAAGTTAAAAATGGTCGTTTTGCATTGAATCAGGACCTGGAACTGCTTGGTTTACTGCCTGTTATGGTTGATGAGCGTCCACGAATAGTACGTCAGGCGATACAATACTTGAAGGATACATATGGAAGAAAAGTTATCGAACATGGTATTCGCAGATGCATTAAAGTAAATGAGGCTCAGACCGAAATGACCGATCTCTTTCACTACGCTCCATATTGTACAGCAGCAAATGATTATTCAGCGGTTATTAAAGAGATTTTTGGTATTTAATTTATATTATAGTAGTTCATTCTTTAAATTTTGAAATTATGGCAAAAGATTTTCGTGCAGCTTTCAGTAATATGAATCAAGCGGTTCGTCCAGGTGGTGCAGGTAACGTTCAGCCGGCAGCTTCTCAACCTGCTGCTCCTGTCGAGAAGAAGATGACCGCTATTGAAAGAAGATCCAAATTGCATGGTGTACAAACTTATCTAACTGATGAGGAATACGAAATGCTGATGATTGCAAAGATTAGAACCAAAAAGAAATTTGAGGAGATCTTGCATGACAGTTTGATTGAATATATAAAGAATTATCAATAAAATTCTTTTTTAAAAACCGGGAATAAAGTTCTCGGTTTTTATTTTTACTCTTTATTATGCAAACATGTATGTTTGTTGTGAATTTTGGTAGCAAACAATTTTGAACCCTTTTGCTTAATCTTGTATACATTGTTTTATATGGTTTACTTATATTTTGCGAATGTTTGTATGATGCCATGCAAACATGATGGTATGAATGAATGATGTTTTGATGGCAAGTTGTTCAAATACCTCATACACAGATATTTATATTTTCTCTATTTCTATCATTTTTTAAATTAAATGCAAACAAAGCTACAAGATTACATGTCGAAAAAACTACAAGTAAACAATAACGAATGTTTGATTGTGATTTTGTTATTTAGTCTACATGATTTCTTGTTTAAAAATTTTCTGGCTGTCTTCATTCATGTTCGCATTCATGTCTTCTTTCATGTTTGCATTCATGTATCCTTTTATGTTTGCATTCGTTTATCCTTTTATGTTTTCATTCATGTATCCTTTCATGTTTGCATTCGTGTATCCTTTCATGTTTGTATTCATGTATCCTTTTATGTTTGCATTCGTGTTTTCACTCATGTCTTAAACTTTTTATATCATATTATCTTGTTTCAGTAAATTTCCTTAAAGTTTTTTTGTTTGCGCAATAACATACATACATGTTCTTTTGTCGTCATTATGGCAAAACTATATTTTTGTATAATTACTTGTGTGGTACCAAAATCTCATCTTTGTGTAATTGTTTGTATGATTGGAATACGACATGATGACTGTATATTTAAATAATTTGTTGTTATGTAGAAATGTATAAATGTTTGCAAGACTACATGTTGTGTAGTTAGCATAACGATTTGCAAACATTTATTTAAATCTCTGATATACAATGTTTAAGATTGTTTATTAAGCAAATAAACATGTTTGCATACAAACAAGCTTGATTTTTCTCATGAACTGGCTTTTGTGATTGGAGATGTTCTTTTTACTGGCTGTGCTCATCATGGCATTTTGAATATTCTGGAATCCATTCAGGAACTTATTCGGCTGAGCATAGGAGGTTTCCATCTATTAGACAGTCATTTGAGTGAGTATTATGAAACGGATGAGCAGTTGCAGGAGATTGCATCAGAATTAGCGAACCGCTATCCCGATGTAGTTTTTTACACAGGACATTGTACGGGAGATCATTGCTTTGAGGTGTTATCCCGAGAAAAAGGACTGAGGATTCATCAATTTCATGTGGGTAAAATGTGTCAATAGATTAAGTCTTAAATCTACAATGTAATTGCTCTATTGAAAGTGAGATAAAGAGTAACGTTAATTAAAGGCTTTTGAAGTCTGCTTGCAGTGATGCTGGCAGACTTCAAAAGCTTTTAATGCCTATTTTTTTAGTTAATTCGTATATCGTCAATACTTCTATTCTTGGCAAATCTATTAAGATCCACCCAGTTCCAAACTCCAGGCACACGACCATGTCTGCTGTACTGCCAGATATCATAATGGGGTTTACCTGGTAAAACAGGTTCATGATTATAACTGGCAATCCAAAGGTAGTAGCCGTCAAACTCTGGACTAAGATAATCTTTGAAATAACTCTCACTACAATATATAATAGGTGTATGTCCATAGTAGGATTTACAGAGTTTGCAGAAAGTTTTCAGGAGTGACTGGATTTCACTTTTACTGAGTCCCTTTGTACCATCATCCTCTGCATCCACTACGGGCAAAAGATTTTGTTTTTCCTTATCATATACAGCCCGAAAATTCTCAAATTGTAAAACAGCAGGCATCTTAGTAAGAAAATGGTATGAACCTACGGATATTTGATGTTTTCTCGCATTTTTAATATTTTCTTCATACCAAGGATCCTTGATACTTGTTCCTTCTGTAGCTTTCACATAGATGAATTTCAATCGTTTTACATTACTGAGTTCTTCCCAATGAATTCTTCCCTGATGTCTCGAGATATCAATCCCATCATAACTTCCTGAATATTGACCTGATGTCAAATCATGGGTAGGCCATTTGTTATCTGATGATTTCTCTATTATATAAGATGTGATCATTCTATATGCTTCAAACCCGATGATACATCCTGCTAAGAGGATGATAGCAAGATAGATAAGTTTCTTGCCTATATGTTTCTTTTTATTTTGTTTTTTTCTTCTTGCCATATTTAAAAGGTACCTTTTTGTTCTCGCCAGTAGGGTAGGAGAGTACATGTAAGTCTTCCTTACCATAGCGAAATCAACCATTTTGGTTGACGATGCAAAGATACGAAATTTATTTCATTCACGAGTTCTTTTCCATAACTTCTCATCTCCATATCTTCTAAATCCTGTATTCCTATCGCTTTTTGGGTCTTAAATCTTTGATTTCTGAGCATTTTTCTTTCTATTCTCAAAGTTTTGCAGTACTTTTGTAACCAATTAGAGCGTAAAATAGAAAGATAGATTTCTCATGACTAAAAATTTTGATAGACAAAGAAAAATGAATACGGAATCAGGGATGATATTGAAAGCATCATTTCTGGTGGTCGTATTTTTGATGATAATACTTACCCCTGGTGTCGCCCAGAATAAGAAACCTCGCAAGAAGTTGAAGGAATGGCTCCAGATGGCGGATAGTCTGCGGCTCCAGTTGCGGCAATCTGCTGATAAGGGGCGTATGCTTCAATGGGGCGACTCTCTTCTCATGGCAGAACTGAGTAAAAGCAAAATGAGTGAAAAGAAAACGCAAAGATTCTTGAAGCATTATGCCAAGATTCAAAAACGCTTGAGTCTCTATGACCGCTGTCTCTTTTGGGGTGATTCTCTCTTGGCAGCCAATTATTACAAGGTCAAGTATGATACCAATTATATCACCCGTCCTAATGCCAGATGGACGATAAAAATGAGAGGCAATCTCTCTGGAGCTGATTTGGAAACAATGGTGAAGACGAATGATATAGCATCCAGAACGAAGGTGATGGCAGACTGTCGCGGAACACTCTCTCTGGCAGTGGCTTATAGAGGTTTAGGGCTGGGTTTGGCTGTTAATCCCGCCAAGTTGGCAGGTAAGAATCAGGATTATGAGTTCAATCTTAATTCCTATAGCAATCGATATGGTTTCGATATCGTGTATCTTTCATCAAAGACTTTTCATGGTAGCCAGGAAATAGGATCCAATCAGATTGATGTTCATAAAGGAGAAATTTCCCAGCAGGCACTCAATCTCAATTTTTATTATGCCTTCAATTATCGTAAATTCTCCTTCCCAGCAGCTTTCAGCCAAAGTTATATACAGAAGCGGAGTGCCGGCAGTTGGATGATAGGTGCCAGTTTTGATGGGTCCAAGACGAAAGTGAAGGGTATGACCATTCGTCTTAACGAGTTCGCACTTGGAGCAGGATATGGATATAATTTCGTTCCATCTTCTCATTGGCTTTTTCATCTTTCAGCCTTGCCTACCATCACGGTTTATTCCCATGACTATACCAAGATGAAGGCGGAAGTAGAAGAGGGGAGTGTTGATAATGAATACCAAACCATCCGCAATAGTATGAAATATCATTTCCCGTCCGCCATAATTACGGGCCGAGGTGCAGCTGTCTATTCTTGGAGAAATAAATTTGCAGGTGCCACAGCAGTTTATAATTTCTCTGTTGCAGGGGATGAGGACCACCTTCAAGTGAAGAGAAATAAATGGCGTGTAAGGATGTTCTTTGGATTTAGATTCTAAGAAATTTATATCGCTTGTTACCGAAGTGCAAATGACTTATCCAGCAAGGAAAGTTAGGCTTCACAGAAAAAGAGAAGCCAAAGATGATTGATGCACATGATGCCATCGTGAGAATAACTTTGAGCAGAATCGATGGTAGCATGATTATCTTTTATTAATGAAATCTGCCAATTTCGTATCTGTACATTTGTCATATCATATTTACCTCTATGAGAAAGTTTATCATATTAGCTGTCTTTTTCTGCCTTTTGGGTCATATGTTTTCCTGTTTTGCACAAAAAGTAGAGAAAAATGATTATTTCTACGTACTCAATACCCGACAGGGATTGTCTGATAATTGTATTCTTCAGATGATGCAGTTGGCAGACGGCAGATTTGCGGTGAGGACTCCCAAGGGTATCAATCTCTACGATGGAAGACGTTTCTTTTTTATTCCTCTTTTCTCAGAAAAGATGGAAAGCATTACTACGTACAAGGGACAGACGCATCTTTATGTTGATAATCATAATTGCCTTTGGGTGAAGGATTATCAGAAAATATTCTGTGTTCAGCTTACGGAAGGCAGACTTCTGGAGCATCCTCTTGATTCTCTGCTGCAAGAAGGTAAGGAGAGGGGAAATTTCAGAAAGGAACTGAAGAGGGAAGATATTCAGGATTTATTTGTTGATAGCAGAAAACAGGTTTGGGTAGTCATGGGCAATTTGCTGCTCAATACGCAGGATGGAAGTCTTATCTCCTTACAGGATGAATGGGGCAGTCTGCAGGATTTGGATACCGACGGCCGGTATGTCTATGCTTTTATGGATTCTGGAATCGTAGCAGCATTTCTGAAAGGTAAGTTGGTTTATACAGCTTCAGCTTATTCGAAACTCGAAGCCCAGCGTTACCGTAACACTTCGTTGACAGTTCAGACGTCAGGTGGGCAGTTTTATCAAATCAGAACCGGACGTGATGAAAAGAACAAGACGGATGCCTCGATCTTCATGCATTTTGATCCGGAAACCCGGAAATATTCCAGAATATTTGCATGTGATTACATTCTGCATACCTTGAATATGTCATCAGATAATCAGGCATTGATAAGCAGTCAGCATGGTTATTTAATGTTTGATTTTAAGTTGGGTACAACTCCACGCGAGGTAAAGGAATTGGCTTTGCCTGATGGAAGATCGCTCACCACGGGCATTAATACAGTTTATCGGGATAAGGAAGGAGCCATCTGGCTGGGAACTTATCACGATGGTCTAATCTATGTTTCGCCTATGTTGGGTCTCTTCTTTACAATAGATCAACCCTGGTGGAAGTCGGGATGGGAGATTGCTTGCTTTGTGGTATTTCTTGTGGCTTTAGTGTGCATCATCACTCTTTATCTTCGTAAAAGAAAGAATAAAAATGTAATAAATACTGATTCTGCTAAAGATGATGTTCCTTCATTGCCAGAGGATGGCCTGCTACCGGAAACTGCCGGGGCTGTCAATCCGGAGCCCGAGTTCATTCTTCAGGTGCGTGCTTTGGTAGAGCAGCATCTGGAAGATGGCGAATATGGTGTGGAGCAACTGGCTCAGGATCTCTGTATGGAGCGGACAGGACTTTATAAAAAGCTGACGGCTCTGACCAATATCACTCCTGTGGCATTTATTCGCACTATCCGCCTTCATCGTGCAGCGACTTTGCTTCTGGAAGGTAAGCTTACCGTGAATGAAATTGCGGAGAGGAAGGGCTTCAGCTCGCCCAGTTATTTCACAAAGTGTTTTAAGAAGGAATTTGGCGTATTGCCTTCAGAATATAGATAAATTATGCAGAAATAGCCCTAGAAATGGGCTTTTTCTGGTATAATTCAACAAATGTACCACTCGAATCATCATTTGTTTTATCATTTTTCCATCATTTAGCATTACCTTTGCAGCCAAAATACGATCAGATGTATTTTGGAATAAGACAAATCATGAACCTTTAATATAATAACCAAAAAGTATGCTAAAGAATTTATCTCTCATTGCCCTTTTGGGCATTGCTGCCGTTGGGCTTCCAAGTGAACTCTACGCCAAGAGTATAAAGGTGACAGGTACACAGAAAGGTGTGGCAGCCCAGTCTGTTATCCGCCAGGTTGCTCAGCAGAATGTAACTATCGAATTTTATTCTCCATCCATTGTTCGCGTCGTGAAATCAGATGCCAAACGAGGTACTTCTGTTCAGAAGAAAAGCTATTCTGTTGTTTTGAAACCTCAGCAGATGAATGGTATTCAAATACAGGAAAACGGAGATATTGTAAATATTAAATCTATTTTTATTTCAGTTGAACTGAATCAGAAAACTGGTGAAATCCGCTTCCTTTCGAACGATGGAAAACTGCTGCTTACCGATACGAAGACCCGCTTGGAAGCCCGCAAGGATGAATCCAATAAGGGCAAGTACCGCATAGAGCAGGACTTCCGTCTTGCCGACGACGAGGCCATTTATGGTCTGGGACAGTTGCGTGATGTTCATATGAATCAGCGTGGCCGACAGAACATCGAACTCTGGAATCATAACACCTATATCGCCATCCCTTATTTTACCAGCGAGAAAGGCTATGGTCTTTACTGGGACAATGCGGGAAAAACCTATTTCAATGATGTAGTAGCTGCCAAGAATAATAGCAACCAGTCATCATGCACTTCCTTTACCAGCGAAGTGGGAACCTGCTCCGACTACTATTTCATGTACAAGGATGGTACGCAGGATGGAGTCATCGCCAGCATCCGAGAACTCACCGGACAGGCTACGATGTTCCCAAAATGGGCGATGGGATTCTGGCAATGCCGTGAGCGCTATAAGACCAGCGATGAACTGGCAGGCGTATTGGATAAGTATCGCGAACTGAAGATTCCTACCGATGCCGTCGTGCAGGACTGGCAGTATTGGGGATGTGACTCCAACTGGAATGCGATGAAATTCCAGAATCCATACTATATAAATAAGGTGGGCGACCCTGCCTTTGCCAAGTATCTTCCTACAGATATGAAGCAGATGAAGGCACAGGGAGAGCCTCGCCTGAAGAGTCCGGAGGAGATGGTGAAGTATGTTCATAAGAACGATGCCCACCTGATGATTTCCATCTGGTCAAGTTTCGGCCCTTGGACAGTGCAATATCGTGAACTGAAGAATATGAATGCACTCCTTCCTTTCGAAACCTGGCCAAGAAACAGTGGTGTGATGCCATACGATGTCTTCAATCCGAAGGCGCGCAACCTCTACTGGAAGTATCTTACTCATCTCTATCAGATGGGCTTCGATGCCTGGTGGACCGATTCTACGGAGCCAGACCATTTTGAGAAGCCGGGCGA
>JABLTL010175885.1_pt1 | contig 16739 bp, 19 predicted proteins | sample 7160151 | NCBI WGS metagenome assembly JABLTL01 (sample SAMN14651223, study PRJNA627086) | human gut metagenome | isolation source: feces | host: Homo sapiens
GTATAATAAAATTGATTTATAATTAAAATAGTTAGTGTAAAATATTTAGTTAACAGAACATTGCAAAAAGCTTATAAATATAGTATAATACTAAAAGCAATAATAATAAAGGAGAATGGTTATGTTTGAAAAATTAGAAACAGTAGAAAAGAGATATGATGAACTAACTAAAATGATAAGTGATCCAGAAGTTATATCAAATCATACAGAATGGCAAAAATTAATGAAAGAACATGCGAGTATAGAAGAAATAGTACGAAAATTTAGAGAATATAAAGAAGTAAAAAAAGCAATGGAAGAAGCAGCTGAATTAATAAAAGATCCAGAAATGAAAGAACTTGCAGAAGAAGAATATTATTCATCAAAAGAAAAATTACCTGTAATAGAAGAAGAATTGAAATTTTTATTAATCCCAAAAGATCCAGATGATGATAAAAATATTATTTGCGAAATACGTGCAGGAGCTGGAGGAGAAGAAGCAGCTTTATTTGCAGGAACACTATTTAGAATGTATACAATGTATGCAGAAAGAAAACGTTGGAAGCTTGAAGTCCTTAATGAAAATGAAACAGGATTAGGTGGGTATAAAGAAATATCATTTATGATAACTGGAAAAGGTGTTTATAGTAGATTAAAATTTGAAAGTGGTGTTCATAGAGTACAAAGAGTACCAGATACAGAAAGTAGTGGAAGAATTCATACATCAACTGCAACTGTAGCTGTTTTACCAGTAGTTGAAGATGTAGAAATAGACATTAATCCAGCTGATATAAAAATGGAAGTATTTCGTTCATCTGGAGCTGGAGGACAACATATAAATAAAACATCTTCAGCAGTAAGATTAATTCATGAACCAAGTGGTATTGTAGTAGAGTGTCAAACAGAAAGATCACAATTTCAAAATAGAGATAATGCAATGAAAATGCTTAGAACTAAACTATATGAAATAGAAAAGCAAAAACAAGATAATGAAATCTCAAGTGCAAGAAAATCTCAAGTTGGTTCAGGAGATAGAAGTGAAAAGATAAGAACATATAATTATCCCCAGGGAAGAATAACAGACCATAGAATAGGAATGAGTATATATCAGATGGAAAATTTCTTGAATGGTGACTTAGATGAAATGATAGATAATTTAATTGCAGCAGATAGAGCTGAAAAATTAAAAGGTGAAGAATAAGAAAAAATCCTCTATTATATAAAAAATAGAGGATTATATTTATATTATACGAAAGTTATCTAAACTTCCTATAATATAAATATATTGCACAGAAATTTGCTTTGAAAATTTCGTACACGAACAAAGACGCGGACTTCAAAATGTTTTAATAAGTACAAAAGTTATTAATGTCCGCTTTTGTTCTACCTAAATAGGTAAAAGAAAAAGTAATAATAAAGAGATTATTATGAATATAATCATAACTAAAATAATGGTAATAGTAGTAAAATTATTAATGTCATTAACAGTTACTACTGAGGAAATGGATTGACTACCAAGAGTAGCTGTAATTTCAGTAGTACCAGCAGATATAGCAGTTATATTTCCTAAACTATCTACAGAAGCAATTTCAGGATTTTTACTAGAAAAAGTTAATGATGAAGTTATTGTATTTTCATATCCTGTAGGAAAAGTTTCTGCTGATACATTTAATTTCTTATTTTCATTAAGAAATAAAAATAAATTGTGAGGAGAAATATCAAACTTATAAGATATTTGTTTTTTTAAATCTCCGATATTATCATTTTCAGTTTTCAAATCTGGTGTAGAAATAACTGTATAATTATCATTGTCAATTTCTATTGGTAATTGATTACTAGTACCAGAATCTAGATTTTTAATATTTCCATTAATTAAATTAGCAGAAACAGTATTTAAACTTCCAGTTACATCTGAAGCATCTTTTTCGCCTCCAATATAAAAATTATTAAAATTTCCACCAACAACTTTAATAGTTGCATTATTTAAAGTTCCTCTATTAACAGTTTGATAAATATTTATAGTGCCATCAGTAATTAATACATTAGCATTCTCAGTATATCCATTAGATCCACCAGCAGTCACATAAGCAGTACTCATATCTCCGCCATTTATAGTTAAATTAGAAGTTCCAGTAAAAGAATATCCTTGACCACCACCATAAAGAAGATCAGAAATACGACCAGAGTTTATTATTACATTACTAGTAAGGGTTTTATTAGGAGAATTTTTAGAATCCTCTTTACTACCTACGGAATAAGTTTTTCCATTAATTGTTCCAGTTGCAAATCCAGCTCCTTGGACAGAAAAAATAGTACCACCATTTATTTCTATATTTGATGTGTCAACTTCAGAATAAAAGTAACCACCACCGATGATATGATTTAAAATAGTTCCATTATTAATAATGATATTGGTATTTTCAACTTTTGAGATTGCATCTTGAGTATATCCAATACCACCACCAATAATATTTTGCACTGTACCACTGTTCATAGTAATTTGAGAAGTTGTATAAGTGTTTCCTATTCCACCGCCAAATATGCTTATTGAATTAGAAACAATTTGACTACCACCATCCCAACTGACTAAAGTACTACCATTTTTTTCTGAAATAGTAATGGCTGTACCATTAGCAAAAATAGCTCCTTGATTATTATTATAGCTACTATCATAATAAGGAGTTTGCGCAGCAAAAGATGGAAGAATATTAAACAATTCTAATAAAAATACTATTAGAAAAGTATAAAACAATTTTTTCATATATTTCAATCCTTATATTATATATTTAGGTTTTCTATAAGGGAATGACCTAAAACCCTGTATATTTGTTAGTTGAAATCATTATATTGCATTATTATATATTATGAATATTTATGTAAATAAGTTAAAATAAAATATATTTTATACATAATATTAAAGAAATGAAATAAAATTTAATAAAAAAATTAAGGAGAATAGTATGGAAGAAATATTCAAAACGACCTGCATTGGATTATTTTTTGGAACATTTGGAACCACTATAGGTGGTATTATCGGAGTAATCAGCAAAAGAAAATCAAAAAAATTTTTAAGTTTTGTCTTGTCATTAGCATCAGGTTTGATGATGTCTATAATAAGCTTTGACCTTGTACCAGAAGCTTTAAAAATTAGTAATATAACAAATGTATTAATAGGTACAATTTTAGGAATAATAATGATGATTATATGTGATAAAGTAGTAGAAAAATATTTTACAATTAAGGATAAAAAATTTAATGAAAACAGTTTATTAAAAACAGGGATTATTGTATCTATAGGTTTAGCAATTCATAATTTTCCAGAAGGTTTGGCTATAGGGACAGGATTTGAAGCATCAATTAAATTGGGGCTAAGCCTGGCGATTGCAATTTGTTTACATGATATACCAGAAGGAATATCAATGGCAGTACCAATGAAAAATGGAGGAATGAAAAAAAGTAAAGTAATTATATTAGTAATAATATCAGGAATAACCACGGGTATAGGAGCTTTAGTAGGAGCGATAATAGGAAATATTTCAGAAAGTGTAATTTCAATTTGTTTAAGCTTTGCAGCAGGTGCTATGTTATATATAATTTCACGGAGAATTAATCCCAGAAGCTAATAAATTATATAGAGGAAGGCTAAGTGGAATTGGTAATATAGTAGGATTTTTATTAGGAATATTTACAACACAGTTATAATTTATTTGCAGATGATTTAGCTTCATTTTTTTTATTTTCTAATGAAGCTAATTTTTATATTTTCTGTTTCTTTCACATTTTTACCTCCTTGTCTGAAAAAAAGTATATAAATAATTAATATATTTATTAACAAGGCACAAATTAATAATTTTAAAATACTTGATTTTTATTATAAAGTATAGTAAAATGCAAACATAAATTTGAAAAAATAACATAGTAAAAAGAAAAATAAATATAGAAAGGAGCTATAATATACTAGGTATATTATACAAGGAAAAATGCAAGATATTTTAAAAGGATTAAATAATAAACAATATGAAGCAGTAGTAAATACAGAGGGACCATGTTTAGTAATTGCAGGAGCTGGAAGTGGAAAAACAAAAGTATTAACACATAAAATTGCATACTTAATAGACGAAAAAAATGCAAAACCATGGGATATTCTAGCAATTACATTTACAAATAAAGCTGCAAATGAAATGAAACAGAGAATAGCAGATTTAATTGGAGATGATGCTAAAGATATTTGGATGGGAACATTTCATTCTATTTGTGTAAGAATTCTAAGAAGATTTATTGATAGAATAGGATTTGATTCATCTTTTATAATATTTGATACATCTGACCAAAAAACATTAGTCAAAGGATGTATGAAAGATTTAGATATTAATGATAAAATATTTACGGATAGGAGCATTTTATCAGAAATAAGTAATGCTAAAAATGAAATGTTAGAGCCAGAACAATATACAGCTAGAGCAACAGGAGATTTTAGAAAAGAAAAGATAGCTACTGTATATGAATTATATCAAAAAAGATTAAGAGAAAATAATGCAATTGATTTTGATGATATAATAAATTATACTATAAAAATTTTAATGGAAAATGCAGATGTATTAGAATATTATACAAATAAATTTAAATATGTATTGGTAGACGAGTATCAAGATACAAATAAAGCTCAGTTTACATTAGTTACATTATTTGCATCAAGACACGGAAATATTACGGTTGTAGGAGATAATGACCAAGGAATTTATAGTTTTAGAGGAGCAGATATATCAAACATTTTAAATTTTGAAAGAGATTTTCCTGGGACTAGAATTATAAAATTAGAGCAAAATTATAGATGTACAGGAAACATCTTAAAAGCAGCAAATCATGTTATTAAAAATAATGAAGTAAAATATAAAAAAGAACTATGGACTGAAAATGAAGATGGAAGTTTACCAAAAGTATTTCAAGCAGATAATGAATATGATGAAGGAACTTATATTGTCACACAAATAGAGCATTTAAAAAGAGAAGAATATTATAAATATTCAGATTTTGCAATATTATATAGAATGAATACTCAATCAAGAGCAATAGAAGATATATTGAGAAGAGAAAATATTCCATATAAAATTGTAGGAGGTTTGAAATTCTACGAAAGAAAAGAAATAAAAGATATTATTGCATATCTAAGATTAATACAAAATTCTGCAGATAATTTAAGTTTAAAAAGAATTATAAATGAACCTAAAAGAGGAATAGGTAAAACAAGTCTAGAAAAAATAGAAGCACTTGCAGAACAAAATGGAATATCAATGTATGAAGTAATTAAACATTCAGATGAATACGGATTAAATAGAGTATTTTTAAATTCAAGAGAATTTGTAAATGTCATAGAAGACTTAAAAGAGAAAAAAGAAGAAATGGTAATTTCAGAATTAATAAAAACAACATTAAGAAAATCTGGATATACAAAGGCTTTAGAAGCAGAAAATACAATAGAAGCAGAAAATAGAATAGAAAACTTAGAAGAATTTTTAACAGTAGCAATAGAATTTGAGGAACAATCAGCCGAAAATTCATTAAGTGAATTCCTAGAAGGAATTACATTATCATCAGATTTAGATAATGTAGAAGAAACAGAAGAAACTGTTACTTTAATGACACTACATAGTGCAAAAGGACTAGAATTTCCAGTAGTATTTTTAGTTGGAATGGAAGAAGGTATTTTTCCAGGATATAAATCAATCTCAGAGCCTAAAGAATTAGAAGAGGAAAGAAGATTATGCTATGTTGGAATAACAAGAGCAAAAGAACAATTATATCTAACTTGTAGTAAGCAAAGAACGATATTTGGTTCAACAAGTTATAATCCAGTTTCAAGATTTTTAAAAGAAATACCAGAAGAACTATTGGATGGATACAAAGAAGCATTTGGAGACGAAAATGCAAATAAAAATCAGATGTTTAAAGAATCTAAATATACATGGACTTATGGAAGCAAAGACAATGGGAATATTAAAACATATAAAATTAATGAAAATCAACCAGAAAACATATCAGCTTCAAATAAACAAAAAAATAATATTGGATTTGCATTTAGAACAGCTGAAAATTTCCTTAATTCCCTAGGAAAAAAATCAAATAATAATGTAGATTTATCAATGTATGAAGCAGGACTTAAAGTATACCATAAGAAATTTGGTGAAGGAATAATAAATAAAGTAGAACCAGAAGGTGATGATTTAAAAGTAGATATAGACTTTGAAAAATCAGGGCATAAAAGATTAATGGCTAAATATGCAAAATTAGAAATAATAAAATAAATGCTACAAAATAGTTAAATTAAAAATTGATGATTGAAATACTGTGTAAGTTACCAAATAAGTATTATCAAATGTGAATTGTAATAATAAAATGCACAATTAATTGAAAAATATTAATTGTGTATTTTTGTGCAAAAAAATAAAAAAATAAAATAACAAAAAATTAAAAAGTCAATTAAAAACTGAATAAAAAAATAAAAAAAGAACATAATAAAAATTAGATGAAAAAAGAAAGGATTGATTCAAAATGGCAGATTTAAATCAAATTGAATTACAACATTTAAGACATTTGATTGGTGCACATGAAACAGCATATCAAAAATTAAACACATTTTCTTCACAAGCAGTAGATCCACAAATTAAACAATTATTTGCGAAATCAGCTCAAGATGCTTTAAATACAAAACAAAAATTAATGACATTTTTAAATAATTAAAAAGGAGGATATTATGGAAGAAAAAACAATGGTAAATGACATTTTAGCAGGTGTTAAATCAGATTTAACAGCATATCAAACAGCTATAACAGAAGCAGAAAATATGCAGTTAAGACAAACATTTCAACAAATAAGAAATAGTGATGAAAGTTTTCAATATGAATTATTTAAAATAGCACAATCAAAAGGATATTATATTCCTGCACAAAAAGCTACAGTTACAGAGATAAACACAGTAAAAACAGAGTTACAATAAATTAAAATATTATGGTATTTATATAAGAATATTAATATAAATATCATAATATTTTTTTATATAATAGAAAAGTGATACTTTCCTATTATATAAAAAGCTATAATCGCTAGCTCTTTGAGATTTTCTCCATTTAGTCGAAAACTTAATTTGTTCTATTAATATATAAAACTACATCATATAAACAAAAAATAAAGAAAAATCAAGAAAACAAAAGGAAATAAACAGAAATAGTAATAAATACATATTTTTTGGGCTTTGTATATCTTTGCAAAAAAAACAATATTACAATATTATTACAATAACGTGTATAAGCCTTATTAGTAAATAAGATTAATTAAATAAAATTAAAAACATGATATGGGGAGATATGTAATGATTAAAAAGGTAATTATTAGTGCAAGAAAAGGTATAAAGCTTATAATTCTTTTTATGATTGCAATATTTTTAATTATAGGAGCAGTTGCATTTTTATACAAACCAACTTACAGTGTTATTTTGAATGGAAAACAAATAGGATATACATCAAATAAATCAGAATTGCAACATAAAATCAATCAATATGTAGAACATGGCAATGATAATAATAAAAATATAGCTTTTGTACAAGTAAATAACTTACCACAATATAAATTATGCTTATTAAAGAGAAATATAGTAACAAATGATGATGAAATATATAATACAATTACTGAAAAAGGGGTGCCATATTATAGGTATTATGCAATTTTAGAAAACCAAGAAGAAAAGTATTATGTATCAACATTTGAAGAAGCAGAAAATATCATCAATACATTAAAAGAAAAAAATAGTGATAATATAGACAATATTTCAATATTAGAAAAATATGAAACAGCAATAAAAGACATGGTATCAACAGAAGAAGTAGTTTCTAAATTATATGTAGAAAAGAAAAAAGATATACAAGTGGCACGAAATACTACAACTAAAGCAGCATCAGGGTATGTAAATACAGCTACAACTACTAGCAATGGAAAAACAACATTGGGAATATCATTTATTCAACCAGTTTCAGGAATAATTACATCTAGATTTGGAGCTAGTAGTAATATAAGAGTGTCATCACACACAGGATTAGATATAGCAACATCTACGGGTACGCCGGTTTCTGCTGCAGCATCAGGCACTGTTACATTCTCAGGCTGGAAAGGCTCTTATGGAAATATGATAGTAATAACACATGGGAATGGTGTACAAACATATTATGGACATTGTAGTAAGTTATATGCATCTACAGGACAAACAGTATCACAGGGACAAGTAATAGCTGCTGTTGGTTCGACAGGAAATTCAACAGGACCACATTTACATTTAGAAGTAAGAGTAAATGGAGTGGCATATAATCCACAAAATTATGTATATTAAAAATATATAATCACAATTATTAGAATACAACAAAAAATAACCTAATGTAAAAATACATAGGTTATTTTTTTGAATAAAATTTTATATAGATTTGTTTTTTGCAAAACATTCAATTCCCTTAATGATAGCATTTTTTTTAATTAATATTTTTCCATGTTCATTTAATTTATTCATAAATATTTCAGAATGAGATATTAAAGTAGCAAAATCAGAAATTATAGAATAAAAAGAAATAATAGACTCATTTTTTATATTAATTTCTGAAAGTACAAGGAAATATGTATTTTTATACAAATATAATGAAATGTATTTAGCTAGCTGTTTTAGTTTAATCTGATTAAAATCATTCAAACATATACATAAATCACAAAATTCTTCAAAATTAGCAAATTTGTATATAGATATTTTACTTTGAATATTTAATTCTGGTTGCTTTTTTTTAGGAGTAACTTTAATTTTTTTAGGTGGATTTTTTTGCTTTTCTATGTATTTAGTAATAGTAAAAACAAAAATACCATCAGGAGAAGAAAAAGCCTCTACTAAAAGTTTACAGCCTTCTGTATAAAAACCTACTTCTTTTTCAGCACGTAAAAGCATCTCTAAAAAAAGCTTTTGAGATTCAATAGGTTTCTCCATAATAGATTTACTATCTATATTATTCTCTTTTAAATCCTCAGCATTTATAATAATTCGAATCTTATCATCAGTAAGTTTTTCAATTTTCATATATAAGAAATCCTCCTTAAAATCTATTAATTATATTATACTACTAATAACATTATATTTAAATAGAAAATTTTTGGTAATAAAATATGAATAAAAAATTTTTTTTGAAACAGTAACAATATAACATATAAATATAAAAAAAGTAAAGGTTTTTACTTGAAAAAAATGTTAAATCAAGATATAATACTTTAAGTAAAAAATAAATAGCCGTAAGAAACAAAGGCGAAATGGGAGGAATAAAAAATGGCAACAAAAGATAAAAATATATGGATATTAGTAATATTTATTCTATCAGGATTAGTAGTAGGAGGACTATTAGGAGAATTAGCAGCAAAAGTAGATTGGTTATGGTGGCTTTCATATAGTGAAACCTTCGGATTATCAGATCCAGTAGTATTAGATTTAAGTGTTGTAAAAATAACATTTGCTTTAATGTTTAAAATAAGTGTTGCAAGTATAGTAGGAATGTTATTAGCAATATTTGTATATAGAAAGGTTTAAAATCTGGGGTAAAAACAAGTATGAAAGGAAGAAAAATTTGTCTATAAAAATTAAACAATTACCAGAAACAGAAAGACCTTATGAAAAATTAGAATTATATGGTGAAAAAGTATTATCAAATGCAGAATTATTAGCAATAATAATAAAATCTGGAATAAGAAATGAATCCTCTGTTACAATAGCTCAAAGAATTTTGAATTTAGATTCTAGCAAAAAGAACAATTTAGATTTCTTAAAAGAAATTACAATTGAAGAATTAATGAAAATAAAAGGAATAGGAAAGGTAAAAGCAATTCAATTAAAAGCAGTTTGTGAACTATCAAAAAGAATGTCAACTCCAGTAAATTATCAAAAAGTAACAATAAGAGAACCAAAAGACATTGCAAACTTATTAATGGAAGAAATGAGATTAGAAAAAAATGAGATAGTAAAACTTTTAATTTTAAATATAAAAAATGAAGTTATAAAAATAAAAGATATAGCAGTTGGAAATATAAACACAGTAAATATTTCAATGCAAGAAATATTAGTTGAACCAATAAAAATGCAAGCACCAAAAATAGTATTAGTTCATAATCATCCTAGTGGAAATCCAACGCCAAGCGGAGCAGATATAGAATTAACTAAGAAAATATTTAATATGGCTAAAATGTTCAATATAGAGTTAGTAGACCATATTGTTATCGGAAATAATACATTTTCAAGTATAATTTCGACTTTATTAACTAAAGATGGAAAAATATAATTTTGAAAGGAACAAAGAGAATATGAAATTTTTTACATTTGGATCAAAAGATATAGGGATAGATCTTGGAACAGCAAATTTATTAGTGACAGTTAAAGGAAAAGGAATAGTATTGAAAGAACCATCAGTAGTAGCAATAGATAGAAAAACAGGAAATATTTTAGCAACAGGAACAGAAGCAAAAGAAATGCTTCGGAAGAACACCTGAACAAATAAAAGCAGTTAGACCACTTAAAGATGGTGTTATTGCAGATTTTACAGCGACACAATTAATGTTAAAAAATATAATAGCAAAAGTAGGAAGAAAATATAATATAGGAAGACCTAGAGTTGTAGTAGGTGTACCTTCTGGAATAACAGAGGTAGAAGAAAGAGCAGTAGAAGAGTCTGTTCTTCAAGCTGGAGCAAAAGAAGTATATTTAATAGAAGAACCAATGGCAGCAGCAATAGGTGCTTCATTAGACGTAGGTGAGCCTAGTGGAAATATAATAGTAGATATTGGAGGAGGAACTACAGAAGTAGCAGTAATATCCCTAGGGGGAATCGTTGTAAGCCATTCTTTAAGAGTAGCTGGAGATGAATTAGACGAAGATATAGTTAATTATATAAAAAGAGAAGAAAATTTAGCAATTGGAGAAACAACTGCAGAACAGATAAAAATGCAAATAGGATGTGCAATGCCATTAATGACGGAAATGACAATGGAAGTAAGAGGAAGAGATTTAGCTGATGGATTGCCAAGAAATATCACAGTTAATTCTGTACAAATAGAAGAAGCAATAAAAGAATCAATATCAAAAATTGTAGAAATTGTAAAGTTAACATTAGAAAAAACTCCACCAGAATTAGCATCAGATATTATGGAGAAAGGAATAGTCTTAGCTGGAGGAGGAGCACTTATTAAAAATTTAGATAAATTATTGAGCGGAGAAACAGGAATGCCAGTATATATAGCAGAAGAACCATTAGACTGTGTTGTTAGAGGAACTGGAAAAACATTAGAAGATTTAGAAAGATTAAAAACAGTATTAATAAATGCTAGAAGAAAAAAATAAGAAATTAGGAGTAGGAAATGTATAAAAATAAAAAAGCTGAAATAGCGGGAATTGTTATAACTATAATTATTTTAATATTAATAGTGGTATTTTCAAATTCAGATAGAGAAATTTCCTTTTTAGAAAATGCAGCAAGTAAACTAGTAATGCCAGTACAGAACGGTTTAACATATTTAAAGAACAAAATAAGTAGTAATGATACATTTTTTACAGATATAAATACTTTAAAAGAAGAAAACCAAGACCTAAAAAAGAAAAATAGTGAACTAGAGCAATCCCTAAGAGAATTAGAAAATATTAAATCCGAAAATGAAACTTTAAAAGAATACCTAGGATTGACTGAAAAATATGGAGAATATAAAACAATACCAGCATATATAATCAACAAAGATATAAGTAATTATGCAAAAACAATAGTTATAAATGTTGGAAGTGATGATGGAATTAAAGAAAACATGACAGTTATTGCTGACCAAGGATTGGTAGGGCATGTAGTATCAGTAACTAAAAATACAGCAAAAGTAACAACAATAGTAGATACTTCAAGTTCTGTTAGTTGTTCATTAAGTACTACAGAAGAAAGCGTTGTATGTAAGGGAACATTAGAAGAAGAATCAGCATTAAAAGCTATGTATATACCAGACGAAGAAGGTATAATACAAGGAGACAGTGTAGAGACATCTGGATTAGGCGGAATATATCCAAAAGGAATACATGTAGGAACAATTAAAAAAATAATGAACGCAAAAAATACTACAGACAGATATGCCATTGTTGAAACAGCAGTTGATTTTAATAAATTAGATACAGTATTAGTCATTACAAATAAATAGTGAAAAACGGAAAGGAATGAGAATAAAGATGAAAAAAACAATAATAAATATACTTTTAATATTAACAACATTTATTATATATTTTTTACAATCTAATTTTTTTAGTTGGTTCACTATTTCAGGTGTAATGCCTAATTTATTTGTGATATATGTATTGTTTATAGGACTATTCTCTAATAGATTAACAGGAGTAATATATGGAGTAGTAATAGGAGCAATATTAGATTTAGTAATAGGAACTAAAGTAGGAATATATTCGTTTGGATTAGCGGTTATAGGATTTTTAGCGGCCACATTTGATAAAAATTTTTCAAAGGATAGTAGAGCAACAATAATGTTTATGGTCTTAGGAGCAACTTTGATATTTGAAATAGGAATATATATATTAAATTATTTTGTATTGGGAATTAATGTAGAATTAATTAATTTTATCAGAATTCTAGCAATTGAAATTATATACAATTTAATTATAGTTATAATATTATATCCATTAATACAAAAATGCGGATATGATATGGAACATGAATATAAGGGAAATAGAATTTTAACAAGATATTTCTAAGATAAAAATACAAGGAAGGTGAAGCCTTGAAGGTATTAAAATTTAGTAGAAAAAATAAAAACACAAGTAATACAAATAAAAGTAATTTGAAATTAAGATATAATATATTAACAGCACTAACTTATTTAGTTGGAATAGTATTAATAATACAATTATTTAATTTACAAATAGTACATGGAGCAGAATATAGAGAAGAATCTAATACAAGGTTAACTAGAGAAAGTACATTAGAGGCAGCAAGGGGACAAATATTAGATAGAACAGGAACAGCACTAGTAAAAAATTCAACTAAATTTAGTTTAGAATTATATAAAACAAAAATAGATAATAGTAAATTAAATGAATCAATATTAAATATTGTAAATTTATTAGAAAAATATCAAGTTAATTATGTAGATACATTGCCAGTAAAAATAAATCCTTATGAATTTACAATAAGTGATGAAAACTTAGAAAAATGGAAAAAAAATTACAGCTTAGATGCCGAAGCAACTGCGGAAGAAGCCTTTAATAAATTTAAAGAAAAGTATAGTATAGAAAATACAGATATATCAGAAGTTAGAAAAATAATGGCGATAAGATATGCAATAACAACAGTAGGATATAGTAGTACAAAGGCACTGCAAATTGCAGAAGATATTCCAAGGGAAGCAGTAGCAGAATTATCAGAAAATAGTGATAAATTTCCAGGTATAAATATTGTTACAAAACCAGTTAGACAATATACGTCAGGAACATTGGCTGCACATATTTTAGGATATGCTTCTAAGATAAGCTCAGAAGAATATGAAAAGAAAAAAAATCAATATAACCAAAATGATATTATTGGTAAATCAGGGATAGAGTATGTTTTTGAAGATTATCTAAAAGGAAAAAATGGTACAAAACAAATAGATATGGCTGTAGATGGAACAATAACTTCAGAATATACATCAAAAGAAGCAGTAGCAGGAAGTGATATAGTATTAACAATAGATTCAAAACTACAAAAAATAACAGAGGAAGCATTAGAATCTAATATAAAGAAAATAGCTTCAGGAGGTTTTGGAAAAGTATATAATGCTAAAGCAGGTAGTTGTGTTGTTATGAATGTAAAAACAGGAGAAGTACTAGCAATGGCAAGTTACCCAACTTATAATCCATCAGACTTTGTTGGTGGTATTAGTAATGAAAATTGGAATAAATATAGTCAAAATTCAGCTAAACCATTAATGAATAAAGCAGTACAAAATTCATATCCACCAGGCTCAGTATTTAAAATGGTTACAGCTATTGCAGGTTTGCAATCTGGTGCAATAACAAGAAATGAAATGATAAATGATACAGGTGTATATAAAAAATACAATTTATCTTGGCCTTGTTGGTATTATACAGACTTTCATAGAGGACATGGTAGACTAAATGTATCAGGGGCTATAGAAAAATCTTGTAACTATTTCTTCTATGAAACAGGAGATAGAATGGGAATAGAAACTTTAGCTAAATATGCAAAATATTTTGGATTAGGAGTAAAAACAGGAATTCAGTTGCCAAGTGAGACATCAGGGGCAATGGCTACACCAGAATATGCTAAAACCGTAGGGGTTACATGGACAAAAGGACAAACTATTAATGCTTCTATAGGACAAGGTTTAGATTCATTTAGTCCATTACAAATGGCGAAATATGTAAGTATGTTAGCAAACGGAGGAAAAAATATTGATGTAAGTATAGTAAAAGATGTTGTAAAGTCAGATGGTACAGCTACATCAACAGAAGAAATAAATAACTATGTTAATCAAAAACTCGGATTGCAAGACGAACAACAAGAAGACTTGCCTATAGATAAACAAAATTTAAATGCAATACTACAAGGTATGAAATCTGTTACAAGTGACACAACAGGAACCGCTTATGTAAGATTTAAAGATTTTGGAATAGAAGTTGGAGGAAAAACAGGTTCAGCAGAAGCTCCAAGTCAAAATGGAAAACAGATAGTACATGCATGGTTTGCAGGTTTTGCACCTTATGATGATCCAGAAATAGCAGTTGTTGTTATGGTAGAAAATGGAGGACATGGTAATTATACAGCAGAAGTAGTAAGAGATGTTATGGGAGAATATTTTGGAATGAATACCCAAGATGTACAAGAAGATATGAGTGCAATAAACTATAATCAATCTTTTAGATAATAGATATTGTAGACAAGAAAGGAAGATAAAAGTGAAAAATTGCATAAGCATAAATTTGAAAAAAGACCAAATAATTATAAAAATCATTGATGATGCAGAACAAAAGGACATAATAAATAATTTAAACAAAAAACTACCAGAACTAAAAAAAATGTATAAAGAAGAAAAAACTCCAATTGTGGTAAGTGGAAAAGTTTTAAAAAATAAAGAAATAGATGAAATTCAAGCAATAATAAAAAAACAAATTGATGTAGAAATAGACTTTGATATGCCGAAAACATTAGGACTATCAAGTATAAAAAGAACATTCAATCAAGAAATAGCAGTATCAGAAACAAAATTTCATAGAGGTTCATTAAGATCAGGACAAAAACTGGAAACAGAGGGAAGTATAGTAATATTAGGAGATGTTAATTCAGGAGCAGAAGTTATGGCATCAGATAATATAGTAGTATTAGGTGCATTAAGAGGTTTAGCACATGCAGGCGCTAAAGGCAATATGCAAGCCATGATATCAGCAGGACTACTAGATACAGTACAAATTAGAATTGCAAATGTAATTAAAGAAATAGATAGAGATGAAGAGCCATTACATAAACAAGCTTATGTTAGCATAATAGATGGAGAAATTATTATAGAATAACATAAGTTATGCACAGTATAATAGCAAAATGTGTATAACTTAACCGAAAAGATAACTATGTAAGCAATAATAATACTAATAATATAAATAACATATCATCTTTAACATCTTCCTTATAAAGAATAAATAATATAGATAAAATAAGTAAATCATCTAAATATAGTTTTAGACCAGCAAATTCAATTACAGGTTTATCATTATCAGAAAAACCATTGAAGTTAATGTGAAAAGGTCCTAAAGAATTATATGTAGATGATTTTTTATATTCTTGTTTTTCTTCTTTTTTTATTTCGTCTTGAATATTTTTTTTATCCATACTATTAGCTTTATTCATATAATTAAAATGATTATAAAAATTATTAGGGTAGTTATAAAAAGGAAATCTATTTATCACTAGGGTTCTCCTTATTATCATTATTTTGATTAAGTAATTCCATAATACTTGTCATATTGAGGATTTTAGAATATTGATCTAGTTTTCCTCTTTTTTCTTCTCTTAAATAAGGTTTTAAAGATTGAAGTAGATTAGAACGTGGGTCAGAAGAAGAATTCATCTTTTCAATAACAGATTTCATTTTCATCATTGTATCAATGTCAATATTGTTAAAATCAAAACCATTATTTGACTGAGAAGTATTAGAGTTGGAATTAGACTGCTGATTATTATTAGAATTATTATTCATTAAAGCAGAAAGATTTTTCATTGTATCTGGTGGAATTTGAGAAAGCAGTTCATTAATATTACCATTATTAAGCATAGAACTAAGCTTATCCGTAGTATTTTTATCAAAATTAAAGTTATTCAAAATAATCACCTCATCAGAAAATTATATCTATTTATTTTATATTATATGCAGAAAGAAATAAAACTGTAACAAAAATGTATTAAAAATTTAATAATTGTGTGCTAAGTATTATCCCTAAGTTAGAGTGTTTAATAATATTATTCACTATTTTTATAGAGATTGAAAAAGAAAGAAGAAATTGAAATAATAGAAGAATAAGGGGGAATATATATGTTTCAAGGTGTTTTTACTAAATCTGGGATAATAAAAACAGTGATAGCAATAATAATGCTAATAATATATCTAGGATTAATAATGGCAGATATAGTAACTTATGCGTCAAGTGAAAATGGAGAAGAAAA
>JABLTL010156228.1_pt1 | contig 16729 bp, 9 predicted proteins | sample 7160151 | NCBI WGS metagenome assembly JABLTL01 (sample SAMN14651223, study PRJNA627086) | human gut metagenome | isolation source: feces | host: Homo sapiens
ATGGTGTTTGGCGATACCTCAGGAGGCGTAGACGAAGTAAATGGTCCACGCCATTTTTCTGTCTATACTTTTCGAACTTTAGGACCTATAGAGTAAAAGTACAATTCTGTGATTACCTATATATTTGTTATGAGAACGAAATGTCAACATTGCAACACTACACTTCAATTCGATGAACGGAAATATGTAAGAAACAACTGGGTTGAATATACATGCCCTATTTGTGGAAATCAGGTTAGATTTCAGTATTTTGGGGCTGATCAACAATTTGGTACGGCAAATCTGGGTGGCTCTGTACCACAGCCTGCTAACACAAATTTTCAAAGTCAACCCATGCCAGCCTCTCATCAGAATTTTGCTCCTCCTGTATATGAAGAAGAGCAAAGACATCGTTCGCCACTTATTTGGCTTATCCCTGTATTCGTATTGTTGTTTTGTGCTGTTATAGGCGGGTATTTTTACTACTATAAGGTTTATCTTCCTGATAAAATTGACCGTGAGGCGCCTCGTTTTTACACAATTTCAAATATGACAAACCTTCGTTCTTCAAAGTCGTCGGGGGCAGAATACAATAAGATAGGATCACTGCCTTTCGGTAGCGAATTGATAACATACAGTCATGATTCAGATTGGAGTGATGTGAAGGATGCAGCAGGTAAGCGTGGATTCATAGCTTCAAACTATATTGTAGATAAATCAGATTTCAATCGACTCAACAGTATTTTTGGTGATGCATCATCGCGAGAAATCATCCAGAAGGTCAAATGCCGTAGAGCTCTGCTGAATTATTTTAAAGAACACAATTTTATAGGAAACAGTTCGCAGTGTGAATTAGATTCTATCAAACCAAAGGTTGTTCCTAATTCAGATAATCAGTGGCAAGTGTTTACCCGAGCCAAAGGAGTGAAACCTAACAGTGTATGGTTTGGACGAGCAACAGATAGCAATTCTAAATATACAGACTTTGCAGTTATTATCACGAACGTGAAAACAGATGATCGCCGTTTCCTTCTGTTCAGTTTTGATGAAGCAGAAAACCCTACATTGGTATATGAGGAGAAAACAACAGCAAAATACATTGAAGATGTATATAGTTATGATGGTTCTGATATTATGGTAGAATATTATTATGCAATATAAATCTAAATCGAATAAAGCCAGGAACTTTGGATTGTTTTTGTTGTACACAATCACACTCCTTGTACCTATCGGTGGCTTGGCAGGCTTATACTGTTATTACCAGAAGCAACTAGATGATATTCCGCAAGCACGTATCATCGTCGTCTCGAAACAGGATATGAGATTGCGTGTATATGATTTCAAAGGTACAAAACTGATGGATTATGGTATTGCTTGCGGCCGAAATATGGGACAGAAGCACAAAATAGGAGATTTGAAGACACCAGAAGGAATGTTTTTCGTGCAGACTATTGAAGATGCTTCTGATCGAACACATGATTTCGGGGATGGTAGAGGAGAAATACAGGGAGCCTATGGACCCTACTTTATCCGTTTGGATACTCCAGGAAGCAAAGGCATAGGGATTCATGGAACGCATGATCCTCTGTCTATCGGTACACGAGCTACAGAGGGTTGTATTCGCTTGAATAATAATGATCTTGCCGAACTTGTCAGTATCGTAAAACCTGGAATGATGGTACTTGTTACCCCTTCATTTCAAGATTATGAACAGGAACAAAGATATATTGGAAATAGACGCGATAGCGTGACAAATCAATAACCCAAATACGTTAATAGAAATGGAATATTCAATCATAGCTAATTCTGGTATTCAATTATTTACCTTTCCTCTTGAAATAGATCTCAAGCAGAATTTTAAGAGATGGTTTCATGAGTGGTATGATAAAGAAGAAGGTATTCACAAACTTGATCTTGTCGAGTGTGTGCACACTGATGATGGTGATACTTTCTATTACAACAAGAAGGAACTTATCGATAAGGGCTATCTTACCGCTTTTGAGACCCGGCATCAAGTAAATCCTGATGAGGTTCGTGAAGATGGTCTGGTTCATCCGTTAGCTGCTAATGCTGAAGGAGATGATTATTTGTTGGATGAAATCTTTTCTATGTCATTCGATGATAGTCAAAACAAATTGTCCTTTTATGAAAATAAGTGGATTCCATTACCTTATTTCCGTCGTCGAGTACCAGCACTTCAGTTTGATTTCGGTGCATTCAACTGGGCTCGTGTTAAATTTGTTCCAAAGGATGAAAAAGATGGCAAGCGATACTATCATGTGTTGCTTGCACTTGACACACGTACAAATTATCAGGCATCTACCTTGCAGGAGACTCCCGTCTTTCCTGATAATTTTCAGAATGAACTTACCTTTCAATTGTGCTCTGACGAGATGTTGTTGATGGACTATTGCTCAGAGGGAACAGAAGAATGCAGTTATGTCAATGAGTACTTGCGTAGATTAGTTCATCCCGAAGCTCGTTCTGTTTCTAAGATTAAAGGTGAGAAGCATAAGATGTCATATATCGCCACTTACTTCCTGCTGATGAACTATCTTTCACTAAAAGACCTGATGCCAGTATTAAAACTGTATAAGGACGAAAGTGTAGTGGTGAAGGATGTTGATATGTTTATCGATATAGGTAATTCCCGTACAACAGCATTGCTCGTTGAAGATCCTCAAAATGGTGATTTTACAAAGGTTCCACTATTAAGTTTAACAGATCTGACAGATAGCATTACCGAAAAGACTGATGGTCCACAAGTTCGTCGTAATACTGAGCCTTTTGATATGCGCTTGGTGTTCAGAAAAGCTGATTTTGGAAACTTTGGTCCACGTGACAGTCATCAGTTTGTTTATCCAAGTTTGGTTCGCTTAGGGAAGGAAGCAGAGAATCTCATTCATGTTGCCTCAGAAGAGCAATCTTCTCAGAACTTATATACTTATTCAAGTCCAAAACGTTATCTGTGGGACAAGGAAAGTGTAAAAGAAGAATGGCAGTTCTTGGTGCTCGATGGAGAGGAAAAGAGTCACATTCTGGAACTTAAGGGTATTACAAATCAACTGAATAGCAATGGTACTGTGGACAAAGAAGGGTATGGAGGGAGTAAGCATACTTACTCTCGCTGTTCACTTATGACTTTTGCTTTCTTGGAAATTTTCTCTCAGGCACGTATGCAGATCAATAGTGAAGACTATCGTAAGTTTCATGGTGATGTAAATACACCACGACGTATCAAACGAGTAGTAGTCACTTGTCCGACAACTATGTCTGAATGTGAGAGAAAATCTCTGGTTCGTTGCGCTAAAGATGCTGTTACTCTACTTACAAACTTCGAGAAAAAATCCATGACAGACCTCTTGCCGAGCAAGAAGTTTGATATAGAGATTGTTCCGGCTTATCCAAATGACGGAAGGGGAGTTTGGTATTATGATGAAGCCACCTGTTCACAAATGGTTTATCTGTATGGAGAAATCGCTCATAAATTCAAAGGGCGATTAGCAGACTTTTTTGAACTCTATGGTAAAAAGGATGAGCGAGGTTCATACACATTTACATTAGGTTCTCTCGATATCGGTGCAGGTACGTCAGACTTGATGATTAATGAATATAGCAAGGGCAATCAAAATGAATCTACCGTCTGTCCGAAACCTCTTTACTATGACAGCTACTATTATGCAGGCGACGATATGCTTCAGGAACTTATCCGCGAGATTTTTCTTACGGATAAGGATTCTGCGCTTGTTGCGCGCCTGGAACAAACGGCTGAAGGAATACAGAAAATAAAAGATTTTTTTGGACACAACTATAATGGACAGTCTATATCTCAGCGCATCTTGCGTAAGAACTTTAATATCCAAGTTCTCATACCTTTGGCATGCTATTATCTGGAATTGTTGAAGAATCAAAATCACGATTGTGTAGTACATTTTGATGACGTTTTCAAAGATAGTTTGCCTAACCATCTCGTTATGAGTGGTTTCTATGATTTCTTCGGTTTTGAATTTAATGAGTTGGAATGGCATTATTCCTGTGAGAATGTATATCGTATTGTTGCCAAATCTTTCGATTCCTTAGTAAAGAAGATTTCGGCGATTATGTACACTTACCATTGCGATATTATCGTTCTCTCTGGTCGCCCAGCAACATTGCCTCCTTTACGTGATCTTTTTATAAAGTATTATGCAGTGGCACCCAATCACCTTGTTCAACTCTCCAGTTATTACATAGGCGACTGGTATCCGTTTGGAAATAATACGGGTTATATCAGAAATCCCAAGACGGTAGTTGCTGTTGGAGCCATGATAGGTTTTTATTCATCAGATCTCATACAGTTCTCTAATTTTAGGCTTGACAAGCAGGCATTGAGTAATTTGAACTCAACCATCAACTATGTTGAGACGCCAGAATCCATGTTGCTCAATACGCATTACTGTCTTACTCCAACCACGAATCGTGGTGAGATTATCGTCAAGCAATTGCCTGTTTCGCTCAAGATCAGACAGGAAAATTTTGACAGCTATATGAGTCGTCCGCTTTATGTTGTGGACTATGATTTTATAAGAATTTGTAAACGTATCAGGCATCAGATGGAAAATATTAATCCAAATATGCCAGAGGAGGCACTTATCAATCTGACAAATGAGGAAATCAATCGGTTGAAGCGCCTTCTTCCTTACCGAATTGTTCTTTCACGTGAAAGTGATAATAAAGAAGATATTAAAATAGAACAGATATTGGATAATTCCGGTAATGAGATTAATTTACAAAACATTCGTATTAATATCCAAAGTCTTGGAACATCTGAATGTTATTGGCTGGATTCTGGTATTTTTGACTTTTAAACATTATCATTATGCAAAAAGAGATTACAATACAAGATATAGATCATTTGCTTCATGTCATCGGGGACTCTATAAAATGGGCCTCTGAGCATGAAGAACGTGCCTTCCCTTTGTCTGCGTTCAGAGAATATCGTAGAAACTTGAAGAAAATTCGTTTTGCACTTGAGGAAAATTGTTCTGCTGCAGCTTATGGAGAGAGTCAGAATGGAAAGTCATACCTTATAAGTAGCCTTCTTTCAGATCAAGGTGAGGAACTGGCAATTAAAGGAGGAAGAAATGGTAAAATATATAGTTTTATAGATGATATTAACCCAAGTGGTGGCAATACATCTAAGAAGGAATCTACAGGAATCATTACACGCTTTACAATTTGTCCAGATATGGCTCCTGCAGCTGAAGACAAGGTTAAGGTAAGACTGCTCAGTATTGCAGATATTATAAAACTGCTTGCTGATACTTATTATAAAGATGTGAAAATCAATGCTGACACTTTGTTGCTGGCTGATGATATTAACTGTAAATTAGAGACATTTCTTCCGCAAATCATTGATAAGAATGTCCAACAGAGTTATATAGATGAAGATGATATATTTACCATTCAGCAGTATCTTAATGCTTCTTTGGGTGGTAGTGCTTCTCATGTGTATAGTTCCAAGTTCTGTGTGCTTGTATCTCAAAAGATTCAGCATATTGCCCCAGAACAATGGGGAAAAGTATTTAGTCTGCTGTGGAATGAAAACGATTATATCACTTCGCTTTTTGAAAGGTTGGTTGCAGAATATCGTAAACTGCATTTCAATTCTGTAGTCTATGTTCCTTTTGATGCTATTCTTAGACAGAAAGGTACCATTCTTGACATTTCATGGCTCGATAATCTGTTTAATGATAATGCGGCAGATAATAATCCAAACTATGAGTTACTCTGTGATATCTATGATAGCCAGAACAACTTGTTGGTTCATGGATTTCCAAAAACATCGTTTACGGCTCTTATATCAGAACTTACGTTGGTCTTACCTCCGTCAGCAGCTGATAAACGTGCTTTCCTTCGTGACTTTGACCTTCTCGACTTTCCTGGAGCCCGTCATCGAATGAAGTTGCCGGAAAATAGTATTCAAACAGAGTTACCGATGATGCTTCGCAGAGGAAAGGTGTCTTATTTGTTCGATAAGTATTCTGATTCATGGCGAATCAATGCAATACTTTTCTGTAAGAATATGGACAAACCTGAGAGTGAATTGGGTGAGGTTCTCAACAGTTGGATTAGCAACAATATTGGTGCAACTCCAGAACAGCGAGCAAAATATATTAGCAGCACTAATTTTACTTCTCCCTTCTTTATCATATCTACGTTTTTCAATTGCGACTTACAACGTACAAAGGAGACTCCTCTGTTCATAAAGACTGTGCCTTTAGAGGAGCGTTGGAAGACTCGTTTTGAAAATCATTTATGTGATGAGGTAATTAAGCCAAGTGTCTATTCATGGTTTGAGCATTGGGTTCCACAAAGTGCCGGTTTTGCTTCAGAGGCATTTCAGAATATCTATATGCTTCGTGATTACTTCTGGTCGTCAAATCAGCAGATATTTGCTGGCTATCAGGCAGGTGTTAGTGGAGAGAACCGTGTTGTAGAACATCCTGAATTTCCAGAATTTTTGGAGGCTCTCCGTAACTCATTTGTGTCTTTCCCATTTGTGAAGAAGCATTTCGCTCATCCGGATCAGGCTTGGGAGGATGCGGCAACAATCAATCATGATGGTTCGCAGGCTATCATTTCTTCTCTGGAGAAGATTGCTACTGTTATCGATGATGCGCGCAAACAGAAATACCATGATGAGGTAAAGAGTATGCGTGATGAAATGCTTACTGCACTTCAGCACTTCTATATCTCAGGAGAAGAGAATGATAAGCGTGAGGAGATTAGACGTACTGCTGGCGAAATGAAGTTTGGACTCGATATGCTTTCGCCATCTTCTTTCGGAATGCTGATCAATAATTTTATGGTTTCTTCGCACGACCTTCGCTATCTGGCTACAGATATTGTGCTTCATAAAAAGGAATTACCACAGGATTTTACGCTGATTAATGTCCTGAGACTTAATGCAGGTATTAATCCGAATGATGGTAAGGAAGTTAATCTTAAGAAACTTTGCGACTATTATCATACTAATGAGCAGATGCTTCGTGATGGATTAAAAATGCAAAATATCAATCTTGAAGATGTGATTTGCGGACAGAACAACACGATGACTACTGATGCGGATATTCTGGCCAAAAATATTTCTGAGTACTGGGCTGATTATATAGAGTCTGCTGCACATAAACTTAATAAGCAGTTGATTCATTCGGACAGAATAGCATTTATGTATAATGTGCTTTTCAAGAAGTTTAATATCAGACAGATGATTGCAAACAAAATTCAGGACTATGCAAATACTATTGAAGATAGAGATGTGCTGTCAAACATCATTGCAGATTCTATTAGTCTGATGCTTAATGATTTTGTAACTTCAGTGGGGCGTAAGTTTATGACAGATGAGGATATTTTACATGTTAAGACTATTGCTGAAGATATGCATGTTCAGGTTGATATTCAAGAAGACAGTCAGGTAGAACAACCTAACTTACGTGATACAATGGAGGCTTTTGAACAGTCTGTAGAGACACTTCGCTTCCAAGTTTTCGATGAACATTGTCGTAACATGCTTCGTCGTTTGCCATTGTGGGATAATTTCAAACGCTGGGAGAATCTGCTTGTTATTGGTCTCATGTTTACAAGTGATGTTACTGAGATAGATGAGCAGGCTAATGAGCAGATGAGAAATATAATAGAAGAATGTCGAATGGTATTAAATGATCAGATATGACGATATTTATAGATAAAAAAGCTCTGTGCTCCACACCTTTAAAAGATTTCTGTGAAATACAGGGCATTGGTAATGATCCGATGTATATGCGTCCTGGTAGCGTTCAGAGCATAGTGGGACGATATATTCCTAAAGATATGCAGGATTTTCTGGCTGTTCCAGAATATTCTGCAGAGGATGATGCTATCGTTTGGTTTGCTCCTAATTGGACAGATACTCCACGGCGCATCAACGACCTTTATGGGGAAGAAAAGGAAAAATACGATAGAATATACCGCGATACGTTAAACGTTTATAATGATGTGAAGCGCAAACTCCATGGTGAGTCTCTTGGCATACTGGATTCTGCACTTAAGTTTGTCAATGAGAATTTCTTGTTCTGCTATGATAATAAAGTAGTGCTGGTGGCATGGGGAATGAATCTTCGTGATAGTGTATATGATGCCAAAGGTAGTATTGTCTTCAACTTCTCGCAAACAAAGGGTTATACTATTATTTTTGATCCGGGTGAAGGTGCGGAGCTGGCTAATCCTAATGACCGTATTATAAGAAGAAAAGAGAAAGCGGAGTTGGTAACAGCTGATGTGCCTCGTCTTATATGCAAACCTGGTTTCCATTTTATAGATTGGAAACCACAGGTACAGGGTACTATTGTTACGTCTGATATGGTATTTCATGCGCAATATCAAAAAGATCCCAAAACTTCCTCTGTAGCCGAAGAGCCGGTTGTTAGTAATGTTCAGGACCTTTCTGTTATGCATACCATACGTTTTGTAACGGATGGTAGTTGCCAACTTGACGGAATGGAACAGTTGCAGGTTGAAGATGGATATGAACTCACAGAGAATGATTTTCCTAAAATGATTCCTCTGGAAGGTTTTAGTAACCCATATTGGGATCCTGCATATTTAGGTCCTGTTCATTCTGATTTGGTCTTTAAAGCCAAGGCTTCACGGAACAATTATACAGTGACCTTCCTGCCGGGAAAATATGGAGAGTTGAAAGGTATTTCTACATTTACGGTTCCGTATGGCTCCCGTATAACACAAGTGCAGATTCCGCAAGTAGTTCCTTTCAGTGGTTATACTTTTGCTGGTTGGAACATTACTCCATTGGATTATAGTGTGGCCAATAATTGCTCTTTTCAGGCACAATACAGGAGTATTCCATGGTTGACACGGCTTTGGATGTGGTTCACGAGTTTCGGATGCTTGAAATGGTTGCTTCTTTTGCTGGCATTGCTGCTCCTGTTAGGACTGTTCAGTTGGCTATTCCCTGGTTGTAACGAATATAGGTGGAATCGTTATTATCATGATGTAGTAGTTACTGATGGAAATCAATATCATGTTGGAGAATCTACTGGTAAGATACACTATCTGCGTTCTGGAGAAGGACAGGATGTTGATTATATCTTCCCTCAAGATACAATACTTGAGCACTCCGAAATTAGTGATGAGGTACTGGAACATGGTGGAAATATCAATGCTTTCTTGCGTTTCTCAATCATTTGGAATCAGCAAGGTGGGGATATGGTAGATCTGGACGCACATGCAATTCAGCCTGATAATGAAGAAATTTATTATTGTACACACATGAATAATCCGACATCAATGTCTGGTGTATTAGATGTTGATGACATCCGTCCGCAAGGTACTGGTGTAGAAAATATCATTTGGACAGATCCGGAAAAGATGTCTGATGGTACATACACACTTTTTATTAGGAATTATGATGGCGGTAGAAATCATGGGGCCAAAGCTGAGGTGGCTTTTAATGGTAGGACATGGCACTACACGATTGATCAGCCTATCAGAAGAGAAGAAGATATTCCAATAGCACAAATTAAAATATCAAACAATAATCAAAATTTTTCTATCCGACACTCTAAATATTTAGATAGGACAGAATAGTAATAAGGAAAAATAATTATGCCAAAGAAATCAGCTATATTGAATAATGTAACAGAATATTCTCCAGAAGATTTAGCAAGTTATATCCAGCAGGGTATTGTGACGTTTGAAGAACTCCGAAACAATACCGAAGGAGAGTTTACTGCTAAGATGCAACTTGATGTGGAGAAGTTACTTGCAGGGAATGAAGACGGAGACTTTCAGACAGTAATGGAGTCAAACTCTATAGCAGACTTGCAGGATTTTCTTAATAAGTATCCAATGGGAACTGCTGCGCATTTGGATGCTGTCCGTCAGCGTAAGCACGAACTGGAGGCAACACTGGCTGTAGAGCCTGTAATGCAGGTAGATGATATTGAGGAAGAAGAGTGGCAGGAAATCAAGGATTCCTGTGATGTACAACTTTTAGAATCTTTCAAGGAAAAATATCCTAAAACTTCTCATCTTTTTGAAATTAACAGACTCATTACTGAAGAGAAAAACAAGGAGCGTAATCGTGAAAAATCTCCTGTTGTTCTCAAGACTATGATTAATAATGCAAATAGTGTAGAAGAGGTCTGCAAAATCATTCAGGAGTTACTTGAAAACGAAATGATTTCAGTTAGTACCCTCCTTGAGGTGATAGAGCAAGACCATAATCTATTATCTTCTTCGGTTTGCAATGATATCATTTCAAAAGGTATTCTCAATCGGAATGACTTGAGTAAGTGTGGCATTTCCGATGAGTTTATCAACAAGATGTTGACCAATACAGGTATTCAAAACTTTGAGCCTGCACGCCCTTTGCAGACAATCAAAGAACCCTGTACAGAGGTATATTTCTGGGGGATTCCTTCTTCAGGAAAAACATGTGCGTTGGGTGCTATACTCAGTGCTGCAAAGAATGGATTGGTTGCTCGTAGCATGATTCCTGATAACAACTGTCAGGGATTTGGCTATATGAACAGACTTTCTTCTATTTTCTTTCCTGGACGTGTCTGTCGCCTTCCTGGTGGAACTCCAGTGACTTCTACCTATGAAATGCGTTTTGAACTTGAAGACCAAGAACACCAGATCCATCATGTAGCATGTATTGATATGGCGGGAGAATTGTTTACTTGTATGTTCATGCAAGATGCAGGAGAACAACTACGTGACGATCAGCAACAAGCGTTGGAAACTTTGCATAATATTCTGCTCAGCAATAGATCGAATAATAATAAAATTCATTTCTTTGTTGTTGAATATGGTGCAGAAAAACGTCTCTTCAATGGTCTTCCGCAGGCAGAGTACCTCAATTCGGCAGCTGCTCACCTTAATAATATGGGACTCTTTAATAGTAATACAGATGCTATCTATGTCCTTATATCCAAGGTGGATAATGCTTCCTATAAAGGATCGCTTGATGATCATTTGTTGAAATATATGACAAAGAATTATTTGGGCTTTTATAATAATCTTCTTCGTATCTGCAAAGAGCATAACATCAATAACGGGCGTGTCAACATTGTTCCTTTTTCTATAGGAGAAGTATGCTTCAAAGATTACTGTCTGTTTGACGCAACCTCTGCGACTAAAGTAGTGGATTTGTTTATACGTTATTCTTATTATGAGGAAAAGAGTTGGTTACAAAAATTGATAAACATGTTTAAAAGTTAAGAGATATGAGCAAAATAGAATTATTAATACAAAAAGCCCATGGTGGCTTGACTGATGTGTTCGTGACAAATAAGGGAGCATGGTATGGAAAGACATACGATATGCGAAACTATATTTCTCACTTGCATCTCAGCAGACTTTTCTATGTCTTGAATTATCATGCGACTGGAATTTATTTTTCAATAGTCAAACCATTGAATGTGGGAAGAACTGGCGATTACATGGCAGCTTGGATTTATATTCCAAATTCCATAACTGTTGCTTCAGAGGATTTATTGAAATTGGTTTCACTTGTACAGGAAAAAATTGTAAGTGGAGTAGAGCAATATGATAATCTTAGACCGCTTTTGGACAGCTCTTATCCTGATTTGCTGTATATTGACTGTATGCCAGTTCGTCAGACCGAAGCTCTTGCCTATAGAATGTATGGTCAGAATACTGATTTTGTCTATTTAGGAAACCTCTTGGCGCAAGGATTAGATCAGTCTTATTATAAGAAATATAAGGCTGTATTCTTTTTGGATATTCCTGCTCGTAATGAAGTACCACCATCTGTTTTACAGCAGATGTATGATTTGTCGAGAAATGGCTTTGAACAGCCTGCTTATCTGTTCCCTCCTCAAACTTTGCCAGTAGCAGGCATGGAACTTTTCGTCAATCAAGTTCCTTTTCGTGATAAGCCTTTGAAGACCATATTAGGTTCAAAGTTAAATATACTTCTTCATAGGACGGGTTACAAAGACGTGGTTTTAGCTGTAAATATCTGTAAACCTCGTCAGTCTTTTTTGCTTCAAAATGAAATACTTTGGGAAAAGGAAATCAATGCCCAAATGTTTCACGTAATGTTCAAGGGGCGTCTTGCTATGCAATACCAACTTTTTGTGAATGGTAATCTTGTGTCGAGTGATCACTCAATTAGTATTCGTGAACAAGAGGCAAGAAATGCACGAGTGGAGGTGATGAAACCTGGATGTGCTAACTATCAGGGATACTTGAATCTCACTCAGCCGCTTACTCATACAATTGTACTGCAGGAACTTCCTATTAGGAGTGCTTCGCATACATCTAAGTCAAATAGCTCAGTGTTTGCAAGCAAGAAATTCTTGTTAGGAATGATTGTATATACTGTGGTAGTTTTCTTTGCAGGTATCTGTTTGGGAGATTTGATCAATAAAAACGATATTCAAGAAAATCCAGAGATGTCAACTCCTATTGAGAATGAAGTATCTCCAGAGTCTGATAATAATCTTGATTCTGAATCTTCAGAATCTTCTGAATTGGAATCTGAAGGCAAGCGAAATACAGATCGCAAGGCTTCCCGAAAGCAACAGACAGATCAACCAGAGAAACAAAAAGACAAGGCGAAGTCACAGGGAAAAGAAACTGAAGAACCTAAAGAAAAAGCAGGTGCAGAGGCTGCCGCTTCGGGTAAATCTGTTTCTCAATCTGCAGACAAGCATGCTTCTCCGACTAATAGAAATAAGGATAATGAATCTGCAAATGTATCCACACATAGTTCTGAGGATAGTCCGAAAAGTAATAAAGAAAAATAACTATAAATTATCGTATTATGAGATTTGAGTATATTTGCCATCATTGCAATAATCGTTTTACAACGGTTTTAAATGCGACTAAAGAACGTGTTGCCTGTCCATATTGCCAACAGATAATGACCGCTTCAAATATTAATGTTGTGGTTGATGATAGTGTAAATCAGGTGAGAAATCAGCAACCTGTCATTAATCAACCACAACAGGCTCGGGTTCAAGCTCGCCCTGTTCAGGGGCGTCCAGTCCAAGCTCGTCCAGTCCAAGCTCGTCCAGTTCAGGCTCAGCCAGTTCAAGCTCGTCCAATTCAAGCTCGTCCAATTCAAGCTCAGCCAGTTCAAGCTCAGCCAATTCAAACTCAGCCAGTTCAAGCTCAGCCAGTTCAAGCTCAGCCAGTTCAAACTCAGCCAATTCAAGCTCAGCCAGTTCAAGTTCAACCTGTTCAGGCTGAGGCTCTGGATCCTATAGTTCTGGCACCTCATGCAGAACCTGCTGCAATGGTGAACGATATGGATAAGTCTGATGAGTCGAATGTAGAACCGTCTAATATAGACGGGGCTAAGCCAGAGAACTCTGCTGAAGAAGTCTCAAATTCAGAATCTGAGAAAGCTTCATTACAGGAGAGTTTTAACAAGGCTCTTTTAGAAAGTGTCGAAGAGGACAAAGAGGATGACGAGAATGTAGAGATAGCCGATGAACTGAAGGAGGCTATGAATGACACTTACGAAGGTGTTTCGAAAAAGAAGTTTAATCCAGTATTGCTGATAGTATTGGTGGTAGCCGCTGTGCTGTTTACTGGAATCTATTTCTTATTTATAAAAAAGGATAAGCAGGCAGAGAAAACAGAGATGCTTGTTAAAAATGAAAAAGCAGCAGTACAAGCACTCAAAGATTATGCAAATAATTATCCTGATATGAAGATTACTCAGTATTTTATGCTCGATTTGGATCAGGATGGACAGAGAGAGGTTATTGCAAACAATGACAAAAACCTGATTGTCTTTGGTGCTGAGGAAGGAACTGCGTATTTGATTCATAAAAAGCCAGTTTTTGAGTGGGTATATCTTCGTGGAAAAGGGGTTTTTGTGGTAAATTCTGATGAGGCTCAGACTGAAGGAAGTGCTGTATGGCTTATTAAAAAACAGAAAAAACTTGTAGAGGATGCTCATCAGGAGAATTATCATTTTGTCGATGGTAATTATATCAAGACATTGGATGGTAAAGAAACGAAGGTTTCTGAAGATGATTATTATGGTTTTGTCAATACGATTATTAAAAACTATACCAAACTAACTCCTGTAAAATTGTAAGTTATGAGAAAGATATGTTTGTTTATTTTGCTCCAAGTCTATACTGTTATGGGATGGGCGCAAGAGACATATACTCTTGCGCCTCATCGCGAGTATATTGATAAGGTAATTGATGATGCAATAACATATGCCAATCAAATAAAGATCGTGGATAGCAAACTAAGTCCATTGATGAGGTTTGCAAAAGAGAATATAGCAAGTGATGTTAAGTTTGCTAATTTTGATGGGTCTGACTCTTTTGTAGGATTGTGCCCTCCGAATAAGACATGGCGTATTGAAAATCGTAATTATCGCCTTCCAACACAAGATGAAATGATTTATATAGCTCCATTCTTTTCTTCGCTAAAGGATATGCCCCTTTTTACGAAATCAGGAAAGTTGTATAATAATGTGGAGACTCTGAGTTTAGAAAAAGTGGGAAAGACTACGGTTTATTCAGACTATATGAGTAAGGAAAATGTAATCTATGGATTGCGTTTTAAGAAAAGAGCAGATAACGAATCAACAGATAATCCATATCGAACGGCCTATCGTTATGCTTTGGCTGGCGGTTCGCTCTTTATTGGGGTCAAGCATATAGGTTCGTCAGTTAGTGTAAAGAAAGTAAAGGATATTGCTAATCCTAAATGGTGGGCAGCACAGAATGATATTCAACTTTTAAATTTTCCAATGAAGGGAGAAAGAGTTGCCTATTGTTCAAGCGATCCTGTCCTTCTTCTGATAAACAAAGAGAGTGTACGTATGTCCACTGAAAGTAATACGAGTAACTATCTGACAAGACCTTATATTGATATTGACAAGACGTATGAAACAAACAGGACAGTTATGCACTATAATATTTCTGGTACAAATATTAAAGTGAATAAGACAATGGATCCTACACTTGTCGAACATATTGGAAAGGAACTGCCAACTGCAGATGTTTATGTGCGTTCCAATCCTTCTTCTTCCTATTTAGCATATAAGGATGGTAAGTTCCCTTATGGTGAAATTGTATCTCAACCTATGGGTGGCGGTGCATTTAATTATCATATCACGCTAAAAAAGAATTTTAGTGATGAATTGAGGATTATGGAGTTTTATATTAAAAATGCAACTGATATTCCCGAACTTGAGGGTAAGTTCACTATGACTCAGATGCCAATTGAAATCAATCATGTTCCTGACTCAATTCCTGCAGACTATCTCGCTAATAATTATCTCACTCAAAGTGGCTCAATGAGAAGTAATTCAAATTCTGAGATGGGATCTTTCTGCTGGGATTCTGCTAAATCTTATGCAAATTTCTCTGTTGAGGATGAAGAAAGAATGAAACAGGTGTTGTCTTTTGATGATTTAGACAACGTCCCATTGAAATACTATCATTTGCCTTCTCTGAATAATCTGAGTTGTATCTTGCCTTCTCACACGAAGTCTTTCACTGAGAAATATGACTTAGAGGAGATTGATTCTATGGCTTATGGCATCTATGATCAGGACCCTAATGTCGTAAGCTCTTCTTATTATTCAAAAGGGGATGGCGTTATCTATGCGATTCGCCCAATTAAAAGTTGGTCAAGTGCTGCGTTTCGTTATCAGTACAAACCCAATGAGGGTCTTGTCGTAGATATGGTTCCATTGGGTTCTGCAGCATTTAAAGTGAAAAGCGCACAGGAAATTAGTGATGGAGAGATATTTTCAAGATCAGATGTGCGTACTCGCATATTTCGCTCTAATGAAAAACAGTCAAGTGGAGGAATATGGACAAGTACAGAATCTCCTTATGCCCCAGATGAAGCTATGGCTTATGAATACAACAAGAATGGAATATATTTGAGATCAGAATCTAAAAGTAAGATATTGCCAGTCATACCTTTTCTTGGTGAAGAGAAAATTACAGAGGAAGAGTCTGATGAAGAATCTGATGAGCCTGTAACTCGTAAACCAAAACGTGTACGACGTGTGCCTCGAAAAACTCGAACACGTCGTCCCGCCGCACCTATGAATAAATCGGCTAAATCTCCATCTAAGGGAAATAATCATATCATAGTTGTAGATAAAACAAAATAATTTAGAATTTGGAAATATGGTGCGCCAAGAATGTACAATCCTCTTATAATACTTGATAATAGTTATGTTAAAAATGTTAAAGATGCAGTAAGCGAGGGATATTGCATACCTGGTGGACATTCTTTCAAGATTAATACACCTTTAGAATTTACTTATGGTAGTTACTATAACTATTCTCTTAATATCTACTTCCACGAAGAGGATTATTAAGCGATATGGTAGTTTGGCTTAAAATAGTAAGGATGTCTATGTTGCAATAATTGCAAGCTTCTTAAAGATGAAGTGGACTCTGGTGGCAGGCGGAGTCTGCTTCATCTTTTTTTTGAATATGCCAAGTTACGAGAAAGTAAACTATTGAATGATTTTGACCGGAAATAACCATGACCGCTATGACCGATTCTTATCTTCTCTTCTAACATAACTTTCCCTGATTATGCAAGTCTTGCAGGGATTATCTGCAATTTCGTAGGATATTTGCTGCTTTTTCCTTGTCGCTATCGAAGGTGAATATGCGATAGATATCTGTTGCATTCTGCAAATCTACTATGCGGGGAGCCATCATGCTGAGGACTTTCATCTTAC
>JABLTL010154504.1_pt1 | contig 16618 bp, 12 predicted proteins | sample 7160151 | NCBI WGS metagenome assembly JABLTL01 (sample SAMN14651223, study PRJNA627086) | human gut metagenome | isolation source: feces | host: Homo sapiens
AACTCAAGGAAGGTATGCGACCCCCTGTTAGTGGCGAGCCATTCCCACATGTCAGCCAAATTCTGGTTTCCCACAATAGTTGCCATGCGCTAAAACCTTTCCCCCGAATTCCTGGTAAAAAATCCCCAGTTTTTAAATGTGGCCCGCACGAATGCGGGCCACATCAGCAATTACGCCGCGATGAAAATCGCGAAATCCCGCTTAGTTCTCGCCGATCTTGACGACGTTCTTCTCAGCGAGCTCCTGCACCTGCTCGGCGGTGTAACCAAGCTTGGTGAGGGTGTCCATGGTGTCGCCACCCTGGGCAGGCATCGGGCGCCAAATCTGGCCCGGAGTCTGCTCGAAGCGAGGCATGGGAGACAGACCCTTGAAGGTGTCGCCGTCTTTGGTCTCCCACTCGACGAAGTTGCCACGGGCAGCCATGTGCTTGTCGGCAACCATGTCTTCGAACTCATAGACGCTCTGAGCGGCGATGGCATGCTCGGCCAAAATAGCCTCGAGCTCAAGCTTCGTGCGCTCGAGCAGCCAAGCCTCAAGGCGCTTCTCGAACTCTTCAGCGATGGGCATGGACAGCCACAGGGAAGCGGTGTCCTCGGGCAGATCGGGGGTGCCCCAGTGCTCGCCCAGGCCGAGCTCTTCAATGATCCACTTGTTCTGGCGAATGCCGAACAGGTTCAAAGCGATGAAGCCGTCAGCACACTTGTACACGCCGATGCCGCAGAGATTCTGGTTGCGAGCGCCAGCGCGAGGCCACTTGATGCCGTCGTTGAGGAAGTCGACCAGATAGTACTGGCTCATGTACATGATGCCCTCATACATTGCCCAGTCGATGCTCTCGCCCTGACCAGTGCGATCGGCCTTGCGCAGAGCAGCCAGCGAGGCGGCAATGAGCAGGTAGGAGTTGATGTAGTCACCAGAGTACGGCATGGTGATCATCGGCTGCTCGGGAGTGCCGTTCTGGCAGGTGAGGCCAGCGTAGGGGCCAACGGTGCCGTCGTAGGCAGGACGCTTGACGCGGTCGGGGTCGCCGAATTTACCATAGCCGGAGCAGTGAACGATAATGAGCTTGGGGTTAACGGCCCACATATCCTCATCGGTGAAGCCCTTGCGATCCCACGTGCCGCCCTTGGAGGACTCGAAGAAGATGTCGGTGTCCTTGAGCATCTTCAACAGAACTTCTTTGCCCTCGGGGGTGAACTGGTTCAGAGCGACGGAGCGGCAGTTACGACGCTCGGCCTGAGCAGCGTTCTTAGCATCGCGAACGGTGTCGCCGTAGCCCGTGTTCTCGAGCCACGTAACATCGGCGCCCCAGTCAGCCATGATGTTGCAAGCGCGAGGAATAGCTTCCTCCATTGCAGCGAAGACGATTTTGACGTCGTCGAGAACACCAAAGCTCGGTTTTTCGGTAGGAATGGCAGCCATATTGCTGGTCCTTTCTCTTTTCTCAAGGTGCGCCGCGCCCTCACACGGCGCACCCGTTGAGATTTCCCCACATGCGAGGCGACATACGCCTCACGTTATTAGTAAACGCTGTGTGGCCCCGCCCACGACGGGGCCACACGATGCGAATTACTGACGGTACGCCTTGATAGCGTTCTTGGAAGCGGTGAGAATCATCATCTCGTCGGTGCCGCCGGAGACGCGGTCGACACGCAGGTCGCGCCAGATGCGGTTGATGCGGTGCTCGGAAGCAACAGCGATGCCGCCCATGACCTGCATAGCGTCGTCAACGACCTCGAAGGAAGCGTTGGCGCAGAAGTACTTGCACATTGCAGCCTGGCCAGCGTCGACGTCGCCGCCGAGGTTGGTGTCGGCGTTCCAAGCAGCTTCGTAGAGCATGTTGCGCATGGAGTCGAGCTTGATGGCCATGTGGCAGAACTTCAGGGAGTTCAGCTGGAAGCGAGCGACCGGCTTGCCGAAGGCAACGCGAGCCCAAGCATGCTTGGCAGCGTCCTCGAAAGCAGAGATAGCCGTGCCGTAGTCGCAGGCAGCAACGAGCCAGCGCTCGAAGTTGAAGTCAGCGACGCCACGGTTGAAGCCGTTGCCCTCTTTGCCGAAGAAGTCCTTCTCCTCCATCTCGACGTTGTCGAGGTAGACCTCGCAGCAGGAGTCCATACGCAGGCCCAGCTTGGTGAGCGGGGACAGCGAGATGCCCGGCTTGGACATGTCGACGAAGAACTCGGAGATGACTTCCGGGTTGTCAGCGTCGCGGCACATGATGATGAGGTACTTAACGCCCTTGGAAGAGGTGATGAAGGTCTTGGTGCCGTTGAGGTAGATCTTGCCGTTCTCGCGCTTGTAGGTGGTCACAAGGCCGGAAACGTCAGAGCCGGCGCCCGGCTCGGTGCAAGCGGAGTTCACAACCTGCTCGCCCGTGCCCAGGTACTTCAGGCAAGCATCGATCTGCTCCTGAGTGCCCTCGCGGACGATGGTGTTGTAACCGGTGAGCAAGTACAGAACGTAGGTCGGGGCACCATACTGGCCGAGAACCTCGTAGATAGCCATCAGAGTAGTGATGGGCTGCTCGAGGCCGAGGCCACCGTGCTCCTCATCGAGCATGATGCGGTCGAAGCCCATTTCGCAAAGGCCCTGGGCCCAGCGCAGCGGGTACTCGTGCTTCTCATCGCACTCGTGGAAGTAGGTCTCCCAGTTCTCGCTCTCCATGTAGTCGCGGTAGGACGCCACGATGAGCTCTTGTTCGTCGGTCAGATTAAAATCCATTGAGAACCTCCTTATTGGTTGCACTCACATCCGGCCTCGCCGGAATATGACAGGATTGGGGTGGGCATCTGCCCTATTGAAGCTACGCCTGATGGCGGGTCTTCCAGAATTCAGCGGAATGTTCGATGCACTCAGCAGCTTCATCGAGCATTCGGGAGTAGTGAACGAATGCATGCAGCACGCCTTCGAACACTTCGTGCTGGTTGCGCACGCCGTTGGTGTCGAGAACGCGGTGCAAAAGCTCGGAATCGTCACGCAGCGGGTCAAGGCCGGCAGCGGCGATGTAGCACACAGGCATGCTCGTCGTAAGGTCGTTATGGAACATGTCCACGTACGGTGCCTTGGTTTCAGCAGCCAGGTCGTTGAGCCAGCACTCGTTGTAGTAGATAAGGTCTTCCTTGCGCATGCCGTCGATATCCCAACCGTACAGGCGCTGCGACATGGAATCCTCAAGGCCATAGAAGCCGTAATACAGAAGCAGGCTCTTCACGAAGGAGTTGTCGCCCTCTTCGTCGCGCAGCCACAAATTCGATGCCATCGAAAGCACTGCGCCGCCCGAGTCGCCGGCGAACGAAAGGTCGTCGCCGTCGATGCCTTCTTCAGCACCATGCTCGTGCAGGTGCTTGGCGACCATCACGCACTCTTGAATGTTGGTGGGATACTTCGACTCAGGAGACAGGTGGTAGTCGACGCTCACGACAACCGCGCCCGTTTTCTCGGCGAGAATGCGGCACACGCGATCGTGGGTGTCGGGGCTGCCCACAACAAAACCGCCGCCGTGAATGAACTCGATCACGGGAAGCTTCTCGGCTTCGACGGGGTAATAGTAGCGAGCCATGAATTCGCCCATGGGACCCTCGAACGTGCGCTCGACGGTCTTGGCCATAACCGGACCGCCCTCGTTCCAGAAGCGGCGCTCGCGCACGTAGTTCTCGCGCATCTCGGCGAATCCCACGTCGGTGACGAAAGCGTCACCTGCAAGCTCGGCCGACTTCTGGAGGACGGCTTTCATCTGATCGTTCATAAGCAGCTGCGGATCGACTTTGTTTTCCATGTTCAATCCTTTCATGATGACTTGGGAAGGTGGAGAGGCGTTTGGCGTCGCCTCTCCACGAGGCCAGCGGATTCGCTGGTAGTAAGGGACCTGTGCGGCCGGTCGGCGTTATGCGGGCCGGCCGCTAAAGTGCTTGAAAGTTAGTTGGCCTGAGAAGCAGCATGCTTCTTGATGGCACGGATGCACATGACCAAGAAGATGATGCCGAGGACGGCGAACATGATCTCGAAGCCGAAGATCTGGTTGAAGGCTGCGACGCCGGAAGCGTCGATCAGCGAGCCGTACCAGGTGTGAATGAACACGTCAGGCAGGAAGCCGATAACGGAAAGGATGCCAGCGGCGGTGCCGAAGATTCGCATCGGAATGCCGAGCTCGGAGAGCGGCGAGGAGCCGATGGAGAAAGCGCCGTAGGTGGCGAAGCCGAACACGACGACCAGGCAGCAAGCCACGATGGACAGGCCGGAATCCTGGGGCATCACGATGAATGCGCCCAGAACCACGATGGCAAGCGCGAAGCAGCCGATGATGGTCTTAGAAGACTTAGCCTTCGCAGCGATAGCACCGATAACCGGGCCAGCGAGCAGGCCGATACCATAGGTACGAATGAGGCCGATGATGTTAACGGTATTGGCATCGGTGCCCATAGCCTGAGACAGGTACGGGGTGGTGTAGGTAGCGCCCTGGTACACGCAGTAGACGCAGAAGTAACCGAGGCAAGCCCACAGAACGCCGGGGGTCTTGATGGCCTCAGCGGCGTCAGCAACGCTAAAGAGCTTGGCGTCCTTGTTGATCTCACCCTTGAAGTCGGGGATGAAGACGAAGGACAGAACACCGAGAACGGTAATCAGAACACCAAGGAAGATGATGACCGACTGCATAGCGAAGATGGTGTCGGGGATAGCGGCGATGATGGCAGCGTTGATAACGCCAACAACGAGGCCGGTGACGCCGTAGATGGAGTAGGAAACACCAATGCGAGCAGGATATTCCTCCTCTTCGCAGCACAGACGAATAACCTTGAAACGGGTGCCCCACCAAATCAGGATGGAGGTAAGACCCATGCCGCCGAACAGCACGTAGCACATCTGCACGGAAGGAAGCATCGCGTAGAGGAACGTGAGCACTGCGGTGCCGATGAAGCCAACCCATGCGAGAGTGCGCATGCGGAACTTGTCGGCGATGATGCCCGAAGGCAGGTAGCAGATAAGGGCGACGATGCCGTAGAAGGACACCATTGCGCCCAAGTCGGCGTTGGTGCAGCCGAGAGCCGTCATCAGGGGATCGTAGAAGACGCCTTTCAGATACATCGGCGTGTAGATGATGGAGGAACCCATCGAAATGAGGATGATCAAGAACCACTTGTGGAAACCAGTGAGGTCCTTGTACGTCACCTCGCCCTTGCTCTTTGCAAGAATGGACATGTGTTTTCCCTTTCTCGTTTACCTTAAGAAAGCAAAGCTTTCCGGTACGAGCGCCCCTCTCCTTGCTTATGAAGTTCTTGATCGTTTTCCGAATTGCTCCGTTCAAAAGAGCCAAGGACTTCATAAGAACTCGCGGGACGCGTGTCGCGCATGCGCGACGCCAAATAAGTAGGCCCCTTAAGCCCAGCGAATTCCGCCTCCTTCCAAGGGATCGTGCCACCGTATGAAGCCTTATTCCGTGGTTTCGGCTTTTGTTGCCGACCCCGGTTCCCCTAAGGCCTCACCGATCAGACAAGTTGCATTTTGTGACCGAATCGTGAAGTGCGCTATCGCTTAATGACTATGAATCACGCTTTACTGGCAAACGAGTTAGTGGATAATTGGAGCATACTTAAAAATCTGCGATGCAGGTTTAATCCAGGTGAATTACCCTATTCAGCATAAATCTGACCTATTGGAACAAAAAAATCGATAAGCCAGATTAATAAATTGGCGTATGCCGCACTACGCGAGGGAAAGGATGGGCAGCGCTGTGAGTATGGTTTCCTTCTTCGGAAGTGATGCGGAATCGGTAGAAAAAAGGGATGCGTTAGGCGTCCATTATCTTGGCCTGAGTCTCGTGCTCGCGTGGTTTTATTGCCTGTGGTTCTCGCCAAGCGTGTTTGTATACACGCCGCTCATGGGCCGCGCCATGGTGTATTCCTGGCTCGCGAGCCTCGCGTTTTCGGCGCTTGCATTCCTTGTAATGCCGTTGCCACTCCGACGCATCAATATATATGAGCACCCCGTGCTGGTATGGGTTTCCGCCGGAACGCTTGCCGCAGGCACACTGTTGTTCACGCTTGCAAAGCCCTTGGCGACACTGCCCCTTTTCATTTGGGTGGTATTCCCCATCGTGCTGGCCGTGGCCAACGTTATTCTGTGGGCTGCATGGGGCGAATTCTATACGCGCAAACGCTCGACGTTCGCGGTTGGCAAATTCGCGCTTGTCTACGGATCGGTAATGCTCGCAGCAATGATTATGACCGAGATTTTGCCCGCGCCCGTATCGAACGTATTCGTGGCGCTACTGCCCATTGCGTGCGGCGCGGTATATAAGTTCGAAAATAAGACGGTTGAGGGGCTTGCGTTCCCCACGCTTTTGCCGAAGGCAATTCGCAAGAAGACGAATCGTGCAACGCTTATTATATCGGTTTCGCTATGCATCGCGTGCGTGGCCTGCTACTTCACGATTGCTATAGTTCCTGAAGACAATATCCTCACAGATGCGGCGGCATATCCCTTGGGCATGGGTTTGGCGGCGATTCTGTGCCTTGTTATTGCATCGATCGCGCGCGTGGGCAAGCGCACCGAAGCCGCGTACAAGCTTCTTCCCTACTTCATGGTTGCGACCATTGTTGCCATCGCCTTTTTCTTGAACAACCGCGTTGAGCTCGATACGATTGCGTTCACGCTCGTCGTAATTCTGGCCGGCATTTTCGAGTTGTTCGTGATTTCATATTTCGGCACCATGTCGGCGAAGGGCTACATGGCTCCCGTTGCGGCGTTTTGCGCGTCGAGCGCCATTGTGCGCCTGGGCTTTTCAATCGGCGAAGTTTGGGCTGTACTGTACGAGGACATTCCGGGCATTTGGAACACGTTCGTTGAGCCTACGTCGCTGTTCCTTATGTGCCTTGTGGCGCTGTCGCTTATTCCGCTCGTGCGCAGCGAAGGCGACATTATTCACGTAACCACGGCGCCTGCCACGCAGAACGACACCGAAGAGATTTGCGACGCGGTTATCGTGGAATTCAAGCTCTCGAAGCGCGAAGGCGAGATTCTGAAGCTCGTGGCGCGCGGCTACACGGTGGACAACATCTCGAACAAGCTCGTGATTAGCCCCTATACTACGCAGACGCACATTCGCCACATTTACGCGAAAATGAACATTCACAAGCGCAGCGAGCTGTTGGACTACATCAACATGCACCGCGACAGCGAAAAACCCGTACGCCCCGCCGCAAAGGCCGAGAAGAAGTAACGGGAAACGGGAGAAGATGGTTGAGGCGCCCTGCGGGGCGCCTCTTTTGGTGCTTGGGCGATCTAGCGAAAGGAAAACTTATTATCCATAGCTCGCATCTGTCTACGGACCGCTCGTTTCCTGAATCCTAAATCAGGATATTATTATTCGTCGAAAACAATGCACATTCCCGATGTCCAGCACAATCAGAACCAGAACTTCGGTCTTCCCCGCTCAAACGTTGAATGACGAGGCATCGAAAGCCTCGCAGCTCTTCTATGCATTCGGATAAAACGAGACAACAGCTTGCGCAATGTCTACTGACACCGGATGGCGACCCCTTATTAATCGATACGCCCAGTTAGGCCCAAAGCGCAAAAGCAGGCATCTCGTTCAGTCCTTAATCATCGCACCCCCGCAACGCGATCGCGTTCAGCAATTCAACCCTCGTATGGACATCGAATTTGCCATAAATGTGTCGTGTGTGACTTCTGACGGTTTCAACCGATATGGTCAATTCGCTTGCGATGAACCCACGATCGTAGCCCTTTACCAAATACGGAAGTATCTCAGACTCCCTCGGCGTCAGCCCTTTTTCCAAGGCGGCCTCGCTGCACAGCTCGTCAATTCCCCCCAAGGTAGCAATAGTCGCTTTTTGCCCATCGTCTTTGCCGGAGCTCAGCTTCGCCAGCAACACAATCACGGAGAACAAGAGGATATAAATCATGATATTAGCGACGGTCGCGGCCATAGGCTGAACATCGAGAAAAATCGAACACGCATCCATGACAACGGCACCAACTATCTGCCCAAGCTGGTTCGCAAAAAAGCCTCCTACAAATACGCGAAGGGGATTCTGCGCATCACGTGAGTAGAGGGCGCAGAACACCCAGAGCAGCCCATAAAAATATGCAAACCCAATCGTATGGATGGCAAGCGGCATAAAAGCGGGAAAATTCGATTGCTGCGAGACAACCGTCAATGCGATAAACGCAGCAGCAATCAAAGCAATAGCCCTGTAGAACAGCGAAAACGACCCGTCGCGTTCGGGAATTCTCGATGCGAAAAGCATCGCGGCAGAGCACGCAACAGAAATCCCCACAACCAGAGCATTCGGCCTTACACCGGGCTCCCCACCAACAAGGCCCTTCAACAGACCTGCCGAGACTCCAAGCACAACTGCGAGACCCATGAACAATATCACGGACGGACGTGCGCGGTTCTCAATTCCGTCTTGCACGTGCGGCTCTTTATCAGACAGTACCGCCCGTCCACCAAGAGAGATATCGAGAACATCGGCAAGAAATTTCGACATCACCAGGGGTAGAACAATCATCATGATATATGCCGCAGGGGAAGCGACAAGTGCAATCAGCACCGTAAGCAAAGAAGAAAATGTCAGAGATGCAGCAATAAACTGCAGTATGACGCTCGCATCGTATCTCACGACAATCCTGGCACAAACAGTGGTCGCAATGCCTGTTCCGATACCACTCGCAATACCGCTCGCAACGAAGAGAGCAACTCCTTCATCAGCAGAAATACGAGAAAGGACCGATAGAATCACACTCAAGATCATAAACAGAGAGCCCGCACGCACGCCGAATGTCTCCCGTCGCACGGGATGCAGCAGAAAGGCGCCGAGAACGACAGTACAAACAGCAAGCGAGGTAAACCAAATGCCAGCCGACGCATAACCAGATCCCGCCAGAGAGTCAGGCGGCGCAAACACCCCGCTCCAGCTCATAGAAAAGACCCACCCGTTGAACGCCGAAAGCGAAAGCACGGTCTTCCAATGGCTCAAAAGAAAAGCTACGCCCTGCTTGGCAGCCGCAATATGCGCGAAAGTAACACGCTTCGAATTTTCCATATGCTGCATTCGCCCCTCCTCAATCGCAATTATAAAGTCGGCGCAGCAAAAAATACGCCGCGACGCGCTGGGAGGGTCGCGCGACGCGGCGTTTGGGCAGATGATCGCTATTCGTTTTCTACAATATACTTACCAGCCAGATAGCTCAGCGTAAGGTTGGAACCATAGGTGAAGCCAGGGATCATATATGTATACTGCGCGTAGAACATGTCACCGGCCATGCTTCCTACGTTGTACAAACCGTCGATGGGATTGTCGTCTTCGTCGCAAACGCGCATCTCATCATCGGTACGCAAACCACCAAGAATGGTGAGGAAGAAGCTCGTGTCCGACACCGAGCCGTAGAACGGAGCTTTCGCCACAGGAATCATGAGCGACGCATCTTTGTGGAATTCAGAGTCTTCACCCGCATCACACTGCTTGTTGTATTCGGCAATCGTATCGAGAGTTGACTCGGGAAGTCCCATAGCGCTAACGAGTTCCTCAAGCGTGTCGGCCTTGACAAACGCCTTGCTTTCGACCATCGTCTCCCACGACTCCACCGTCTGCTCTGGCGTTAGCTTGTTGTCGGTACCGTACGGAGCACTACCATCAATCCAACCAAGCGGATACTGCTCTGCGTAGTTCATATCCCAAATTGCATAAGATACGCCGCCCGGGCAGCCCATCTCGGTCGTGAACGGCATCGTGCCGAGCATGCCGTATTCGTTGCAGTAACGTTTACCATCGCGATTGACGGCAAGACCAGTGAACGGGATGATGCCATCCATTGGGCCAGCCTTCACGCCACCGCCGTTCGGGCAGCACGGCCACGCCTTCTGCCACGCGGCGCCGACCCACAGCCCCATCTTCTGTCCATCTCCGGGATACAGGCCACCGTAGAACAGTTCTTTGTCGTAGTCGGTTGGATTATCAAATTCCTCCGGCGTGACGTATTTCACGGCCTGAGGAGCATATTTCGCCATCATGTCACGATTGGTCGAGAAATCACCCGTCGCGAGTACCACGGCCTTGCCGCCGACGTACTTCGCATACGTGCCATCCTCGCGCTCGGCAATCACGGCGGTCACTCGACCCGTAGTGCCATTGGCCTTGTCGCCGCGCACCAGCTGACGTGCAATATTCTTATAATAGATAGTGGTACCAGAAAGCTCCTCGAATCGTGCAGCGAGCTCGTTGACCACGAGGGACTGATTCATGCCCATACCAGGATGTTCGTCGTTATACCAGCCATGCGCGCCTGGTACGTAGTAAATAGAACCGCTCTCGCTGTCAAGCACAGGAAGAGGCGATTCAATACCAGTAGTGTAGCCGCGCTCCTCCATGATCCCGATGAGCCAATTCATGACAGATTCGGAGTTGTTAAAGTATTTGTACCACTTACGCGCATCGACGCGAGCACCATTGGCCTGGAGCTCTTTTTCAAGGTGCGCAGCGTCGTTGCGCGGCAGGCCAGCGGCTTCCATGGCCTTGGAATACGTCGCATGATTCGAGCCGCCTCGGCTGATAGGCTTGCTGCTGGCGGAGATTAACACAACCTTAGCGCCTTCTTCGGCAACAGAGTTCGCAACAGTCAATCCACCAGTTCCGGCACCAACAACTACGACATCGGCCTCGATCGTCTCGACGATTTTGTCGTCGGCAATTGCTTCATCGGGAATCTCAAAAGCCCATTTGTCAAAATAGGAGTCGGCGTTCAGCGGGCTTGATGCATCAGCGATTGCAGCAGGCGACTCCTTGGACGTAGACGGCTGCGAAGAGCACCCCGCAAGCCCCATCGCGGCAGCGCCCGTCGCCGCCAAAGCGGCTCCAGCGATGAAATTCCTGCGCGACATTCCCGATTCGACAGAACCTTGAATTCCCTTTTTCGGATCGAAATACATGACCCCTCCTTTGCACGGATTCGCGTCGGCCTCCCTGCCGACACCAGCAGAATGCGCGCAACGAATAAGCAGCGCAATTCCCCAGAAGGGTCAAATGGCGGTTTCACCCCTTTAGGTGAGATAAGAAAAAGTATCAGAGACAGTCTTTTCTTGAGCAGCTATCGAATTGTCTCTCTACGACCAGCGTCTTGTCGTACCTAAAATCGTCGAAAAAGCTGGAGAACAGCTGGGCATATAATCGCTCATATCAAAAAAGGAGCCGACAGAGCGTATCTCCGTCGACTCCAAGAGTAAGGCGCCACCTTGAAATAGCCTTGGATACCCGACATCCAAGAAGAAGTCAGGGCCATCTACTGGCTATCCGATTAATTACTTCCAGCACACCCTGCATTGGCTCGATTTTCCAGATGCCGCAACCGAGCCAGACATGATGTTGCTTGAACGCTTCAGCGATGTGCAATTCGGCGTTTTATGGTAGACGTCGCCATTAGCAACCCAATATACATATTGCCAACAACCGCTGTCATCAACATAGTAGCCATCAGCAACTTGGTTAGTAGCCATTTTTCCACTTGCCAACACATAGCAATCGCCAACCCACCTCGACGTCTGCATCGCTCCAGAGCCGTCGAAGTAATACCAGGAGCCGCCAACCTCGCGCCAGCCGGTCGCCATCGCGCCAGAGCCATCGAACCAGTACCAGGCGCCGCCGACGCTCTGCCAGCCGGTCTGCATCACGCCGGAGCCGGAGAGGTAATACCAGGAACCGCCGCTCGCGAGCCATCCGGTCTGCATCCAGCCGCTAGCATCGAAGTAGTAATGCTCGCCATCGATTATTTCCCAGGTAGAAACGGGATAGCTACCGTCGCCGTAATTCCACCACCAACGACCATTGCTCTCAACCCATTTGCCCGTTATTTCAACCATTTGCCTTTCGTAAACGGCAGAAACATTGTTCGGCACATCTTCTGCGGCATATTGCTTGCCCGAATTAATATCTCTCCACTCATAAGCAACGGTTCCGTCTTGCCCAGACGCCGGCAGCGAGCAAAGCCTCTCTGAGCCGGCCCCCGAAAACGAGAACGACGAGCCAAGCGTCACCATGGCAAGGGAGTCGCATCCCTCAAACATGCTTTGCATCCGAGTTGCTTTTGAGGTATCAAACGCCGACAAATCAAGCGTTTCCAAAGACGAGCAATCTTCAAACATCACATTCATATTGAGAACTTGAGAGGTATTGAAGCCAGACACATCTATCGATTTCAGGGACGAGCAGCGAGCGAACATTACCGCCATATCACTGACATTTGAAGTATCCAGTCCAGCAAGGTTCACGGATTCAAGGGCTGAACAATCCGAGAACATCCCCTGCATGCTTGTGACGCATGAAGAATCAACACCTGAAAGATCAAGCGATTTCAAAGACTCGCAAGCAAGAAACATGCTGTCCATATTTACGGCAGACGAAGTGTCCAGCCCCGTGAGGTCGATAGATTCGGCGTTATGGAGATACGCGAACATATAGGCCGGCTTCTCCACCTTGACAACACCCTCAAAGCGCACACTCAAGATTTCGTCTTCGTAGTTCGACCACGGCGCGCTCGTGTAATAGTAATCAAGCTCAGCGCTTGGCGCACCGTTTGCGGGACGAATGACGAGGCAACCTTGGTCGATTGCCCACTCGCACTGCCCATATTGGCTCCAGGTTGTGGAAACTCCCATTGCGGATGAATCACCCTGAGATGCTGACGCGCCCGCAGCTACGTCATCCGCGAACGCCGGCGATACAAGCAGCGTAAGCCCAAGACAAGACGCCACTATCATCATCGGCGCACATTTGAGGGCCCCTCCAATGCGTTTATGGCATTTCATATAACTCCTCCATTCTAAGCAGCTACCCAGTGTTTATTGTATAGCTGCTCGATATGATTTCCAGCTGCTTTTGCTGGCTGCTTCAACGGAGGGGTGGCAGTAAATACGGCACGGGATGAGGAGGATTATGGGAGCTTACGCGGGTGCCGCCTCTCAGCCGCAAATCACGGCCACGAACAACGCATTCAAAATCGTCCTGCCCAACGTGAACTTCACAGCAATGGAAGCAAAAAAGCCCACGGCAAGCAGCCTGAAGGCGCCCGCTGCTTCCCATTCCCGAGAGGACGAGATTCTGCGGTTCTTGGCAGAACACCCCTCAATCACTCGAAAAAAGGCGCAGGCGCTGCTCGGGGTCAACCAATCCACGGTCGGCCGCATACTGAAAGAGATGGCGGACAAGGGACAAATCGCAACGCTCGGCGGAGGCCGCGCCTTGCGATACGAACTGGCATAGCGTTACGCCTCGGGACAATTGTCAAGGGAGTTTGCCCCAGCACTGCGAAGCACCGCACTCCTCAAAGCCTGCAACCGAGGAGTGCGGTGCACTTTATCCCATCGCAGTCTGGAATAAACCACCGACAAACTTCGGCGGCAGGCATTCGGCGCCGGGCTACATGAGCCCGACCAAGCCCGAGGAGGCCAACTAACCAGAAGACGAAGGCCGTCTAAGGACGGCGTAGAGGTTGTCAATGGGAATGGGGCAGATTCAGATTTACCCATTACAGTTTGAGAAAATCCGCCGATGAATTCCGGCAACTTATCTCGGACCGCAATAGGACTAGAGAGACGCGCTAGAATGGGGGACAATACCCCAATGCGCGCTGAAAACTAGGGTCGGTAGAACTAAAACAAGGAATTGCCTATTGAGCATATCAATCGGCATTGGTCGAATGCCCGTATCCCTTAACGCATTCGCCCAGCCTCTTCCCCACCATCGCCATAAGACCGTCATAGCTGTTGTTCAATTCTTCAACCGCATTCGTAAGCTGCGTGGCGTTTTGCGAATCCAACATCACGACATGCACTGAGTTGCGAAAATCAGTCAGCTTCTTGACCAAATCGGCGTCGTCGATTCGATACGACAGTAGAAGCACTTCCTCCAATGCCTTGCGCTGGCACTCGGAGTCGACGGGGTCGACAACCCACTCATGCCACTGCTTTCCTTCTTCGGCGAGCTTCAGCATGCGGAGGTAACATTTCCCAGTAGCCCTCATAGCGTGTTGGACGGCCTCTTGCAGCCTTATCAGGTTGTCTCGCCTAAATCTCCGCCACTCGTCTTCGTGGGCTGCTTCCAGCCGCATCTCTTCAAGCGCGCTCTGATGCTTAGCGGTCTTGTGATGAGCAAGCAGCGAAGCCCCCGCACCAATAAGTGCACCCAAGAGAGTCGTGATGACCGGACTATCCTTATCAAGCAAAGCGGCCAAGCAGCAAATATCCAAAGCCCGTACCTCCACCATCAATTACTCTCCCGGTTCCCGCAGCATCACGAGGCAACCGAACCTGCTATTCGATTTCAGCTCTAATCCTCGCCCCATCCACCACGTAAGCTCAGCGGCAGCAGCTCATCACACTCCCCGGGCTCGAACGATTGGCAGCCGCCCTTGAGTTGCTTGTGTGCTCGCTTGTACGCCTTGCCGCTCGTCCTCGGTGCATCGGCGTATATCTCGGCCTGCCTCTCTTGAAGCAAGCCACGCCGGGCACGAATCTCCGAATCCCCAAGGTCGTCAAAATCGGCGAGAAGCGAGATATAGTCCTGCACGACAGCCCACAGCTGATTCGTACAGCGCACGTGAGCCTCTGCCCCTTCAGGGAGCCTTGCGCCGCGAACATACAGGTTAATCCCCAACGACATGGCCGCGAAAAGCGACGCGACGCCAGCACCGATTTCCGCCTCGCCGAGCAGGATGCCAACAATGCCGCAGCTCGAAATCGCAGTCAACGCAATCTGTGCAATGGAAAGCTTGCTGGATCTGGAGCGCTTGAGGCTCGCCTCCTCCTGCTGCGTCTGATACGTGTATAGCAGTTTCCCATAGGCTTCCTCTATCTGCCCGCGCAACCGCTCTCTACTGCTTCGTTGGCCCATGGCGCCCCCTACTCGGCCATCCGCTGAAGAATCTTACCGAGGCACTCGTAGCTCTTAATCGTATCGACGGCTTGCTGGCTACCGGGACTCCTGAGCGCAAACGGCACCGCACCGTAGGCGGTAAGTCGGTTGAATCCATCCAAAAGCCGCTTCTCATACGTGCCCGGCGCCGCGGCGCCGTCCCCGTCGGTCCAGCGCCAATCGCCCATTGCCGAAAACACGAAGCTGTCAATCACAATACCGGACAGCTTGTAGCTCGAAAAGCTCTCAGCGTGAACGTTGCGAATGTGCTTGCACGTGTCAAATAGAAGCCCGTTCGAAGTGATGTTCTTGGCCCTCATCGCGTCCTGCTCTGCCTTCGGGTATGTAGCAAGCCAGCGCCCACCCATGTTCGAGTCGGGGTAGTCATAGCCCCCGAACGTCTCCCAGCCACGAACATGCTCAAACGCCGGGAGGAGCTCGAACTTCATCCCATCCGAGAAGTTCACTACGACCACCTGCCCATCGGCCCTGACGTCCGTCCTGGAGTAGCCTTCGACCACGGCGAACTTGACAGCTTGAAGCAACCTAGACTGCCCATTGCTCCTATACATGTCATAGCGCTCGTACTCGTCCCTCGGAAGGGACAATAGTACGTCGAGGTCGCTGTGCGCCGTCGCAGTGCCGCGTCCATAAGAGCCGACGTACAGCGAGTTGGCCGTCTCGCTGCTGGAACCCCAAAACTCGGAATTCACCGCCTTGGTGATTCTCCTGTACCTTTTGGAAATCAATTCTCGTGTTGGGGCATTTACCCCTACGATATTTCTCATCACTCGGTTCATAAGCGCATCATCCTCTTTAGCAGCCTACGTGCAATCGAACCATACATTCTTGCCATTGCCGTACAGCTCGCAATCCATATCTATTTCCGATAATTATACCCCTCGTACCCAGCGCGAACGTTCCTCTCAGGCGCCGCGCGGACGCATGCCAGAAAGCGCGCCCAATAAGTTCGATGCCTTTGGAGCGTCACTTCATCGCGGACTGCACAACCGAGTCCTGCCATATTGGCAAAGGCAAGCTGAGCACCATCAGAAACTCAGCTGCGTTCAACGCTGGTATGCTCGCAGCGCATATCGACTTTGAACGAAATCCGAGCCTCATTACGGTCTGAGATAAGCCACCGATGAACTTAGGTGACGAGCTTTCGGCGCATTGCCTACAATGCGGGCACGCCCCGAGGGGTCGCCGATCGGGCGCTTCCGATCGGCCTACTGATTGGAAGATACCACCTTGGCACCATCGAGAAGACCGGAAATCATCATAGGGCTCGACGTCGGGAAGTCGTCGCACTGGGCGCGCGTCGCAACGCGCGACGGCGAGGCGCTCGCGAGCCCATTTCCAACACGCCCAACATACGTATCGCGCCACCCCGCACGAACGCACCACCCAAGCCAAACCCAAAACCCACCTCACACCCGAACCAAAAGAGGGGCGCACCGGCGCAAGCCGATACACCCCTCAATTCAATCTAGCAGCATTGTCGCCAAGCAGAAACCCCTTCTGCGCTAATCCCTCTTGAACAAGTCGCGCGTATACACTTTATCGGCCACGTCGGACAAATCGTCGCTCCAGCGGTTGGCCACGATCACGTCGCACTCGGCCTTGAACTTGGCCAAATCGTGCGTGACCTCGCTGCCGAAGAATTCCGGCGCGTCGAGCGTGGGCTCGTAGAC
>JABLTL010077728.1_pt1 | contig 16603 bp, 16 predicted proteins | sample 7160151 | NCBI WGS metagenome assembly JABLTL01 (sample SAMN14651223, study PRJNA627086) | human gut metagenome | isolation source: feces | host: Homo sapiens
GCTCAATCCGGGCGGTCCCATTGCTCAATTCAAGCGGAACCGCTGCTCAATTTCGCCGGTCGAGGTGATTTTGCTCAGCGGTGTACGCAGATAGAAAATGAGAATAGAGATGAGAGCTTTATAATTCACTGCTAGTTGGAAACTGATGGTGCTGAACCCTGACAAGACTGCGTTTCACCTGGCAGAATGCAGGTAAGGGGACAATGTGGTGTTGATAACTTGGGGTAAGGAGAGCTCCGGTTCCGTATAACCTAATAATCTGGCATGTGTTGTCATAGAAAGATTCGTTGATATTCACAGGCATCTGAGCGGATTTACCAGTATTGTAATTAAAAAATAATCATTGACAATATGAACTGAAACATTGCTTCCAGCATGATGTGGTGCAGATAATAGACTGGGACAGTGAACTGGTCTTGACGAATGATTATTACCGGGCGGCGAGAGCGTGGCGGGAAGAATTCACATCGTCCGAAGCAGAACGAGAGTACTTTACGCGCTCCAGTGAAGAAGATGCGAGAGAGTATGCATACAACAATGTGCGGCTGTACGTGAGGTAGCATATGCAAAAGACCGCAGCCCATTGGCGCTTGATCAGAGCCAATAGGCTGCGGTCTTGTCCAGATACTGCTTCCGTTCCTTCCAGTCCGGCATCAGCATCGTGAGAAAGGCATAAAACTGCCTGGAGTGGTTGGGGTGAACCAGATGGCAAAGCTCGTGCATGACGACATATTCAATGCAGTGCCTTGGTGCTTCGAGGAGACGCTTGTTCAGTGTGATGATTCCCTTCTTCGCCAGACAGGAGCCCCAGCGCGTTTCCATGTCCCGGATTCTCAGAGAAGGCTTCTGCACACCGTATTTTTGAAACGACGGATACAGCGCATCCATCACGTCGCCAAATACCGTTCTGCACTGCTGGCCCAGAAATCTGTTGACGACGCGCCGCTTCCTTTCGATATCGTGGAGATCCCGAACACCTAGATGGATGTAGACGCCGTCCGCTGAAATGGAATCCTTTGCGGCCTGTGTGACCTGCAGGCGCAGACCTCGACCCAGAATGTTGAATGCCTCGCCACTGACGTACTGCTTCGGCTGAGGCCTGTATTGCGCCATCTTATGGAAGTGGTCAAGGGCCTTTTGAATATACGGGGCCTTGCTGGCGACAAAAGCGTCGATTTCCTCGCAGGGGACACCCGGATCTGCCGAAACCCACACGCTGCCATCCTTCCGCACCCGCAGATTGAGGTTTTTGACCGGCTTTCTTTCGAGATTGAATAGGATTTCGTGCCCTTTGGCGGTTAGGACTCGTTGACTGGTGATGTCCATCGCTCAGAACCTCCGCAGGGCAACAGTCTTGACATTGTCGATGATCTTGTCGATGAGATCGAACGAGAGCTTCAGACCATGCTCCTTTTCGTATTTGTAGAACAGATCGTCGATGTCCTGTGAAATGCGGTCGTGGATGGTCTTGTTGTTCGTCCAGTCCACCTGACTGTGGGAGGCGACGATTTTTGTGATCTCCTCGGAAACCTCTGCAACGAAATCGGGTGTAATCCGTTCGTCCTCCACCTCGTCAAAGAGTGCGGTCAGCACACCGAAAAAGGCCTGTGCGTGAACATTATTCTTGATGCGCTCCGGATAGCTGACGGTGCTCCTGCCGGCGTGGTAATCCCCCAGGATGGTGCGCATCTTGGCAAGGTATTCGGCTTCGGAGATAACCTTTTCCTTGTAGAGTGCAAGGGCATCCCTGATCCGCTTGGAGAAGCTGTCGTAGTACGCGGGATTCTCGTCGCGCTTCTCGCTGATGCTTCGGGTCATCCGGCTGGCTATCGCATCAGCTTTTGACCGCAGCGAGCCCAGCTCCTCAAGCTCCTTTTCAAAGTCGTCCTTGTTCAGAATGTCGATGGGGCTTGTGATCTTCTTCAGCCCGGCGACAGACAGGTGCGTGTCGAGCAGATTCTGCATCAGCGGTTCATACTCTGCGTTGTCGATGGCGTCGCAGTACTGGAGCTTGACGCTGCGGCGAACCTTTGAAAAGAAGATGAACGTGTCCTGATACTTCTGCCGTTCCTCCTTGCTCAGCGCGTTGTATGCCTGCTCCGCATTCAGCACCAAATGCAGCGCCCGGCCGAAGGCACAGAGCAGAGTATAGAAATCCTGACGCACCTTGTCGTCGGCGAGGAACACCTCGACGGCTTCTGTGTCATGGATATTGCCCACCGGCGCAAAGAGCTCCACCAGCTGCGTATAGGCGCTGCGGAGATTCCCGATGGCAGACATCACATCGACCACGACGCCCTTCAAATCGCCGCCGTCGAAGTTCTCCAGACCGGCGCCGCTGTACATGTCCATGGCGGTGTCCAGTTTCTCAATCAGGCCGCGGTAATCGACTATCAGGCCGTAGTCCTTGCCCTCGTGCAGGCGGTTCGTCCTCGCGATGGCCTGCAAAAGGCCGTGCTCCTTGAGCTCCTTGTCGATGTAAAGCACCTGGCAAAGTGGCGCGTCGAAGCCAGTGAGCAGCTTGCTGCACACGATCAGAATGTCGATTTCACCATCGCAGAACCTGTTCTTGATGGCTTCCTCGTAGCGGTCGGCATCCCCGTACTGCTGCATCATCTTGTTCCAGAAGGAGACGACCAGGTCGTCCGCTCCCTCGTCGGCATCGTCAACGCCTTCGCGCATGTCGGGCGGCGAGATAACGACGGCGCAGCTCAGGTCACCGAACTGCTCAAAGCACTGCAGATAGCGGATCGCGTCGCGCTTGTAGTTGGTCGCGAGCATGGCCTTGAAACCGGTATCTTTATAGCCCTCGATGAAGTGCTCGCTGATGTCCAGCGCGATGCGCTTGATGCGCGCGTCGGTGGAGGTCAGGCGGCGGATGCTGCTCCACTTCCTGCGCAGATCCTCCCGCTGCGCCTCCGTCAGGCGGCGGGTGGTTTGCTTAAACCAGAGGTCGATATTTTCTTCGTCCACCTTTTGCTCGACAAAGCGCCCCTCATAGATCAGGGGGACAATCGCGCCATCCTCCACGCCGTCCCGGATGGTGTACTTGTGAATCAGCCTGCCGAACCGGGCCATGGTGTTCTTTTCGCTTTTCATCAGCGGCGTGCCGGTGAAGCCGATGTAGCAGGCGTTGGGGAATACGCTGCGCATCCGGGTCGCCATGAGGCCGTAGTTGGAGCGGTGGCTTTCGTCCACGAGCACGAAGATGTCGCGGGAGGGGTTTTTGACCTCCTGCCGCTCGACGGTGTTGAACTTGTTGATGATACTGGTGATGACGTCCGCCCGGGCGCTGTTTACCAGCTCCACCAGATGGCGTCCGCTCGTCGCGCGGGCGGGAGTCAGCCGGGTATGGGCGAAGGTGGCGGCAATCTGCGCGTCCAGCTCCTTGCGGTCCGTGACGATGACCACGCGGGGATGGCAGTCCTTCAGCTCCATCAGGATATACTTCGCCAGCATGACCATGGTCAGGCTCTTGCCGCTGCCCTGCGTATGCCAAATGACGCCGCTCTGGCGGTTGCCGTGCTCGTCGCTTTCGGCGATGGTCTTCATGATTTCCCGGACGGCGAAGAACTGCTGATAGCGGCAGACTTTTTTCACGTTGGCGTCAAAGAGAACGAAATAGCGAATCAGCTCGAACACGCGCTCGCGGCTGAACAGGGAGACGATATTTCTGTCCTGTTCGGTGGGCATGCGATCCGGGATGAGCGCTTTCAGCCGGGTTTGCAGCCATTCGTCATCCTGCTCCTTCCAGACGCTCCAGAACTTTTTGGGCGTGCCGGCTGTCGCGTATTTGACGGCGTTCTTGTTGGTCGCCACGACGAGCTGCGCAAATTTGAAGAGATGCGGGATATACGCCGCCTGCTGGTTGCGGATCATCTGCCCGACGGCCTCTTCCACGGGGATATGCGGGGCCTTGCACTCGATGACGGCAAAGGGAATGCCATTGATGAACAGCACGATGTCCGGGCGGGCGTTGTGCTGCCTGTCCTGGCTGTCCACGGCGAACTCCTCCGTGACGTGGAACACGTTGTTCTGCGGGTTGTCCCAGTCGATATACCGGAGGTTAAAGCTGAGCATTTTGCCGTCGCCGACGGTCTCCGGATAGCTTTTGCCCAGCAGCAGCGCGTCATAAATCTTCTCGCTGGTGCGCACGAGGCCGTCCGTCAGCGGTTCGTTCAGATCCTCCATGGCGCGCTCGATGTTGGCGGCGGAGAACTCGTTTTCCGCACCCGCATAGACATAGCGGTTGAGTCTACGGAGCTGACCGCGCAGGATGTCCCGGAGCAGCACGTGATACCGGCTGCCGCGCTGCTTGTCGCAATCCGCCGGGGAAATGTAGGTGTAGCCCATAGCAGTCAATAAGTCGATAGCAGGTTGTTGACTGATATTTTTTTCGAGATAAAGGTCAGAATTCATGGAATACCTCCATCTGAGCTCATCATCGATAGGAAAGCATCTCAGATTCTGCTTGCATCTTCTTGATAATAGCGAAAACGATTGTTTCGATGTCACTGCCCGTACTATAATCCGCAGGAACAACGTAATTCACGCGATTATCCCTAAGAAGGGTTTCCGCTGCACTTTTTCCTTTTTCCGGATCGTAAACAGCGATAGATTGACCGCCATTTGTCTTTACAAGCTTCATACATGGAACGTCGGTCAGACCGTCACCAATGTAAATCATGTTTCTGAACGGTACTCTCCGCTCATTTTCAGGCGTGTATTGATTGAGCTTGTCTGCACTTTGGCTGTCGATGGTTAGAACGCCTTTATTGATTCGGAAAAGGAATTGTGTCTTTGCGGTGTAATTGACAGCATATTTGGGCCACTGAATCGTTCCGGTGTAATCATACATAAATTCACAGGCGTAGATTTTCTTGAAATAATGAGCGATTTTCGTCCCCTCAATGATTTCCTTAATACCCGAAGAAACAATGTAATGCTCAATGCGAACACCCATTTTCTCCCCGTATGCATTGATTCGCTCAAACCATGAATCAACTCCGTCAAAGTATTCCACACCTTCACCGAGTTTCTTAAAGGTTTCCCTCGTGATGGTTTCTCTTTTCTCCTTTGCTTTTTCCACCATTTTATACATGTATGCAAGAATATTGTCCATTTCCTGACTATCGGTCAACTGGCGAACCTCTCCCCAAAATGCAGAAGAACTCATGCCGAGGGACGGAATGAATCCATATTCCTGCATGTCTTTCGTACAAAGGGTCTTGTCAAAATCGTACATCAGGGCAACGATCGGCTTTTTCATCGTACTTCTCCTTTCGTTTTCACAATCCCCGTCAGCAGAAGCTGCATCAGGGCTTTTTTCTGTTTTTTCATTTCTTCCAGCTTACGCTGATGAAGGGTGATAAGGGTATCAAGGTTTCTGAAATACGAGCCAAGTTGCTGCTGCTCCACCTCATCTTTAGGAGCGAAAATGGACTTGGAGAGCAGGTCATCTTTCGTCATCCCTTTGATGGATGTACCCTGTACGGCTTGCAGTTCTCCCTGTAACATTTGGTACAATGCGTATACTGTAAAATGGGGTTCAGTTTGGAGCTTGCAAAGCGAAAGGAAATCTTGACTTGTAGTGTAAGAAAACGGCATAAATGCAAGCTTTCCGACGCCCACACGGGTCACAACAGCTATGGAGTTTTCTGGTACAAGCTGAGTAGCAGAGTTATTCAAACCGTCTCTTGAAATGTATTTTCTGGGCTCAACTCCAAACAGTTTTCCCTCAGACAAATCAGATGATTGAATCCAGGGAATATTACCGCTCCAGTATGTTTCATTTGAGGTAGCTGGAGTGCCGCCTCCGCGCGTATCTGAAGCAATAGTGGAAACCTTACGCTGTTCCCAATCGTCCGTAAAGCCGGGGAACCTCTTTTCCGGCACCTTCTGGCCCTTCTTCGGGAACATCTTTTCCAGACAGCCCTTTTTGAACCTTTTCAGTTCCTCGATTTTGCGCCCTTGCAGTTCGATGGCCTTGTCCTGCGTGGAGAGGATTTCGGCAATCTTCTTCTGCTCTTTGAGCAGAGGCATTGCAAGCGTTCTTTTCATCCAGTCTTGCGTTTTGAACAATAGTTTTTCGATATGAACGCCATCACTCATCAGATAGAAGAGTCTCTTATAGTGTGGCAACTGCATCATCAGGTTGAACATCTGAATATTTGTGCCATCTTGCGGAAGAAAAACATTATACTCATTGGATACGACAGCGCCATCTAGATCGGGGGGAACGATGCCGCAGGCTCCGTGCGCGATTTGTCTCTTTGAAATGATGAAATCCCCGGTCTTAACGATGAAGTAGTTCTTGACAAGTACGTTTTTGCCAAGAAAACTGCCGCGCGAATCAACACCACCAAATCCGCGGCGAACAGTAACCAACTGGTATTCTTCTTCATCTTGTAGAACGATGGGGCGTTCTGCGAGTTTAAGCCATTGACCAATCTTTTTTGATGCCCAGTCACGAGGGTATATGCCATCTTTATCTTTGACGTACCCCTCCGGCACAATCCCTTGACGGATTTGTTCGATTCGTTTTTTAACTTCGGGTGTCATGCGTTCACCTCATTCAGGCTCATTTGCCGTTGATGCGCTTCTTCTGCTCACTCTCAATCTGCCTGATGCTCTTTTTCGGCGTCGGCAGGTCTTCCGGCATGGTGCCGCCCAGCTCGGCGATGGTCTGTCTGACCTTCCTGCCGACCTCGTAGTGGGTTTGATTGGCCTTTTCCTTGCCTCGAATATTCTCGCGGCGCAGCTTTTCGTCTGTCTGCGTAGCGCGGAACAGGTTAGCAGCCAGCTCGGTGCTGCCCATGTGATCAAGAATCTGTTCGTTTTCCTTGAGACCTTTACGAGCGTGGATTTCTTTTGCGCCGAGGCCTCCGTACAGTCCTTGATAGCCGTAATTCTGGAAAATGGCGAAATCATAGGACTTGATAACGCCAGCCTTTTGCGCCGCTTCGGCCAGGGACTTGTTGTGCGCTTTCATTTCTTTGCGGATGGCAAGCCGCTTCTGATCCTCGGACAGCTCATCGTAGTGGTCGATCAACTCCTGCTGGCGCGTCTTTACGGCGAAGTAGGTCTGTCCAACTGCAATGACCTCCTTGCGCGGGTCGCCATTCATAACGATCAGGTAGCAGGCATAGCGGGAGAGAATGTAGTCATCAATCAGCTTAACACCACCGTTCGGCATGGGCGATGTTTTGTTGACCTCAACAAAACATTCATCCACAGCTATGCCGCTGTTTTCGCAGGCTGTTTGAGCTTTTTCAATGAGTTTCTGGAAATTCCGCCATTCCGTATATTCAAGTATGGATTGTAGCTCCCTTGCATACCAGAATTCATTGCCATACTCATTGACGTGCTTGATGCTTTCAAAGGTTTCTTCGCTGTAACGCGCAATCTCATTGCTCATAACCCCAGCTCCTTCATATACTTCGCCATCTGCGCCTGCACCTGCGAAAGCTCCGCCTCGATGCTTTCGATATTCCGTTTCACCTCGTCGATGTCCACCAACTCCTCCTCCTCAAAGGTATCCACATACCGGGGGATGTTCAGGTTGTAGTCGTTCTCGCGGATTTCAGCGCGGGAGGCGCGGTAGCTGTACTTGTCCACCTTCGCCTCGCGCGCCTCGTAGGTGCTGACGATGCGGGCAATATCGCTGTCCCGCAGGAGATTCTGGTTCTTGCCCTTTTCGTAATTGCCCTCGCCGGAGGCGTCGATGAACAGGACGTCGTCGCAGGTGCGGCTCTTTTTGAACACCAGAATGCAGGCGGGGATGCCCGTGCCGTAGAACAGGTTTGCGGGCAGGCCGATGACCGCGTCCAGCAGGTTCATTTCAATCAGCTGCCTGCGAATCTTGCCTTCGCTGGCACCGCGGAAGAGCACGCCATGGGGGAGAACAACCGCCATGCGCCCGTTTTCTGCATCCAGACTGTGCAGCATGTGGAGCACAAAGGCATAGTCGCCCTTGGAGGAAGGCGGAACGCCCCAGTCAAACCGATGATGCTCGTCCAGAGAGGCGGTCATTTTCTCCGGCTTCTTTCCTTTTTCATCCGGACCGGCCTTCGAGAGGAAGCCGCTGTCCCATTTGTCCAGGCTGAACGGAGGGTTGGCGACCACCACCTGGAACTTCATGAGCTTGTCGTCCTCGAGGTTCTGCGGATTGGAGAGCGTGTCGCCCTGCCAAATGCGGGCGTCATCCACGCCGTGGAGGAACATGTTCATCGTGCAGAGCGCCCAGGTCTGGGCGTTCAGCTCCTGACCATAGACGGCAACCTTGCCGCTGGGCACCTTTTTGTAAGCTTTGAGCAGCAGGCCGCCGCTTCCGCAGGTGGGGTCGTAGATGCGGTCGTTTTCCTGCGGCTTGACGAGCGAGGCCACCAGCTCGGAAACCTGACTCGGCGTGAAGAACTCACCGCCTTTTTTGCCTGCGTCGGAGGCAAAGTTGGCGATCATGTACTCATAAGCGTCGCCGATGATGTCTGCGGAGCCGAGCTGACCGGGACGAAGATCGAGGTCGTGGAAGTCTTCCAGCAGATTGCGGAGTGTCGCGTTCTTTTCCTTGACGTCGCCGAAGTCAACCTGGGAGTTGAAGTCGATGGCGCGGAACACGTTGCGCAGCTTTCCGCTGTTGTGATCCTCGATGTGGGAAAGGGCGACGTTGATCTTCTGGCCGATCTCTGTATCCGTGCGGTTTTCGTACAGATAATCGAAGGTGGATTCCCTGTCGAGGGAGAACCGCTCCCGGCTCATGGCGCGCTCGACGCGCCGTTCGTCACCGTCGTACTGCTCCATGTACAGGGCGCGTCTTTCGAGGGTGACGTCGCTCAGGTATTTCACGAACAGCATGGAAAGGATGTAGTCCTTGTAGCGGGAACTGTCGATTTTTCCCCGGAAGCTGTCGCAGGCCTTCCAGAGAACGCGTTCGATATCGTTGCGGGTCGTCATGGTGCATACCTCATTTCATGGTCGAATGTACATTGCGGATCAGCAGATCGTAGTAGCGCTCCTTCTCTGCCGACAACTGGCGAAGCAGCGCCGTCTCCTTTTTCGCCAGCAGATACAGTTCGGCGATTTTCTGCTGCTGGAGGATGGACAGCGGGGGGATTTCAAATTCGGAGAAGAATTTGGCGTTGATGGCGCCCAGCATGTTGCTGCTGGTGTTTTCATAAATGGCTTTCCTGATCTTCGGCGTGTTGATCAGCCAGACCAGATATCCGGGCAGGAGCCTGTTTCGATCAACACGGATGATGACGAAGTTTGATGAAACGACCATGCCGGCGGATGCTTCGTCGATGAGAACAGCAGTGTACGGCGAGGTCAGGCGGATGATGACGTCGCCTACCTGTGTCAGGTACTCCGGCGATAACTGCTCCGCGGCGTCAAAACCATCCAGCTGTTCCATGCCGATGTATCCGTTTGAGTGGATGGCGCGAAAGCTCAGTAGGGGATACCGCATCTTGACGGGGGCGCCTTTGCACGCCTGTTTTCTGGATAAAACCAGCCCGCTTCGGACGGTTGCCAGTTCGCCTAACTTCATGGGTTCACCTCTATTTGTCATGGACGATAAATAACAGGTATGGACCTTTAAAATCCTTTTCGCTGATGGCAGTATAACATGAAATCTCCATTTTGTCAACAAGAAATTTGTCACGATGAAAAAATGACATAGAACGACGTCCTATCAATCCATCGGATTCGTTTCTGGCTCAGATTTACATCGGTTCAATTTATTAAACCGGATCGAGCGGGTAGTATTCCCCGACCGATCCGGTTTGAAATCTTTACGCAATCATCCCAAAGAACCTCAGCGCATCTTCAATCGCCTTTTCCTTATCTGTCGGGCAGATCAGCATCTTTGCGCTCTCGGACTTTGCTTTGTTGTAGCATTCGCGCTCGATAATCCCATGCTTTCTTTTCACCTGCGCGATGTACAGCGGCGTGACGTTCAGGCCGGTCTGTTCCTTCACGCGCGCCTGAATCTCGCCATAGGTCGCCTTGCTTTCGGCCTTGGTGACGGCGAGCTCGTCTGCGTCGATGCCGACCTTGACGATATCATCCGGATTTTGTTGGACCAATGACATAACAGTTTCCACCCCGCTCGTCCAGCAGAACATATCGACGCTCTGCACCTTCTGCACCCTGTACCCCTTCTCCACAAACAGCGCCGCGTCGCGTGCCTGCGTGGCAACGTTGCAGCTCACATACACCACGCGCTTCGGGGCAGCTTGCGCAATCGCGTCAATCACGGCGGGTTCAACGCCCTTGCGCGGCGGGTCGATCACAATCACGTCCGGGCGCAAGCCCTCCGCCACCAGCTTCGGCAGCAGCGTCTCCGCCGCGCCGCAGCGGAAATTCACGTTTTCGATGCCGTTGCGGACGGCGTTCTCCTTCGCGTTTTCAATCGCCTGCGGAACAATCTCGATGCCCAGCGCCTCCCGGCAGTGGCGCGCCATCATCAGCGTAATCGTGCCTGCGCCGCAATACACGTCGCATAGGCGTTCGTCGCCCGTCAGCTCGGCAAAATCCAGCGCCGTCTGGTACAGCACTTCCGTCTGCGCCGGATTAACTTGAAAGAACGCCGCCGGGCTGATTTCAAAGCGCAGGCCGCACAACTCATCCGTCAGCGTGTCACAGCCGTAGAGGGTGCGGAAGCGCCGACCCATGATGACATTCGTGCGCTCGCGGTTTTCGTTCAAAATGACGCTGACCGCCCCCGCCGCCTTCAGGGACGCAACCAGCTCCCCCTCGTGCGGAATCTCGCCGCCGTTGATGACCAGCACCGCCATTGCTTCGCCTTTTCGGTTGATGCGGACGACGATGTGCCGCACCAGCCCCGTATGCGTCTCCTCAACGTACGGTTCGACGTGAAAGCGCTTCATCCACCCCAGTACGCGGCGGCAGATTTCGTCCGCCGGCGGCATGGCGTTCGGGCATTGCGCAATCGGGATAATATCGTGGCTGCGCGGCGCGAAAAAGCCCGCCACGGGTTCCGCCACCGTTCCGCCGACAGGCAGCGCCGTCTTGTTGCGGTAGTGCGATGGGTCTGCCATGCCCAGCACCGGGGGCACGTCGATGTCGATATGCCCGATGCGGCGGAAGCAGTCCTGCACCTGCTGGCGTTTCGCTTCCAGCGTCGTTTCGTAGGTCATATGACGCCCCGTGCAGCCGCCGCAGCGGGGGTATGCCGCGCAATCCGGCGTTTTCCGGGCGGGTGACGCCGTCAGCGGCTTTCCCTCCATACGCCCGAACGCGAATCGGGACTGCACCTTGACGATGCGCACCCTCGCCGTCTCGCCGGGCAGCATCCCCGGCACAAAAACGGCCATGCCGTCGGCGCGGCACACGCCTTCCAAGTCCGCCCCAAGGCCATCCGCCGTCAAGGTCAGCAAATCGTTCTTCTTCATCCGCTTCGTCCCCTTCCTGTGTTGGCTTCCATTATAACAGGGTCGCCTGATTTTGACAAGGCACGCAGGGGATTTCGCCTCTTCGGAGGCGACGAGGGAGCAATGAAAACAGACGAAGTCTGCGGTCGTCCCCCCTCCACCCTTTCGCAATGCACGCAATGTAAGAAAATTTTTCTGAACCCCTTGCAATCGCACGAATTGTGATGTATAATCAATAACTGGCACATCCTTGCGCTGCACAGGATGCAGCGCCAAAAGTCCAAGAGGAGGTGAAAATGATGAATAGGTATGAACTGACCTACATCATCGATACTGCACTGGAGGAAACCGCTCGCAAGGAACTGATTGAGAAGGTTTCTGCTCTGATTGCTGCTAACGGTGGTGAAGTGGAGAAGGTTGATGAGGAACCGTGGGGCAAGGGCGCAAAGCGTCTGGCCTACCCCATCAACTACAAGACCGAAGGCTGGTACGTGCTGGTGACCTTCAAGGCGCCCGCTGACCTGCCCCGTGAGCTTGAACGCAATCTGGAGATTTACGACGACGTGCTCCGCTATCTGGTTGTGAAGCTGGAAGTCAAGCGCAGCAACGTGAAGCCCCGCGCGCCCAAGGCTGCTCCCGCTGTGGAAGCGCCCATGGAAGCCGCTGAAACCGTCGAAGCTCCCGCTGATGCCGAGTAATCGGATTTCAGCAATGACCTGTTAAAGAGGATAAGCAGATGAACAAGCTGACGATCATTGGTAACTTGGCTCGTGATCCTGAACTTCGTACTGTGCGCGACGGCATCAGCGTCTGCGATTTCACGGTTGCAGTGAATCGCCGCGGCAGCCGTCAGAACACCGCAAACGGTCAGTCGGACGCGGATTTCTTCCGTGTAACGGCATGGCGTCAGTTGGGTGAACTGTGTGCGAAGTATCTGGCAAAGGGACGCAAGGTCTGCGTTGTCGGACCTGTGTCCGCACGTACCTATACTGCCAATGACGGCACGACCCGCGTATCCTTGGAGGTCACGGCAGACGAAGTCGAATTCCTGTCCAGCCGCATGGATGACGGTGCTCCGGCATACAACAATGCCGCGCCGTCCGCAGCCGCTGCTCCCGCGCCTACCGCGCAGAACAATGGATTCACGGCGGTCGAAACCGACGAACTGCCTTTCTAATCGGCTGAAAAAGTGCCGAATTGCGATTTCAAGTGAATGAAAAGGAGGTCACACTCATGTCTGAAGAACGCTCTGAGCGTCGTCCGCGTCCGCGCGGAGGTCGTCGTCCCCGTCGGAAGGTCTGCTCCTTCTGCGTGGATAAGATTGAATACATTGATTACAAGGACATCAACCGCCTGCGCCGTTTCGTCAATGAGCGCGGCAAGATTCTGCCCCGCCGCATGAGCGGCAACTGCGCGAAGCATCAGCGTCAGTTGTCCGAGGCTATCAAGCGCGCCCGTGCCATCGCGCTTCTGCCCTACACGGTGGACTAATCGTGTCTTCAAGCCCCTGCATGTGCAAGCATGTGGGGGTTTTCCAATTGTCCGAATAGGAGGATGTTTCTCATGGAGCTGCTTTCTGCCAGCCGCGGCTTTCTCAAATGCAATTTCCACTGCCACACCACTTGCAGCGACGGTCGCCTGTCCCCCAAGGACGTCATGGCTGCCTATCGCGCGCTGGATTATGACGTTCTCGCCATCACCGACCACCGCGAGGTGACGCGTCCCGCCGCCGATGAAATTCCCGCCGGGCTGACGCTCATTCCCGGCACCGAGCTGGATTTCCTCCTGCCGACACAGGCGGTGCATCTGCTGGGTCTGGGCGTTTCGCCGGATATTGCTGATTGCTGGAATCCAAACGGCACACCGCAGCAGGCGATTGACAGCATCCGCGCATGTGGCGGACGCGCTGTGCTGGCGCATCCCGCCTGGTCGCTGAACACGACGGAATTGATGTGCTCCTTCCGCGGGCTGAGCGGCGTGGAAATCTTCAACAGCGTCTCCTCCGTGCCCACAAACGCCTTGCGCGGGGATTCCGCCGCCATGCTTGATCCTGTTTTCGCCAATGGACAGCTGCTCAACTGCTTTGCCAACGACGATTCGCACCGCTACGAGGGCGAATGCGGCATGAGCGCCACAATGCTCAACACCAATGACCGCAGTGTCGCAGGCATTCTGCGCGCCATTGACGAGGGACGGTTCTACGCCACGCAAGGGCCGGAAATTCGCGAACTTTCGCTGACGGATGGCGTGGTGCATATTGCGTGTTCGCCGGCGAAGTATATTATTTTTTACAGCAACGAGGTGTGGATTCCGAATCGCACACGGGCGGTGGAAGGGCAGACCAGTGCGGATTATGTGGTTTCACCGCGCGAATCATTTGTACGGGTGCAGGTTGTGGCGGAGGATGGGAAATCCGCATGGACATCGCCAATTAAATTGGGATAAGGTTGGGCGCGACCGCAGATGCTCCCCCAACTTGCTCTACCAACTACTCGCACATTGTCGTGCCAAATGGGCGCGACTGACCAGCATCGGGAGAAGATTTTCTCTTGGTGCTGGTCTTTTTGATTGCAAAGGAAATCACCTGCAATCTTCCCCCGTTCTATTTTCCTCATCCACCGCATACACTGTATCATCACCCGAAGGGGAAAGGAGAAAAAACGCATGTTGATTGATACCATTGCCCTCGTGTTGACCATCATCGGCGCGATTAACTGGCTGCTGGTCGGCGTGTTCCAGTTCGACATCGTGGCGTGGCTGTTCGGCGGGCAGGGCGCGATTCTCAGCCGCATCCTATACACCATCATCGGCGCGGCCGGCGTCTGGTGCATCACGCTGCTGTTCAAGAACAATAGAAGTACTTGACCCCGGCGGCAAAAGGCCCTACAATAGGAGGTGATGAATTTTCTCCCGAAAGGATGAAGTGCCATGAGCAATGACCTGTTTGCGGGCATCGGCGTTGTGCCGGGGAGGTTCCTGCTGCCGCGCCCGGATGCGGATTGGACGGCGTGGGCGTGCGTCGCGTGCGACCAGTACACGTCCGAGCCGGAGTATTGGCAGCGGGTAAACACGCTGGTCGGGCATCAGCCGTCCACCTTGCGTCTGATTCTCCCTGAATGCGACCTGCCCGCGCCACCAGAGCGCATCGACGCGATTCACGCTGCCATGCGCGACGCGCTGAACGTCCTGCACCCCGGTGTGACGGACGGCTTCGTGCTGCTGGAGCGCACCACGTCCACCGGCAAGCGGCTTGGGCTTGTCTGCTGCGTCGATTTGGAGCAGTACCGCTACGACGGCGCAAAGACCCTCATTCGCCCGACCGAGGAAACCGTTGCGTCGCGCCTTCCCGCGCGTCTTGCCGTACGGAACGGCGCACCGCTGGAGTCCAGCCACGTCATGCTCCTGCTGGATGACCCGCAGCGCACCGTCATCGAGCCGCTCTACGCCCGCCGCGACCAGCTTTCCCCGCTTTACGACTTCGACCTCATGCAGCAGAGCGGCCATGCACGCGGCTGGGCGGTCACGTCCGATGCGGACAAAGCCGCCATCGCCGCCGCCTTGAATCGCTTAAAAGATGCCCTCGGCGCTGACCCGCTTCTCTTCGCCGTCGGCGACGGCAACCACTCCCTCGCCACCGCGAAAAAATACTACGAGCAGCTCAAAGCGACCCTTCCCTCCGAGGAAGCCGCTGTTCACCCTGCTCGTTACGCGATGGTTGAGCTGGTCAACATCCACGACGATGCGCTGATTTTTGAGCCTGTTCACCGCGTGCTGACGAACGTCCATCCGGCGGATGTTTTGGCGGACTGGTCAGCCTACTGCACCGCGCACGGGATGGCGCTGTCTTTCGTTCCGCCGGATGCGGATGCGCAGGAACTTCGCGTCATTTCCGCGTCGGGCGAACAGACGGCGTTCATTGCCCACCCGGACGGCGCGCTCCCCGTCGCGACGCTCCAGCGCTATCTGGACGACTTTCTGCGCCGCCACCCCGAAGCCGCGATTGACTACATTCACGGCGACGAGGTGCTTCGCCGCCTGAGCCGCGCGGACGGCGCGATGGGCTTCCTGCTGCCTGCGCTGAACAAGGCGGATTTCTTCCCGGCGATTGAGCAGCTTGGTATCCTCCCGCGCAAGACCTTCTCGATGGGCCACGCGCACGACAAGCGCTTCTACATCGAGTGTCGAAAGATTCTTTGATTTGCAAAAAAGTTATCCACAATCCCTGCACACCATGAGGACAACCAAAAGCCCCTCGACGGATTTTGCTTCGTCAAGGGGCTTTGTTTATGTTTTGGGGAACGTTGCACGCCCAGCCTTCTCCCTTGGGAACGTTGGCTGAGCGCAGCGAAATTGGATGAGATGGGTGCTGCAACGGGGAAACCCAATAACATGGTTATGCACCGCGAAGCGCGAAAATCCCCTGCTTCCGCATGTTTATCCCTGTTGACCTTAGGCTTACCCTTCCCCCAATTTTTCCTTCAATTCCGCGAGGTGCCCTGCTTCCTCCCGCACAATCTCCAAAAACGCTGCCTGCGCCTCCCCCTCACACTTCTCCGCGAATTTCGTATATGTCTCCACCGCATTCGCTTCGCTCTCCATCGCGTACCGATACAATCCCGTCAGCGTCGTCAGCGCATCCTCCCGCGCCATTTCCGTTACGCCGCCGCGGAACAGCACATCCGCCGCCATCGCCTGCAAAAGCACCTGCTGTTCCGCCGAATTGACGGTCTTGTCCCACATTTCGGTAAAGCGCTTCAAGTGCCGCCGTTCGTCGCCCAGAATGTCCTCAATGCCCTTGCGAACTTCCTCGTCCTTCGCCAGCAGCAGCGCACGCTCGTAAGTCCGAATAGCGCGGCGCTCCATTTCCATCGCGACGGTCAGTGCCTGTCCTTGATGCTCAATAATCACTTTTGCACACCCCTTCCACAGGAAATTCCCATGTATTCCACAGCTGTTCACCGTTTTTCCACAGACTTATCCACAGTTTCCACATTTCTGGGAAGGCTAACAGCCTGTTAATCCACAATATCCACAGTGTTATCCACATGCCCCGTTGATAGTTTTTTTCTGCGGAAAAGTCCGCAAAGCCAGTAAAATCAACGGTTTGCTCGTTTATACTATTTTCGGATGAAAATGCGCCAAGATGCGCCGCGAATTTTTCATTCTGGCTAACGTGAATGAAACGCAGCGTAGCAGCGCTACGCTAAGTGGAA
>JABLTL010067110.1_pt1 | contig 16602 bp, 10 predicted proteins | sample 7160151 | NCBI WGS metagenome assembly JABLTL01 (sample SAMN14651223, study PRJNA627086) | human gut metagenome | isolation source: feces | host: Homo sapiens
AACTTACTTCTAAAAGATGGTTGGGTTCTAAAAAATAGGTACTTGCATATCCGACCGACAGATGATTGGAAAGAGCAGCCGAACTTAAAGGATCCTCATTATAATAAAACCTTGCAAAAGGTGGACAGAAAAGGTGGACAGAAAAGTGAATCGGTAGATAGAAAAGGTGGACAGAAAACAAAAGTCTCTATCATACGAATGATAAAAGACAATCCTTCAATTTCTTCTATCGAAATGGCAAATCTAATCGGAATTAATCGAAGTGCAATATCAAAGCACTTAAAGAAATTAAAAGAAGACCACATTATTAAACGTGAAGGTCCTGCAAAAGGTGGAAAATGGATAATAATAACATCATAATAAAAACAGAAAAACAAGTAATGAAGAAAAAAGCAACAGTCCTTATCGCTTCGATGATGGCATTCTGCGGACTCAACACCGCACATGCTGACGAGGGTATGTGGACAATCTACAACTTGCCTAATGCTGTTTACAACATTATGCAGCAAGAAGGTTTCAAGATGACTTATGATCAGCTCTACAATGGCGAGAACGCCTTGAAGAACGCAGTAGTTAACTTCTCTGGTTATTGCTCTGGCGTTGTGGTATCGCCAGACGGTCTTGTGTTTACCAACCACCATTGTGGTTTCGAAGCTATTCGCTCACATTCTACCGTAGAGCACGACTATATGCTCAACGGTTTCTATGCTAAGAGCTTCGAAGAGGAATTGCCTAACGAGGATATGTTCGTTAGCTTTATGATTGATCAGAAGGATGTTACCGATCGCCTTACTGCACTTGGTATCGACAACATGAACTCAAACGATCAGGCTAACCTTATCGACTCTTTGCAGAATGCTCTTACCGATTCCATTAAGAAGGTAGACTCTACTCTCCATATCGATATTGATGCTTTCTATGAGGGTAACAAGTATTATGCTACCACATATCAGGACTTCACCGACCTCCGCTTGGTGTTCACCGTGCCTAAGTCAATGGGTAAGTTTGGTGGCGAGACTGACAACTGGATGTGGCCACGTCAGACTTGCGACTTCTCTGTATTCCGTATCTATGCCGACCCTAAGACCAATGGTCCTGCTGCATATAGCAAGGACAATGTGCCTTACCATCCAAAGCGTTGGGCTCAGGTTAGCATGCAGGGATATAAGGAAGGCGACTACGCTATGACCATCGGCTATCCTGGTTCTACAAGCCGCTACCTATCAAGCTTTGGTATCCACGAGATGCGCGATGCTCAGAATGCTCCTCGTGCTCAGGTGCGTGGTGTAAAGCAAGATGTGATGATTCGTCATATGCGTGCCGACGAGGCAGTACGTATCAAGTATGATTCTAAGTATGCTCAGAGCTCTAACTATTGGAAGAACTCGCTTGGTATGAACAAGTGTATCGACTCTATCGGCATCATCAATTTGAAGCGCGACTACGAGAAGCGTATCAAGGCTTATCAGGATTCTACAGGCTATCTGAAGGGACAACTCGACTTCGATAAGATGAAGCAGCTCTATGACAAGCGCTTCGAATATATGAAGGTTTGGACAAACTATAGCGAGGCTTTCCGTCGTACCAATGAATTTACTACTCGTGCTATGGCTCTCGACAGAATGGAAGTTAAGGGACCAAAGAACAAGAAGTCGAAGCAGTATATAGAGTTTGCTGACAATAGCGAGGAATGGGATGAGGCTCTCGATAAGGAGGTGCTCGCAGTATTGATGAAGAACTATCGTGAGCATGTAGATAGCAAATATCTTCCTAAGTTCTATGCTACCATCGACAGTAAGTTTGGTGGCGACTATGCTAAGTATGTAGACTATCTTTATGCTAATTCATTCCTCATGAAGAGTGGCAAGCCTATCTACATTAACCGCAAGTCATATCTCAAGGACCCAGGTGTGCAGCTTGGTCTCGACCTCTTGGAGGTGCTCGACGTATTGCGTGAAAACATCAATAGCGTAAGCGACGATATCAACAAACAGGAGAAATATCTCTGTGCTGCTAAGCTTCGCATGGAAGAAGACCTTCCTCACTATTCAGACGCTAACTTCACCATGCGTTTGAGCTATGGTCAGGTAGGTGGCTTCGACCTTGGTGGCAAGCCTTCAGGCTATTATACTACAGCCGAGAGCATTGTTGAGAAGATGAATAAGGGCAATAAGATTATCGACTATCAGGCAGAGCCTATCATGCACAAGCTCTTTAGCTCAAATGAGTTTGGTAAGTATGTAGACCAAACAACAGGTAAGTTCCAACTCTGCTTCCTCACCAACAATGATATCACAGGCGGTAACTCGGGTTCACCTATGTTTGATGGTAATGGCAACCTCATTGGACTTGCCTTCGATGGCAACTGGGATAGCCTTTCTTCAGACATCAACTTCGATAGCCACTTGGCTCGTTGTATCGGCGTTGATATCCGCTATGTGCTCTATATGATGGACTCTTGGGGACATGCAGACCGTTTGCTCAAGGAGATAAATGCAAAATAATTCTTAAAAGCCCCTAATATGATAGAAGGGAAGCAAAGATAGGAAGTAAGTCCTAATCTTTGCTTCCCTTCTTGCTTTTGCAGGTTAGCAATTCAGATGTTATATCATAAAATTATGAGATAGAACAAAAAAATATTGGCAAATTGCCACTTATTACAAATATTTTAGTTACTTTTGCAATCAAACCTCTATTTAATATATTCTACTAATAATTAACGACTTATATTAAGACTTAAAAAACAAAGATAAACTAATCGCAATTCGGCTGACCTTACCCCTAAGACGGGAAGGTGATTAAACAGTCCGCAACCGAATCCCCAAAACTTTTACCTATTATTTAAGTGCCCACGGACTGACGACACTCTACTCTATAAAACTATAACTACATGAAGAAATTTTATTCTTTAGTAATGACTGCGTTGGCAATGTTCTCAGTCGGTACTCAGACTTCTTATGCTGATGAAACAGTATTGACCCCAACACAGACAACTGTTATACAAGCAGACGGTAAGACTGCACAAAATGCCAATACTGTATTGTATAACGCAGAAGCAACTTCTTGGCGCTATTCACAAGCTAAAATCAATGGAGGCGCATTTACAAACATGTTGGCAGCTTATGAGGGCTCACCTGTCGTTTTGACAAAGTTTGATGCGTCAACAACATTGAAAGGTAAGTTGCTTAAAAAGGCTACATTATCGTTCTATTCTGTTTGTACAGTATCAAAAAAGAATTCTAATGTGCAGGTTGCCACTATCAATACAGGTTGGGATGCAACTAAAGCAACATGGACTAATACCAATACTGCAGAAATTCTTAATGCTGTATGTATTAATGGTGATGGTGATAATGTTAAAACAAAGAAGACGAAGTTGAGTTACGATGTTACTTCTTATCTTCAGGCTTCAACAGATAATACTTTAGGTATTGCGCTCTTTACTTATACAGGTCGTGAGCAAGAGGCATCTGATTTTAACTTGACATTGGAATACGTTGATGCTGCAAGTGCTACAAACTATACTGTTAAGTATGTAGATGCTGCAGGCAACGAAATTAAAACAAGTTCTACTTATGTAGCAGAAAGTGGTTTGGTTCCTCCTTTGACAGAGGAAGATAAGGTTGCAGTTTATAATGCAGACAAAACCGTGAAGTATGTCTACGATAGCGACGATGCTTCAAGCTTGACAATTGCTGCTGATGGTTCAACTGTCGTTACTATTAAGTTCCGCGAGGCTGCTAAATGGAATTATACATTCAATGCTGTTGATGAAGAAGGTAATCCTTTGCAGGAAGGTATCGTAAAGGGTACAAACTTTGAGGGCGAGACTTTCGACGTAGGTTATCCTTATGCTATCAATGTTGATGGTACTCTTTATACATCTGATAAGTTGAGCTCTGACAAGAAGGGATACTATCTCTCTTATACTCTTGAGGCTGACAATCAGGTTAAAGATATTACATTCAAACCAACAACTACTACAGATATCGTATTCTTATCTGAAGCAGAGAATATCGAAGGTTTGACAAAGGCAACAAACAATAATACTTTTGTTCGTAGTTCTAATGGAGGTTCTGCTTATGCAGCAGAGGCTGATGTTGAAATTACAAAGCTCCAGCCTGGTAAATATAAGTTGACCGCTGTTGTTTGTGATGCTACAAAGAATGCAGGTTCTGAATGGAACTTCCTTGCAGGCGAAAATAACATCTTCAATTTTACTGCTTCTACTGTAAACTGGGCTCAGGGTACATCTGAAGAGTTTGAAGTAAATGCTGAAACTCCTATCTATTTGGCTAAGGGTGGTAGCGCTAACCAGGCTGTTGACTTTATCTATATCCAGAAGACTGGTGATGCAGAAGCACTACCAACTTTTACCGAGATTAACAACCTTGCAGAATTGCGTGCTATTAAGTTTGCTAGCGAATGGGATGAAGTACCAGTTAAGTTGAACCTCCACGATGCTAAGATTACTGCTTTGCACAAGAACAGTGATTATGGCATGGAAATGATAGACTTCGCTATTTTGGAAGATGCTACAGGTGCTATTGATATAAGCAATCTTATGATGGAGGCAACTGCGGAAGGTACGCTTGAAGGCGACTTTGCGGAAGGTTCTGTTCTCAATGGTACCCTCTATGCAACTCTCAACTGGCCAAACTCTCTTTGGGCATCAGAGGATACAGAAAAATCACAAATAACACTTACTACTTCAACAGTAGTACCTAACGAGGCAACTCTTGCTGAAGTTATGAAGCCAGAGAACGATTTACGCTTGTTTAAACTCCAAGATGTAACTATTAAGAATGTGGGTACAGAGGAAACTCCAGACTTTGATATCTGTCAGGGTGAAGCCTCTATAGAACTTCGTGATGTCTTTGCTAAGTGGGCATCTGATGGTAGCGATATGCCAGAAAAGCTTCAGAGCGTTACAGGTATTTTGTATGCAGGGTATGAATCATTAGATCAGGAAACTCCTAAGTATTTCTTTACTCCTTTATCTTATGAGGAGACTCCTGCAGCTCCAGAAATTCCTGTTGTTGAGAACATTGCTGCTCTTCGCCAGGTTGAAGGTGGTGAAATGGAGGATCCAAGCGTTAAGCTTATGTTGAAGAACGCAAAGATTACTTATGTTCAGAAGATGGACGAGGGTATCGACCCACGTGCTGCTGTATCGTATGCAATTCTTGAGGACGAGACAGGTGCAGTTGAAATCTCTAACATTATAACAAAGGCTAATGCAAACAGCTGGTTCACAGGTGAACTTAAGGAGGGTGTAGAGCTCAATGGTTATATCAATGTTAACTATAGCGCTTGGTCTACAGCTTTGGTAGCTAATGATGAGACTTCTAAGTCAGTACTTACAATCACTCCTACCACAATCACTCCTACAGAGGCTAAGATTGCTGATCTTCAGAAGGCAGAGAACCACTTGCGTTTGTTCGAGCTCAAGGATGTTGACTTCGCAGTTGAAGATGGTGCTCCTGTAATCAAGCAGGATGATGCATCTATTATTCTTGCAGATCAGTTCTCCGTTCTTCCTGAGGATATGCCAGAGACAGCTAAGTTTGAGAGCGTTGTTGGTGTAGTATTCGTGGATTTCGAAACTTACGTATTCTGCCCAATCTCTTATAAGTTTGCAACCTCTGATGGTATCTCTTCAATCGCTGTTGCTGCTAAGAATGCTGCCGTTTACAACTTGAATGGTGCAAAGGTTCTTGGTGCAGGCGAGTCTGTTAAGGGCTTGGCTAAGGGTATCTACGTAGTAGGTGGCAAGAAGATTGTTGTTAAGTAAACATAATCTATAGATAAGGTGGCTTAGGCTTTCATCTTATTATATAATAAAGGAGCGGCATTCGCATTATTGCGGATGCCGCTTTTGGGTTTATAAAAGTAGTATACTCAAGGATTCTTTGTTTATAGAAATAACTTGTTCGTTGATTGTTTTTAGAAATATATAATAAAAAAATGTTATAGCAGAATAAATATTTGTTTTTTTTAAAATAAAAGCGCTATATTTGCACTCTTAGCTCGTTATTTTTTTTATGTATATTAACTATAACTTATGATAAAGAAAACTATTGTAACTGGAATGGTAGCGCTCATGTCGTTGGCAGCAATGGCTTTGCCAGCTAAGCGCGGTTTGACAAACGTTATCACACTTAACGATGGCACTAAGGTTGAGGTGTCGTTGGTAGGTGATGAGTTTATGCACTATTGGCAAGATGCCTATGGCAACAAGTATGTGCCTACAGGCGAAGCAAACGTCTTTAAGCTTGCTGATGCTTCTGCTGTTTCTAATCTCACTACTCGCGCTTTGGCTCGTAAGGCTAAGGCTCATGCTCGTCGTGCTGCTCGTCGTAATCTTAGTAATGCTACCGATGTGTTTCAAGGCAAGAAAAAGGGTTTGGTGATATTGGTGGAATTTACTGATGTGAAGTTCAAGAATAGTGATTCTCAGACTCTATTTAATCGTATAGCAAACGAGGCTGGATATAATGAAGGCTACTTCCAAGGTTCGGTTAAGGATTATTTCCTTGCTCAAAGCCGTGGACAGTTTGAACTCGACTTCGATGTTGTTGGTCCGGTGAAGTTGGCTCACAACATGAAATACTATGGTGGCAATGATGACAATGGCTACGACCTTCATCCTGAAGAGATGATTGTTGAGGCTTGCAAGGGCGTTGACTCAAAAGTTGATTTCTCTAAATACGACTGGGATGGTGATGGCGAAGTAGACCAGGTGTATGTTATCTATGCTGGCTATGGCGAAGCTGATACCGGTAAGGAAAATACTATTTGGCCACACGAATATCAGCTCTCAGGTGCATCTATGGCTTTGACTCTCGATGGAGTAAAGGTTGATACCTATGCTTGTAGCTCAGAGCTTAATGGCGCAGGCGAGGTTGGTGGTATCGGTACTATGTGCCATGAGTTTTCTCATTGTATGGGTATTCCTGATATGTATGATACTGGCTACTCTGGCAACTTTGGTATGGGACCTTTCGACCTTATGGATTATGGTGCATATAATAATGATGGATATCAGCCTTGCGGATATACAGCCTATGAGCGTATGATTTCTGGATGGCTCGAGCCTGTAGAAGTGCGCAAAGGAGCTGAACTATCAGTTACTGGCATGAAGGCACTTACAGAAGGTGGCGAGGCTTACAAACTTATTAATAGTGGCAACGAGGATGAATACTTCTTGGTAGAAAACCGCCAGTTCTCAGGTTGGGACGAGAGTCTGCCTCAAGGTGGTGTGCTTATCACTCATGTTGATTTCGACCAGACTGTATGGGATTATAATATGGTAAATACCACAGGATATGATTCTGATTTGCAATTCACAAACCCTCATCAGCGCATGACTATATTCCATGCCGACAATGATGACGACTCTAAGTATTATAGCAAAACTCAGCAAGGCTACACCAAGACAACATACTTGGGCGACCCATATCCTTATAAGGGCAATGACAGCTTGACAAGTATGTCGCGTCCATCTAATGCTATATATACAAAAAATAGTGATGGCAAGAAATATATGGATGTAGCAATCCGCAATATCGCAGTAACAAGCGATGGTGTGGCTTCTATGGACTTTGGACCTAACTACTTTGGCTCGTCTTCGCCAAATGTACCAGAAGGTGAAGTGATATTCTCAGAAACCTTTACAGAGTGTACAGGTACAGGTGGTAATGACAATCAATTCTCTGGTGTTGGTGTTGCTCAGTCAACCTTTAATCCTGATAATGCAGGTTGGTATGCAGTAAGTGCAAATGGAGGTGCAGGCTGTGCTCGTTTTGGAAGCAGTAAGAAAAAAGGCGAGGCTACAACTCCTACCATTACTATAGAGGGTGGTGCAATCCTTACATTCCGTGCTGCTCCTTGGGGTAAAGATGATACACGTCTGTCTGTCTCAATAGATGGCGATGCTACAATTTCTCCTTCTTCATTCAATATGACTATGGATTCTTGGCAGACATTCACAGCTACCATCACAGGTTCAGACAATATAAAGATAAAGTTTACTCCTGGTAAGCGTTTCTTCCTCGACGATGTAATTGTTACAGCTGCTTCAACTGCAGTCAAAGGAATTGAGCAAAACTCTGTAAAGGTTCCTGTGGCAATATATTCTACTGATGGCACTTTGCGCCAGATTCTTGGTGCAGGCATCAACATCGTTAAGTATTCTGATGGTACTGTAAAGAAGGTGTTAAGGTAGTAACTTACATTAAATGGCATAAAGAATTATTAATATAATAGGCAAACAAGCGAGTCAAAATTATTGGCTCGCTTGTTTTGTGTTTCCACTGAATTATAGTAATTTTGCAACGGAATACAATAAACTTATAATAAAATAGTAATTATGGCAAAAAAAGCTCTTTTGATGATTCTCGATGGATGGGGAATCGGTCAGCATGGTAAAGGTGATGTTATCTATAACACTCCAACTCCTTATCTTGATTATCTTACAGCCGTTTCGGCTCACTCTTCACTCCAGACTTCTGGCGAAGATGTAGGTTTGCCTAGCGGTCAGATGGGTAACTCTGAGGTTGGTCACCTTAATATCGGTGCAGGTCGTATCGTATATCAGGACTTGGTGAAGATCAACAAGGCTTGCGAAAGCGGCGAAATCCTCAACAATAAGGAAGTGATAAAGGCTTACAGCTATGCTCGCGATAACGGTAAGAAGCTCCACTTGATGGGTCTTACTTCTACTGGCGGTGTACACTCTTCACTTAACCATCTCTTCAAGCTCATCGAGATTGGTAAGGAGTATGGTTTGACAGACAAGGTGTTCGTACATTGCTTCATGGACGGCCGTGATACCGACCCTAAGAGCGGTAAGGGCTTTATCGATGAGGTACAGAAGTGCTGCGACAACAATGGCGCACATATTGCAAGCATCATCGGTCGTTTCTATGCTATGGACCGTGATAAGCGTTGGAATCGTGTGAAGGAAGCTTACGACCTCTTGGTAAAGGGCGAAGGCAAGAAGTCTGCAGATATGGTACAGGCTATGCAGGAAAGCTACGACGATGGCGTAACCGACGAGTTTATCAAGGCAATCAGCAATTCTAATGTAGACGGTACTATCGGTGAGGGCGATGTTGTTATCTTCATCAACTATCGTAACGACCGTGCTAAGGAGCTTACTCAGGTATTGACTCAGCAGGATATGCCAGAAGAGGGCATGAATACTATCCCAGGATTGCAGTATTTCTGCATGACTCCATATGATGCAAGCTTCAAGGGCGTAAACATCCTCTTCCCTAAGGAGAATGTTACTAATACTCTTGGTGAGTATCTTGCAGCTAATGGCAAGAAGCAGCTCCATACTGCAGAAACAGAGAAATATGCTCACGTTACATTCTTCTTGAATGGTGGTCGTGAGACTCCATACGAGGGCGAGGATCGTATCTTGGTACCTTCTCCAAAGGTTGCTACCTACGACTTGAAGCCAGAGATGTCTGCTTACGAGGTAAAGGATAAGCTCGTTGGTGCTATCAATACTCAGGAGTATGATTTCATCGTTGTAAACTTCGCTAATGGCGATATGGTTGGTCATACAGGTATCTACAATGCTATTGCTAAGGCTGTACATGCTGTTGACAACTGCGTTCGCGAAGTTATCGAGGCTGCTAAGGCTAACGACTACGAGGCTATCATCATCGCTGACCACGGTAATGCTGATAACGCTATCAACGAAGACGGCACACCAAACACCGCTCACTCTTTGAACCCTGTTCCATTCATCTACGTTACTGATAACAACTCAGCAACAGTTAAGGATGGTCGTTTGGCTGACGTTGCTCCTTCTATCCTCCATATCATGGGCTTGGAGCAGCCTGCAGAAATGACAGGCGAGTGCCTTATCGAAGACTAATAGTAGCCTCACCCCTCTACAAAAAATTAAAAACCTCACTCCCAGCAATAATGCTAATTACTTCCTTCTCCCTTTTGGAGAGGGGCTGGGAGTGAGGCTTTCTTTCTTTTTTCTCCCTATGAACGTAGAAATAGAATCTTCATGGAAACAGCACCTTGGTGCAGAGTTTGATAAGCAATATTTCGTTAACCTCACTAATCTGGTGAGGGAAGAATACTTGCATTATCAATGTTTTCCTCCAGGCAACAAGATTTTTAATGCCTTCAACCTTTGTCCGTTTGACGATGTAAAGGTGGTGATTATAGGTCAAGATCCATATCATGAGCCTGGTCAGGCTATGGGATTGAGTTTCTCGGTGCCTGAAGGTGTTACTCCTCCTCCTTCGCTCATCAATATCTTCAAGGAGATAGAACTCGACCTTGGTAAACCTGCAGCTGAATCTGGCGACCTTACTCGTTGGGCTACACAGGGTGTGCTGTTGCTAAATGCTACACTTACTGTAAGAGCACATGTTGCCAATAGCCATCAGCGATTGGGATGGACTACATTCACCGATGCTGCCATAAAGGCATTGAGCGACAAGCGTGAACACTTGGTGTTTATGCTTTGGGGTGGTTTTGCTCGTAGCAAGAAGTATCTAATAGACCAGAATAAGCATTTGGTACTTGAGAGCGTGCATCCTTCGCCTTTGTCAGCAAACAGAGGTGGATGGTTTGGCAATCATCAGTTCTCGCGTTGCAATGAGTATTTGGCGCAGAATGGAGAAAAAACTATAGAGTGGTAAAGACTTACAGAATATGCAAGAATTACATATTATACAAGTGGGCGACGTATTGGTGTCGCCAGATATTATTACTGAGAAATTCTGTTGCGACCTTGACAAGTGCAAGGGAGAATGTTGTGTGGAGGGCGATGCAGGTGCTCCGCTAACCATGGATGAGATAGCTGGCATTGAAGATGCTCTCGACATTGTATGGAACGATATGAGCGCTTCTGCGCAGGCTGTTGTCGATAAGCAAGGTGTGGCATACAACGATCGTGATGGCGACCTTGTTACGAGTATCGTAAATGGCAAAGACTGTGTGTTTACATGCTATGAGAATGGTTGCTGTCTGTGTGCTCTTGAGCGTGCTTATCGTGTTGGCAAAACAAAGTTTATAAAGCCTATCTCTTGTGCTCTTTATCCTATTCGTGAGAAACGATTTGCTGGTGGTCTTGTAGGTCTTAACTATAATCGTTGGGATGTATGCCGTCCGGCAGTAGAAAAGGGTAGGGAACTTGGCTTACCTGTATATAAGTTCCTTAAAGGACCATTAGTTCGTCGCTTTGGCAAGGAGTGGTATCAGGAACTATGCGAAATTGCTGAAACATTATTGGCTTCAAGAGAAGGCTGATGAAGAATAAAAAATGCGCAAGATGTTGTCTTGCGCATTATTGTTTTATTTATTTTTCCTTTTTATAAAGTGTAATCTATTTACCCTTGCGATATGCAGAAGGACTTATTCCTACATGCTCCTTGAAATATTTGCCAAGGAAGCTTTGGTTTGGGAAGTTCATCTCTTCTGTTATCTCTTTTATGTTCTTGTTGGTATTCCTAAGTAATACTCTTAGCTCAAGCGTCACATAGTCGTCTATCCAGTCGTTTGGCGTGCGTCTGCTTGCCACTTTCACCATCTCTGATAGATATTTTGGTGTGATACCTAAGTTTAGCGCATACCATCCCACACGTCGCTGAGTGCGATAGTTGTTTTCTACCAACAGCAAGAACTCTGAGAATATCCTATCAGCACGAGTACTCTTTTTCTCGTTGTCTTGCATTATACGGTATATCACATTGCTGAGGTCGTAGATCATGGTACGCAATAGCGACATCACAGTTTCACGGCGATAGCGATGGGTATTCTCTTTGAGCTTGTAGATAAGAGATTTTATATAATTCTTTGTTAGATATACCTCGTCGGGTTCCAAGTTGCATACCGGATGCTGGCGTGAGAATAGAAACAGAGAAGATATCTCGTGCATACCAGATATTATCTCGCGGAAGAAATTCTCAGACATCATAAAAGCCATACCACTACAGTCGGCAGACATATTGAAGCTGTCTGTCACCTGGTTGGTACTTATTATTATCACATCTCCTGCCTTCACGTGGTGCGCCTTTGTATCCACATTGTATGTAGCTGTGCCATTCAGACATAGTGCCATCAGTATGCAACCCATACGGCGTGGCTCGTCGGGGATTGGCACTTTAGCAATCTCGTCGAATATCACGAGATCGTTGTCAAGATAGTCGCAATTGCATAAACTCTTTATTGAGTCGATGGTGATAGGGTGCATCTGATAATCGTCCATTTTTTCTTTTTCTTTTCCATTTCTTTTGCAAATATACATAATTTGGTTGAATTGTCAACAGAAAAGGGCAAGAATGTGATAATTATTGGTCGATTTATCTTTTGCCAATGATATAATCGTCAAAATACTTAGGCTTACCATCTATGCCAAACAACTTTTTCAAAAGTCGTTTTCGTTTTTTAGAAATCTCAGGTAAAGAATACCCCAATAGAATTGCGATATCTTTGGGCCTTACATGGATTCTAATCAATAAACATATTGCAAAATCAACGTCGGACAAAGTTCCTTTAGTATTTATTTTTTGATGGAATGTTGGAAATACAGTTTTGGTTGCTATTGCTAATTCTTTTATCTCTTCTATTTTTAAATACCTCTTTTCATTCAATGCGTTTAATATGTGCTGATATGCTTCAGAAGCAAATATTTGAGATAGTGCCTCGTCCTCGTTGCTTTCAAGCATTTTTAATCTTATATCAGCTTTTTCATATTTCTCATTTAGTTTTTCTATTTGTATGTTCATTTTTGCGATTTTATGTTCATTCTCTTCTTTTACTCCAATTATATCTAGGTCTTTCTCTATAATACGTTTTTCCCAATATTTATATAAACATATTAGTACGACGATGGATAAAATCAATGTTATTATTTCTATAATAATGAATTTACTTTTCTTTTTCTCTATGTTATGGTTGTAACATTTGCTGTTGTGTTTGTTCATCAGTTCATATAGCAAATCGGTGTCTTGGCTTTCCTCCATCTTGATTCCTAACTCTGACGAAAGCTTTGAATATTTAATAATGGAGTCTGCTATTCCTAATTTTGAGTACAACTTCTCTAGCCCACATGCTGAAGAAAATTGGTTGTGTATATCTTTACCGTAGTATTGTTCTTTATAGAAATAGTATTTGGCAGAATCAAGATAGTTCTTCCATAGCATATACTCCCCTTTGAAATAGTAAAAAATCTCGTTTCCTGGCATTGTATTGCCATCTACAACATTTCCAGACAATTGTTCATATAGATCTATTGCTTGTTTTAATCCTTTATAATCTCCATTTTCTAAAAAGCCATACATATTTGCTCCTATTGTCATAGCCGCCTCTTTGGTATATCCATGACGATAGAATTCTTTAGCAAAATAATTATTACTTGCTATCGCAGAGTCTATTTCTTCACGTATATAATATGCATAGCATTTATGGCATCCAATTCTTAGAGCATCTATAGTGTCTTTTGCCTTATATGCATAGTATATGCCTTTGTTCAAAGACCTTAGCATTTCATCACTTAACATGTTCCTATATTCTATATCAGCCTTTTGACCATAAATCTTATACATAGTAGAAAAGGTGCTAGTATCTTGGCTTGTCTCAAAGATGTCTATAGCTTCAAGCAAACAATCCATTTGTTTTTCTGTATTTCCTAAGTCTCGATACACGCATCCTAATAGATAATGAGCTTTTATTCTTTTATTTGTATTTCCGAATCTATCATAATAGTTTGTAACTTCTAGCATTACACTATCTGTCTTAAAACCTACATACTCTTTGTTTTGTGCATCTGCATATAGCAAATTCATAAATATTCTGTCGGCTTTAGGCATGAATTCGTTATGCTGCTCATATATATTCAACATATTAATTACGTTTTGCGCAGAATCTGGATTGTTTTCAAGAAACTCCTCTAACTGTTCCAAATATTTATTTTCTGACGACTTCTCGCTACATCCAATCATCAAAATAGCAACAAAGCATAAAAACAAATTCTTCGCCATTTTTATCTTATTTGTATTAATGTCCTATAATCAATTGCAAAGATACTCTTTTTTTGTGAAGTTTGTATTACGGAATAAATGAGTGAATAACATCTTTTCCAAAAAGACATAAGAAAAATGCGAGAACAATAGTGGAAAGCACTATTACAATACCACTAATCCAAACAAGTGATGAAGGAATGTTGCCTATGATATGACGTACCTTTTCGCTACGTAATTCTAAATGTTCTTGATTCTGATTTGCCATATTCTATTATTTAGTTACCAAGTTCCAGTTGGTTTTTTACCAATTTATAATAAGCACCACGCAGTTCTGTAAGTTCTTTGTGAGAGCCAACTTCTACAATTTTTCCTGCATCTATCACAACAATTTTGTCGGCATTACATACCGTACTTAGCCTATGTGCCACAATAATCACGGTGCGTCCGCGGTAAAAACGTTCAAGGTTGTCTACTATGTTTCGCTCATTTTGTGCGTCAAGAGAGTTTGTTGCTTCGTCAAGAAGGATATAGCGTGGGTTTTTATAAACAGCTCGTGCTATAAGTATTCTTTGCTTCTGTCCTTGACTCAACCCCATACCATCATGTCCTATGCGAGTATTGAATTTCAATGGTAGAGCCATTACCATATCGTATATACAAGCAGTCTCTGCAGCTTCTTTAAGTCTTTGTTCATCAATTTCGTCGTCTCCAACAGCAATATTTCTGGCAATACTTTCAGAAAAGATCACTCCGTCTTGCATTACCACTCCGCATTGTCTTCTCCACCAACGCTTATTAATGTCGTTTAGATTATTGTTTCCTATCATTATATCTCCATTTTCAACAGGATAATATCCCAACAGCAGCTTCAGCAATGTAGTCTTGCCGCTACCCGAAGCTCCCACAATGGCTGTTACCTTTCCTTCCTCTATATTAAGGCTTATATCATTGATAGTTTTTTTGAGGGAGTTTTTGTCATATCGAAAAGAAATGTTGTTTAACTTTATGTTGCCATTATCTTTTTCCAAGTCTACGATTTGTTCACTATTACTATCTTCTTCTGTCTTTTGATGTATCTCATTGATACGCTCTAAGCTTATTTTTACATCTTGAAGACTATAGATAAAATTCATTACTTGTTCTACTGGCGAATTCAACTGCCCGATAATGTATTGCACAGCAAGCATCATACCAAGTGTCAATTCTCCTTTTATTACCGCAGTTGCTGCTACTACAGTAATAATGATATTCTTTAATTCATTAATAAAAATGCTACCAGCCTCCTGTGCCTGTTGCAATTTAAGGCTTTTTATCTGTACTGCAAACAAGTCTGCTTGTGTGTCTTCCCATTCCCAACGTCTGCGTTGCTCACAATCTTGAAGCTTTATTTCTTGCATGGATGTTATCATCTCATAAGTCTTATTGTTATTTGATGCCATACATTCAAACAATGCATAATCAATCAGTTTTCTTTTGTGCAGAAAAAGAGCTATCCATAGTGCATAGATTATACTTCCGAAAAGGAAGATAATGAATATAGCAATATTATAACAACAAAGAACTATTCCAAAAACTCCCATAGAGAATATCGAAAACGCAATTGTTAGTGTCTGTGAAGTTAGGAAATGTTCAACCCTTTCATGATCGTTAATACGTTGAAGTATGTCGCCCATAAGCTTAGTATCGAAGAAAGCCATAGGTAGACGAAATAGCTTTATAAAGAAATCAGAAACGAGCGACAGGTTAATTCTCATGCTGATATGTAGTAATAGTAACCGTCGAACAAAGTCAAGAGCGGTTCTACTTACTGTAAGCATTAGCTGCCCAAGCAATACCAACCAGACAAAGCCTATGTCTTTATTACGTATACCTGTATCAACAATGGTCTGGGTTAGAAAAGGTAGTATAAGTTGAAGTAGGCAACCAACTATTAACCCGAGAAGTATCTGTACAAAATACTTACGATAATTTTTGATGTAATTATATAAGAAATGGAATGAGCGACATTCGTCACCCTTTCCATATTTCTTTTCATTCTTTTTAAAATCAGGTGTTGGTTGTAAAAACATCGCTACACCTTTTTCTTTTCCACCAGATATGGTGCTTATCCAATGTTCAAATAGTTGTTCCTCGTTATAGCAAATAAGACCTTTTGCAGGGTCTGCAATTTGGAAGTCCCCATTTCTTTTAACATTGTATAATACCACAAAGTGTGTTTGGTTCCAATGTAATATGCATGGTAGCGGAGCCTTACGAAGCATATCTATAGTAACATGTCCACAAATAGTATGCAATCCTAATCGTCCTGCTGCCTCACTAATTCCAAGAAGTGAAACTCCCTGTCGTGTAGCAAAACATAAATCTGATAACTCTTCTATAGTATATTCTTGACCATGATGTTGACATATCATTTGCAAACATGCTACACCACATTGCATAGCATCGTGTTGAGGAGTGAAAGAGAATGAAGACATTGTTACTTTTATATTACTAACAGATGGTTATCTTACCAATCTTCTGATTTCCGAAGACGACATGCCACCTTTATATTTGCTGTTAACTTGATTGAATTTATATCTGAGATTTATAGAAATACCATGAC
>JABLTL010064521.1_pt1 | contig 16589 bp, 16 predicted proteins | sample 7160151 | NCBI WGS metagenome assembly JABLTL01 (sample SAMN14651223, study PRJNA627086) | human gut metagenome | isolation source: feces | host: Homo sapiens
ATTTATAAGATAACAGAAATGGATGCTGATCATGTAACAGCGTGGTCTAAAGGTGGCTCAACAGATATCAGCAACTGCACAATGCTTTGTAAAACTCATAATAGAGCGAAAGGAAATAAATAGTAGAAAATGGTAAAACTAATAACATTTAAATGTTTACATTGTGGTGCAAATTTAAATGTTGATGATGAACAGATTACAAAAGCAATTGCAGGAAAAACTTATAAACAAATACTTTAGATAAATAAATTAAATTTTAGACGGAGTAATAAATTACTTCCGTCTTTTTTTAACCATGGGCGGAACGCCCACGAAAAAGGAGAAGTTTTATGAGCAAAAAAGATGAAGAATTATACAGAATTATTGAAGATTACATAAGGAAGAATGGAAGTATCAAATATTCTTCTGTACTTAAAGAATTTCATATAGGATATGATAAAGCAAAGAAAACTTTAGATTATCTTGTAGATATAGGCAAACTGGAATGTATTCCAACAGGTGAGGGTGCAAAAGAATATTATTTAGCAAATGGAAAAACAAATAAATTAAAAGTTAAAAGTGTATTTGATACATGGGTATATGAACATTTGATGAATTACGGAAAGACAGTATGTGAAAAGAAAATCTTAAAGAAGTATTCTACAGAAGACATACTCAAAGATCTTAGACAGCATCGTCTGGATTGTAAAATAGAACAAGGCACTACAGATACTGATGGATGGTATATAACAAATCTGGATTTCAACAAGGGAAAACTTAACCTATGAATGACATTATTATAAAAAGTGCATTTTATGAATTTGGAAAGAGTGCTCCAACAAAATCTGGATTCAAAGGAACAATGAGTCATGAATCACTTTTTGGTCAGTTTGCAAACTACACTGCTCGTGACAGTGCAACAAAGAAGTCTGTTGTGAAAGAACAGGATAAAGATCTTCCATCACTGATGAATTATACAGACAGAGATAATGCCACTAAGAACTCAGCAAAAGATGACAAATATTTTACCATGACTAATGAAGGAAAACTTTATACAGAAGAGGACAGAAAGAAATGGCTTGAAAACAGCAAAGAAGCATTCTCTCAGCCGAACAGTATTGCATGGCAGCTTGTAGTTTCACTGCAGAATTACGATCTTTTAGAGGAATATCAGATCACGGATCAGAATGAAATGTCTACGATTGCCAAACTTGCTTTATACAGAACCTTTAACAAACTGCACCTTGACCCAAATAATTTTGTGTGGTGGGAAGATTATCATACAAACACTAAGCATCCTCATATGCATATAACATTTACTGAAAAGGATCCTACAAGAACAAAAGGTAAATTCAACAAAAAAGAACTAAACATGTTAAAGACAGCGTTTATGACAGAACTTATTCAAAGAAAAAGATCCTACGAGAAATTTGTGAGTGGAATGAAAGATATTACTCCAAAACGTCAGAAAGTAGTTAGTACTGCTAAAGATTTTGATGCCTTGTCCTATGATACATTACAGAAGATAGCTGATCTTTACTGTCAGTTGCCCGCAAACAGCCGACTTCAATATGGAGCATCACAAATGATACCGTATCGAAAGCAACTGGATAATATTGTAGAAAGCGTTCTGCAATGTGAATCAGTAAAAGATGAATATGCTGCATTCAAATCTACAGTTCAAACTTTAGAGAACAACATTAATAAGTTAGGCAATGAAGATGTATCCAACTTATGGAAAAATGAGGATGAAAAGCTGAGAAAGCAGATAGCAAATGCCATACTGAAAAACTTTAAAGAGTTTCACGAAAATGGTATAGATAAAAAATATGATTTGAAACCATTAAGTACTGAAACTGTACGACCTTTAGTAAACATTATAGCTAAAGACATTATGGTTGATATTAAAGCAACTGACGCTGAAAAAGAAGTTGCAAAAACAATTCTTGATAGCGATATAGTTAAAGCAGCAAAACTTGCTGAAATGTTACCAGATGACAGCACTCTAAAGGAGACATTGAATAAAAGCATCAGACTGATTGATACTTCAACCAGTGATGATGAGCTTCTGGATTTAAAAGAAAAGATATCAAATGAAAAAAACAGTCATGCAAAGAAATTTACCAATTATTCAAGACATACATATCCTTTAAATAAAGCCAACTATACTGGATTCAAAACAAAAATGTCTCCTTCACTGAAACGAAGTGCCAGAAGAGCAATCAAAGACAGAAAGAAAGAAGTAGATGACGAAATCAAGGCTTATCTACAGTCTAAAGACCATCAGGTCCCAATCAGCTATAGAGAAAAGCAGATTCCTCAGCATTAAAAATTATAAGGTTATGAATAGTACATATAGTCATCACAGTAGCGGTCATTATTTTGAGTTTCATCGGCTGAATTTGAAACGAATTTAACATGCTTTTTTGCTTCTTCTTCAGTTGCAAAAATACGTGATTCACGCAAACGTATTCCACCACCAGTATCAAGAAAGCGGAGAGTATAAAAACCATTAGAATACTTGATAACTTTCATTTGTCTGATTTCTCTGCATGACTGCACGATATAAACTATTTGATTGATTCTGTATTTGACCATAGTTGAATTATACACGGGCGAATCGCCCATGAAAATAATTTGCTAGAAATAGATTAAAAACATATGAAAATACCGTGGACGAAACGCCCACGGACATTTTAGAAAGGAAAATTCATGAAAAGCGAAGAAGAAAGAAGAATTGAAAATCTGTGTGAACTTCTAGAAGAACTGGAAGAAAATGGTAGAGATGAGGAAGCAGGAAATCTGAGATGGGCAATTTTTGAAATTGAAACTAATGTTTTGAATGAACAGAAAAAGTATCAATCAATCTGAAACAACGTGGGCGGAACGCCCATGACTTTTTTGAAAGGAGATAGAAATGATTAAGAAATTACTCTATAAAATTGGATGTACAATACTGTACCTTGTATGTTCTTCATTTTTAGCAGTACAACTGGCTTATTTTCTTTCTTTCAGGTATGACTTGGAAGCATATAAAAATGCATCACGAATATGTCTTGATCCAAAGATAATATACTGGCAGGGAAACAATGATTACGCCAAACTTGCAGGTACATTAATTCTGCTTGGTCTTGCAAGTATTCTGTTTTGGCTTTTTACACCAAGTAAAACAGAGCGTCAGAAAAAAAATGCTGAACGCCGACTCACAAAATCAGAAAGAATGAGTACAAGTAAAAGGGCAACAACACATGAAGCAAAGAAAGGAATGGTTCGCTTTCAGTTTAATAAATATGGAAATATGAACCATGTATATTACAATCACAAGAAGTACTACATATATCCACAGTGGTGGACAGGTGTAATCAGTGTACTTCTTTTTATTTTTTCTTTACTTGGACTGTTCAATAATGTTGTTGAATCAATTGGAAACTTTATTGTTCCATCATGGAGATTTCCACTTGCAGTTATGCGAGGAAAAGATGAGTCATTGATTAACATTGCGTGTGCTAGCACAGCAGCATATCTGATATGTTCAATGCCAGTATGTGATCTGAAAGCATTCAGACAGCAGGGCAACATTCATAATGCACCTTTTGGCAGCGGTGGACTGCTTGTTCCACATTTTAGAGATTTTACTGATTTTGTTTTCAATCCTCTAAAGCACTGGTGGAATATCATGGTTGTTTATTTCAGACAGTCAGACATGCATAAAATGAATGAACTTAAATACTGGAAGATAGATGGAAAGACAACATGCAGACGTGCAGGAATACCAATCATTACAAAGAAAAATATGGTATGGGTCCACGCAGAGGATAATCACAGTGGAACGATTGGTACAACAAACTCTGGTAAAACATGGAGCATCATCAAAATAATGATTGCCTGCTGTGGAATGAGTGGCCACTGTATGATTATCAACGACTTGAAGGGCGAACTGTATGAAGGATTGAGTGGATTTTTAAAGAAGATTGGCTACAACGTAAGAGCAATCAACTTCCGTGATCCAACAAGATCAGACTGTTGGAACCCTTTTGGACTTGTTGTTAAATCATATAGAGAAGAAGAAAAGAAATTTTTAGATTCTTTTAAAAACGAAAATGAGAGAGAACATTTCCTGAACAAAAAGAAATCTTTCATACTGAAAAATGAGTATCTGACACAACTGTATGAAATATCTGGAAATCTCAAAAGAGATAAGAATACTAACAGAAATGAATTAGAATCAAAGCTTAAAAAAATTGAAATAGAGATAAAAACTACAAGTGATGAAATTGAAAAATTAAGGAATCAAATAGAAACACTTCAGGAATCAGATGATTTTCCTCATGCCAACTATTCAGAAGCATGGGAATATCTGAATGATATATGTGACAATCTGTGCAGAGAAAAAGATGCTAAAAACGTATTCTTCTGGCAGCAGGCTTCTCTGATCATGTTCAGTGCAGTTGCGTTTCTGCTTGAATATACATATATAGATAAGGATACTGGAGAGCTTAAACATCTTGAAGATGAACAGATAAACTTCCAAAACATCAAGCTGATCAGACAGGAAGGCTTTGAAATGGAACGTATCAATGGTACTTCTCAGCAGAAATGGAAATACTATCTAAGCAACTATTTCTTTAAGACCGATAAATGCAGAGATGGTCTAGGTCTATTTTCTTCTCAGGCTTCTGAATCATTAAATGACGTATTGAAAACTTTTGATAACAAGGTGGCTTTAGGCACATTGAACGAAAATATAAGCAAGATGCTGTCAAGATCCACTTTTAATTTTGAAGAAATTGCAGAAAAGAAAACTGCAATCTTTTTGATTGTTCATGACGAAAAATCAACATACTATCCGTTTACAAATATTTTTATCAATCAGTTTTACATCCAGTCAATCAGAATTGCCAATCAGACTGAAAAAGATAAAAAAGGTGGAAAGCTGCCTATACCGCTTGATGTTATATGGGATGAATTTGGTATTTCTCCAAAGATTGACAGTGTAGAAAGTATGTTTGCTGCCTGCAGATCAAGAGGTGTACGTTGGCATATTGTCATGCAGAACCGTGAGCAGCTGATGTCAAACTATGGAAAAGAAGATGCAAAAACAATTGAATCAAATATTGTAGACAATGTTTTCCTGCTTGGTGATGAAGATTCTGCAAAAGCATTCTCAGGACAGTGCGGAAAAATGCTGAAATGGAATAAGGAAAGGGAATCTTTTGACAGTATTCCATGCTTTTCAGAAGATGAACTTGCTCATCTTTCACTGTCAGAAGCAGTTACAAGAATACAGAGAAAGCCTGCATACAAGACAAGATACAGAGGTTTTGACAAATATGTTTTTTATAAATCACTTTCAGCATGTGACAGTGATGTTATTCAGAATAATCTGAAGAAATTCAGTTTATTTTCTATTGATAGAGTTTTCAAAAAAATAGTATCCAGTGATGAACTTGCTGACCTTGAAAAGCAGGTTTATTCAAAAGTTCAGAAAAGCAATACAGAAGAAAAAGAAGAAACTGCAGAAACAGTGAGACATGTTGATCATGGTAGAAAGGAGAATAAATTAAAGCCTAATTTTACAGTAGACAGCCAAAAGAAAGAAGAGCGTAAGAATCATGAAAATTTGTACAGTACTTTGATGGAAGTGAAGGAGGAGCAACAAGAAAAGGAAGAAAGGAAAATAAGAAAAAATGGTTTAAGAGCATTTGATTTAAGAGAATCTAATTTTAGGAGTTGATATGATGGGCGGTTCGCCCACGAAAAGGAAGAAAAAAATGGAAAGAAATAACAATATCAATTTGGAAGAAATTCTTGCTGATTATGCAAGACTCAAAGATAAAGAAAAAAAAGAATATATGGAAGAAAGAAACAACAGAGAAAGACAGTTTAAAGCAGATAGACCAACAACACCATCCATGAGATTTATTAAAGAAACAGAACTTAGAGACCAGTTCTGGAAAAAATATGGATATAGAGAGAATATTCTTGCCTACCAGTTTGAATGTCCTTGCAGACATGGAAATATTGATCTTGTCACAGTAGAGAATGTAAGAAATAAAGATGGAAAAGATACACACATTGAATTTACTGCATTTGAATTTAAACTTGATGATATGGCAAAGGCATTTTCTCAAGCTAATTTCAACAGCAAATACTGCCATAAATCATTTATTGTTGTTCCTGCATATAAAGAAAAAGTTATTAGAGAGAAGTATTCTGATTACTTTAAGATGTATAAAAATATTGGAGTAATTGTTGTAAACCATCCATCTGTAAATAACGGTTTATGGAAAATTATCAACTACAGTCAGGTAAACAGGGATGATGAGATTGAATTGAATCAGGCAATTCTCAAATTATGCTGCCATATTTACTAGGGAAAGCATTCTCACGGGCGTTTCGCCCGTGAGAATTAACCATATATTATATAAGGAGGAAAATGTATGGTTAAAATAGCTTTATATTGTCGTGTTTCATCTAGAGAACAGGCTATCAATGGTTTTGGAATTGATGATCAGGAAAGAAGATGTAGAGAGTACATTGACATCTATTACGAGGACCAAGGTTATGAATTGCAGCTGTTCAGAGAAGAGGGAGTATCTGCAAAAAACATTGAAAGACCAGAGCTACAAAAAGTTATCGAACTTATAAGAAAGAGAAAGATTGATGTACTTGTTGTCTATACATATGATCGACTTACAAGAAGATTGAAGGATTTTATTAATCTTCTAGAACTGATGCAGGCAAAAGATGTAGTTTTAGATACAGTTAAAGAAAAATTTAATACTTCATCAGCTACTGGAAGAATGTTTGTTCACATGATAGTTGCAATGTCTGAATGGGAAGAGGATACGATTGCAGAAAGAACGAGCAGAGGACTGGAAGAAAGTGCTAAACAGGGCAATTACTGCAAAGCGAAATATCCAATGGGATACAGAAAAATCAAAGATGGCAAGAAAACTACTCTTATAATAGATGAAGAAAAAGCAGAAATCATAAAATACATATTTGATGAAATCAGCAATGGTAGAACCGATTTTTCATTGCGACATGAACTCAGGCAGAAACATGTTGCCAATATAACATGGAACACACGAAGCATTGTCAGCATAATAAAAAATCCTATATATAAAGGTACATTTGTTATGAAAGGAAAAGAGTATCCTGATCAGGTTCCATCAATTGTCAGTGAAGAAAAGTGGGAGCTTGCAAATAAAGAACTTAAAGCCAAGCAAAAAGAAAGAAGATTTCAATATGTATTTGCAGGACATGTATACTGTGGCTCTTGCGGTAGTCAGATGATCAATACATGCAGTACAAATAATGGTGCTCATAAAACATATCTGTATTACAGATGTAAAGAGTGTGGTTTGAGGTATTCACAAAATAGAATATTAGATAAATGCATAGATACTTTTGATCAGATTGTTAAAAATGAAACTATAGAAGAAAGAATAAATAAAGATATTAAAATTATAAGAAGTCTGAAATCAGATATAGACAGATTAAAAGAAATTGAAAATGATGGATCTTTGGAAATAGAATACTGCCAAAAAGAGATTAAAGAAGATGAAAATAAATTGATTGAAATTCAATCAGATTTGATGAATTTTATAAATAGAAGAAGTCATACTTTTAACAATTTAGAATTTAACAAGAAAAGATCATTTTTAAGTAGAAATGTAGATCAGATCCTTGTTTACGGATCTCCAAAACAATGTGTAGTAGTTTACAAGCCATGTGCTATAATTTTAGAGAAAGACTGTATCAATCTTTCAGAAAAGATAAAGAGAAAGTTTTTTTAAACACTTTTTAAAAATATTCTCTCAACCCCTTGAATACCATTTTAAAGAGTGTATAATGAAATTAAGTAATTGATTAAGACGTAAAAAAGTTCGCTATGCGAACCCTAATCGCACCATTGGAAATAGCATACAGTCGTAAGATTGTGTGCTTTTTTTGTATATTGGGAATTTATGGATTATTCCAGCATCTTTCGGGTATGGAAGGGACAACTTATCGCTTACCACTTTAATGAATCGGAAATAAAATTATTGTCTTGTAATCTTGAAACACACGCATGTAAATTTTTTAAAACATAGGTATATTTCTATTTTTATGAATGAGCAGAATAATACGATATAATAAAAGTACCAAAGAAAGATAGTAAAAATATTTTGTACAGATTAATAGAATTTGTTTATATTGATTCTTCTAGAAAAGATGAGGTTAATAATGCTGAGACACTTCTTGTTGACATCTAAAAAATCAGCTGTTGCTTTTTCAACCGTGTATTTAATAACACGGGTTTTATATCTTATCACGCCTTTGACTGTGACACATTTGATACAATGCGTTGAAAATAAAGATAGTAATTGCTTTTTGCATACTGCAGTATTTTATATTGTTCTCTTTTTTGTTACACAGATAATGGACTATTTTACGGATATTACAGAAGAAAAATGTTATGCAGATTCATATGTCAATCTAGTTAGATTGATATCTCATAAAATTTCATTCAGGAATTATCGCAATTCAGATTTATCACTTGAAGAAATTAATCAATTGACTGGACAGGAATTCGAAAAAGCTAATAAATATTTTTTTGTGGAGATTATTCGTTTAATTTACTATGTTTTGTCAGTTTTATTTATTCTGTGTATGCTATTTGTTAATTCTTGGAAAATAGCAATCGTAATCTTAGTGTTATTAATGATATTTATTCCATTAAATTTGAAAATGGGTAAAGATATTGATGGAAAGTCTGAAAAAACATTAAACTCGATGGCGAGACTGAAATCATTGTTGAATGATCAATATATAACTTCAAAGGAGGATCATTTTCTTGAAAACAAACAGATAGATGAATCTTCTTATGACACTTATGTAGGAAACTTTACAAAAGATATTAATGAGAAAAACAAATCTGTTTCATTTTATTTAAACATTATCTCTTACGGAAGCTTGAACATGCTTATTACTGTAATGCTAATTCTTGTCTGCTATTTTGCTTTAAAGGGTGAAATCAGATTTAGTACAATATATTTGTTCAATAGTTATACTTCTCAGTTATGGAGCCCTGGAGAATTTATTTTTGGATTTCGCTCAAAATATAAAGAATGTACTCCTATATTTAATAAAATCAAAAGAATTGAAAATATAGAAGAAATTGAAAGTTCTTCAGAGGTAATAAACAATATTTCTTTTGTTAATTATGTTGGAACAGCACAAGGTAATAAACCTTTACATAAGCAAATTACGGTAACTTTATCTAAAAATAATATTTATTTGTTAAAGGGAGAAAATGGGTCTGGAAAAACAACAATGATTGAAAATCTTTTGGGATTTTCAAATCGCTATAGAGGGTGTATTAAAATCAATGGAAAAAATGATATAACCACAAATGATTTTCTTTATATTCCCTCAAAACCTTTTATATCATTTTTCTATGATGAAAAATTATCAAAAGGATCTGATGGTCAAAAGAAAAAGCATCAGATTTCAAAAGCTTTAAAAGAAGATAAAACTGTTATCATTATGGATGAGCCAACTAACTTCTTAGATGCATCTACCAAACAAAAATTCATTCAATTTCTAAATGAGTTAAAAAATAATCACATATTAATTATTGTTACACATGATCCAATATTTGATGAAATAAATGCAAAAATTATCAATTTAAGTTGACTGTATTTCTTATGTTTCATAGAAAAAAGTGAAATTAAAAAAATGTATAAACAAATTTCTTTCGTTAAGTTAAGAATAGTGAAATTGTCTAGAAAAATATATTCATTTAATTGGATATAAATCAGGAGGAGATATGAAACTAATTAAAACGATTTTTAAAATTTTTGTTAGCTTTTTTATTAGTTTTCTCTTTTTTTATAATGTTACAAGTAGTGTAATTAGCTATTTTTTTCAAGGATCTTTTAAATTTGAACAAATATTATACGTATTGGTTTATCTTGGGCAAAGTATATTGTTTTATCTTTTGATCCAGCTACTCTTTAAAGAAACTATTTCAAAGCAATTGATTCAATTCATGTGGTGTTTGTACGCTTGTGTTATGGTCGTACTTTTATTTGGCAGACCTTATTTAGGAGCATCCGTAAACTTAAATCTTCTAAAATTAATAGATATGAATTTGTATTCATTTTTTCAGAATATGTTTAATTTTCTATTCTTTATTCCAATAGGTTTCGTGTTTAAAAGAAATAATTCTAAAAAAAGAGTTTTAATCATATCTATGATATTTGTAGTATTGTTAGAAACCCTACAATTAGTTTTTCTGCGTGGTGTATTTGATATAGTTGATATTTTATGCAATGTATCTGGTATATTTGCTGGCTTTATCGTGTCTCCATATGTACCGGAAACATTTAAAATAGAAATGATATAAAAGAAACAATTATATTTTATTTATAAATTAAAACCTTGATAATGGTGCATATTTATATTCAAATTAGAATGGCGAAGAGTTAATTCCAACATATAAATTATAGCAATAGGGAATGTAAATAAATAGTCTAGAATTTTTGAAATGCATACTCTATTCTTAAGAAAAAGAAGAGAAATGTATATGATGAGCCATTCAAAAAAATTTTAAAAAATTACTTCACGGAAATTTCTGGAATATTTGGAATGACCGCAATAATTATCATGAGAATTGAAAATTCGAATGAATTCTTAAAAATTGTACTGGCAAGTCTCTATGCAGTAATCTGTGTATTTTATGCAATTCAGGCTGGTAGAAATGCAAAGGTAAGTACTTTTGAAACTGATAAATGTTTAAAACAACTTCATTACTCATTAATAATCAGCTATATTTCAATTTTGATCGTATTGATGATGTAGAGTAAAAGTTTAAAAAATTTTCAGTAATTCAACTTTTGTGAGAAGTGGAAGGAAAGTGAAATTCATATGACCAAAGAAAAAAAGAGTGCCATTTTCTATTTTTTGATAAGTGTTTTCTATACATATCGACTCATAAATCGTGAAAAATATCCTCTTCTTGAAAATGTGAAAGCTGTTTATAAATATTATTATATTCCGTGTATATGGGGTTTATTTGTAACTGGTTTTGTGTTATTTATGGCATTTAAAAAAGAAAATGGTGGGTATCACTTTTTCTGGAGTGTGTAATTTTCGAGTGTGTTTGAAAAACAGCATATTTTCAGTGAATTTGTGGAGTTTGACACTACAAATTTGAGTGCGCTGAATTTACACACTTTTTTTCTTCTTTATACACCTCCGAGAATTTATAGTGACATATGATACATTATATTGTGTGTAAAGTGCCGACTCCTTTTTGGTTGTCTGCAGCATACAAAAGAGGTGCTTTGTGTATTCGTTTTTTGTCAAAATCTTTGATTGAAAAAATAATAGGCATAATAAAACCATGCTTTCCAAATGGATTACATGGTTATTTTTATTCTTTCCTGAATCTAAGCTGCAATTCAATACCTATCAAGCTGGCATAAAGGTACACCCATCGAGAATTTCCTCGCGAGAAACATTGTAATATTCATGAAACATTCTGTATTCGTCCTGTGTCATTGTCAACACAACATCACCTGTGTATACCGTCTCTCCAATTTTTAATTCATCATACTCCTTGCCTTCCCAGGTTGGCATGCTACTCTCCAATTTTTCGATGCCCCTGTAGCATATGCTATCTTTGATTTGCACAAAAGGTGAAAATCCTTCTTTTATTCTGAATCGACATCTGAACCTAACAAAATAATAACAGTTTTCTTTCTTGGCTGATTCAGGAATATGTTTATCTTTCCAAAATTCAGGAGCTTTCCCACTCAAATCAAATTTCTTTCCGTTATACATTGATAATGCTTTTGAAATATATTCATCTGCATTGTGTGCACCAAAGCTTTCATCCAAAGGAATGCTGGCATATTTTGAAAAACCATATTTCCTTGAAATCACTGATGAAGGATTGCGGTCCACCTTAAAATATTCGCTGTATTCATCCTTTTCACAATTCAAAATATCTTCATATATTCGGTCATAAAATTTTTCAAATCCTGCACATACGCTCCTTAATTTGTACTCATAGTAATCACTGTATGTATATTCAGAATCTATCGCCAATCCTCTAAAACAAAAAATCTTCTTTTCCTCGCCAGATTTCAGCTTTACAATACAAGACTCCATTGAAGGATCTATTCTCACAATCTCGCCTTTATACTTGCGTAAAGAAGCCGCTGAATCGTATAAATCAACTATTGAGCCAGGAACCAAAATTGCTGATTTTGATTTATCTCCTGCATAATTTATTTCAATATAGTGAAAAAGTGATTTCATAAGTGAAATGTAATCGCTGTAATTTTCTTTGATTTTATCGTAGCATGGTTTCATCCAATCGGCTTTCGGTCCACCATTCATATACATATCATCTAATTCCATAGTAAGCCAAAAGAGACCGCCATTCGCAAAAAAACTCGGAATATCTAAAGGAATTCTCAACATTCTCTTTTGTCTTGCAACATCAATTTTTATATGCAGTATCAAATGTTCTATGAGATTACAGTAAACAAGGTTTTCCTTCTTCTGCCATTCATAGGGCTGTATCCTTGCCTGCGGTGGATTTGAAAGATTTCCACCTTCATCTTCGTCTATGTGGTGGCAATACAATCCTTCTTTTGTACGAGAGACTTTTTTATTTTTGTACTTACATTCTGGTTTTGTAAAATAATTATATTCTGCTGGTCCATATTTTTGAATAAGATAATCACACAACTCATAATATGTCATCTTGACTTCTTTGATAATTTCTTCGTGTTCCATTAAATTCTCCTTTTTGTCACGTGCTATATGCTTCTTTATTTAGTTTTTTTTATGTATACCTTCATATTTACTTGTTTTCAGTATATCTGAGCCATTCACCATCCTTGTCGGCAATGAACTCAAGTTCTCCTATGTTGTACCAAGTGTATCCACCAGAATAGACATTTGGATATGATATACTGTAAACCTTGTAGGTTTCACCTTTTCTTGCAGTACCGATAATACTGCCGTCTGTACTGTCATAATCACGAATGTTGACCTCATCTGCTTCAATTGTCACAGTGCCAAAGCAGTCATTCACTTCCAGACTGCTCAGAAAACTTATCAAGTCAGGATCATCTTCGGATACTCCTGAAGGATTTGAATAGCCAATGAAAATGATCCCATGGTCAGGGTTTTCAAACAATTCGTCTGTTAATGTAAGCTTTGTGCCATTATCATAAATTCCACCAGACAGTGTATAGTTCCCAATAGATTTGTCATTGATGAACCTTTCATAATATGGATCGCCTCCAATTCCTGCAGGGCATCTCATAAGCAATGTGATTTCAATCTGTTTGTCTCCATTTTTCACGCCAAGATAATCAGTTGTCATTTCCAACCCATAAGTTTCAGCACCTGTAGTAATAATTTCCCATCCTTCAGGGACGATATACCTCATTGCTCCATATAGGCTTTTTTCCTTCTGTACCTCATCAACAGGCTGTGGTGTAGCTGTTGGAAATGAAGCTGGTGACGGTGTTGGTGTTGCAGGAACAGGTGTATTGTCAAAAGATGATGGCTTTGTAGAAGATACAGTTTTATTGTTGCATCCTGCAAGTAAAGCAATCAACGGTAATAATATGATATGTTTTCTTGACATGAGAAATACCTTCCTTGTATTTGTATTATATCAAAACTTATTGATCAACATTTAGTTTATCGTCATATATTCAAAATTCAAACAAAAATGTCACTTGTCTTTTTTATTGTGCTTTTCATTGAATATGAAAGAAATCACATCGCTCAAAGTGACCATCGAATCAAAGATAAGTTCTCCTTCTTCTTCACCACAGCACTCGATACTCTTTGAAGTGAAAAGCTCAATATCTGGATCATTCTGCCTTGGTGAAGAGCAAGTTGCAGTAACGTACCATCTGTTCCGGTAATTGTATAGTTGTATAAACGCATTTGCGATATGTTTTGTTTTCTTTGTAATTTGAGTGGACATAAGTTCTCCTTTGTATCTTGCATCGTCCGTACATTTGACGATGTTTGTAGTAATCTGTGATAGAAAACTTGGCTTTCGTTTATTGAGCTGGGTGTATGAAAAAAGACCGACGTGATGTCAGTCTTTATTTTTTTTGTTTCGCTTGTTTGTAAGGTAATCTGTTTCCTGTTCATCTTTTTTTGAAGTCAATCAATAATTTGGATGTATGCAAAAGAAAAGACTGGCACAACTGCCAGTCTTCAGATCAAGTGTCAATATTGATGGTTGTAATGCTGATTATTCGTAAATTTCATAATAATATTTCCCGTATATTCAAGAAAAAAGGCACCATTTTATCACAACGGTGTCATTTTTCGGAATGTTTTATTTACCGTATTTTTACAGTGCACAAAAACGGAGTTATTGAGAAAATTTACCTTTTGACAGTCAAAAAGTGCCATTTTTTGTGAATTTTGACTTTTATTGTTCCCAATCCAGATAAAGCAAAGGCTTTTTGCAAAATTTGTGGTGTACATGATTGGAGTGTCATATATCAAAACCTTTCCTGTTATTTCTGTTCTGCCTCGAGCCAATGCCATATCATATCCTTGACTGACAAATCGCAATCAATATCACTATTGGCATCAAGCTTTGTGCATCTTCCGTTTTTGTCTGCGTAGCTACAGAAGCCGATGCAGAAGGCTGACAACGGAATTTTTCCTGAAGAAAAATCTGTCAACCACTCTGCCAGCGTTCTATCGTCCATTGCTTCCAAAAAATCTCTATTTGTTATCATGCTTTTCCTCTGCATAAACTACAAAGAAAGAGTTGCGTTTTTGCAACTCTCAAACTTTGACATATATATATATAATACAGACATTTTTCAAAAAAAGGATATCAAAAAGTGCAGTCTTTCGAGTCACTTGTCATTTTTCGTATTCTTGGCGTCTTGCTTCAATGACCTGTTCTCTCAACTGTTTTTTGTATTTATAAAATGAATTACGGGAAATACCGAGATATTCAATCATCTGAGGATCTGTCATGGTTCCTGAAAAATCAATGCTTTTTTGCACAATAATTGACTTGCATTCCAAACTTTTCTTTGTCTCCAATTTTCTTCCCTTATTATGATCATTCACGGTGCAAACAGGTCTTTCTTGAAGTAAGGTTTTTGCAAACTCGAATTTTTCATTCTTGTGTCGATCATAATCAAACAGTGTTGCAATTATTTCTGTTGCTGCTGATTTGGAAACTTCCTGTTTTTTCAAAAAACTACAGTTCAACCAAGGTGCCTCTAATATCTGGAGGTCGATGTTATTATCCCAGCACGATACATAAAATTTTATTGCTTGTCTTTCGTCTGTACTCCATTGAGTAAGAGTGGTAATAACAAGTGAAGCAACAGTCTGTTTTTCTTTTGCTTCTTCAGCAATTGTAGATATCATTTTCTCCAAAAAGTTATAGTGTTGCTCATCATTACGGTGTGTCGATTTTTCAAGAATCATCTGATACTTTTCACTTGTGACCCCGATATCCAGCAAATACTGCTGAATTCTGATCGTATCAAGAGTGACACCATACTTTCTCATTTCGCCCATTTTTTTGTAACCAACGTACAGGTAGCAATAATAACTCATGCACTTATTGTACCAACAGTTTCTGTTTGTCACAAAAAAAACATTCAAAATGAATACTGTAGTATCAAACTCTATATTTTATTTGACTGCTTTTGGTACTTACATTATGATGAAGGCGAAAAGGAGGATACAATGCCTATTTATTATTCAGAAATAAAACAAGGTCGTAAATCTGTTTTCAAGAAAACTATTACGAACAGCGACGGTGAAATCGTCAGTGAACGCAAAGTTACCTTTCCGATGTATACTGCTGAAAGTGAAGGTTATCCTTACATTGTACTGTATGATGACGATATGAATGTAATTCGCTCTTTTTACCGTTTTATCAATATCAAGATGAAAGAAAGTCCGATTAACAGTCGCAGCAAGAGTGCTCATGCATTACGCCTGTTGTACTGTTTCTTGGAACTGTCAGGATGCAAAATTGGAGGAATTGGAGAAATTGAGCTGAACGAACTGATTACTTTTTTGAGAGGACTTTCTAATAATCCAGAAAAGTACTCAATGCAGACTGTACGAAGTGCTGACACAATTAACGGATATCTTTCTGTATATCGAACTTACTTTGCGGAGAACGGAATCAGGTGTAAGCCACTGTTTTTGACAAGAGGGGTAATACTGAAAGATTCCTATGATGGAAGAACTGTTCGACGACAGAAATATGCCCGTAACCTTGCAACACCAGCACATCAAGATGAAGAAGTCCCAAAATATATTTCTCCTGATGCTTTCAAGGATCTGTACACACTTGCATATAAAAACAATGACAGAGAATCAATGCTGATTATGCACTTGATGTATGGCTATGGGTTGCGTCTCGGCGAAGTGCTTGGCCTTACTATAGAAGATATTGTAGAGATTCGACGCAACAAGAATGTTGTTCCGGCTCTTCTGATCAGAAACAGACTGTCAGATAAAGATTTTCAATATGCGAAGAATCGTCCGCATGTAATTACCAAGAGAGAATACACAATTACAAGCTACCG
>JABLTL010115817.1_pt1 | contig 16583 bp, 17 predicted proteins | sample 7160151 | NCBI WGS metagenome assembly JABLTL01 (sample SAMN14651223, study PRJNA627086) | human gut metagenome | isolation source: feces | host: Homo sapiens
CAAGCTCTAAACGCAAGCACTAAGCGCTACCTCTAAACGCTACCTCTAATGGGGGCGACGCGTCTCGCGTCGGGAAAAGAGGCAGCTATTATTTAGTAGCGTTCGTATTTTCCTCCTTTTTCTATCCCGACGCGGGACGCGTCGCCCCCATTAGTGCTTGCGTTTTGTCGCAGCGCGTTTCAGGCCATGCGAACCTGAATTCAGAACTTCAATTAGTAATTCTCGGCTCTCAGCTCAAAGTAGCTCTGCGGGTGATTGCACACGGGGCAGATTTCGGGAGCCTTCTGGCCTATCACAATATGGCCACAGTTAGAGCACTGCCATACACTGTCGCCATCGCGGCTGAACACAATGGCGTCCTCAATATTCTTGAGCAAACGGCGGTAGCGCTCCTCATGCGTCTTTTCGATGGCGCCTACCATTTCAAACTTTTCGGCTATCTCGTCAAAGCCCTCCTCGCGTGCCTCCTTGGCAAAGGTAGCATACATGTCGGTCCACTCATAGTTCTCGCCATTGGCAGCATCGGTCAAGTTGTCGGGTGTGCCGGGCACTGTACCGCCATGCAGATACTTGAACCATATTTTAGCATGCTCCTTCTCGTTGCGCGAGGTCTCCTCAAAGATGTTGGCCATCTGTACATAGCCGTCCTTCTTGGCCTTCGAAGCATAGTACTGGTACTTGGTGTGAGCCTGCGATTCACCGGCAAAGGCTGCCTCGAGGTTCTTTTCGGTGCGTGTTCCTTTAAGTGTTTTCATATCAATAATATTAGTCAAGTTGTAAAAAAAGAGAGTCCCGCACTTACAGCCGTAGCGGCGCTATGGCATACAGTTTGCGGGACTCGTGAAATATTAAAGTTTCAAATCGGGCAACACAAGTGAAGCCTTATTTGTTACCAAAGTAGCGCTTGTACAAGCCCTCGAAACCGCGGCCGTGACGAGCTTCGTCGCGTGCCATTTCGTGTACGGTGTCGTGAATGGCGTCGAGGTTCAGTTCCTTGGCACGCTTGGCAATACGGGCCTTGTCCTCGCAAGCACCAGCCTCAGCGTTCATACGCTTTTCGAGGTTGGTCTTGGTGTCCCACACACAGTCGCCGAGCAATTCGGCAAACTTTGAAGCGTGCTCAGCCTCCTCAAAAGCATAACGCTTGAAAGCCTCTGCTATTTCGGGATAACCCTCGCGGTCGGCCTGGCGGCTCATGGCCAGGTACATGCCCACCTCGGTGCACTCGCCATTAAAGTGTGCGTTGAGGTCCTTAATCATCTCTTCGTCGCAGCCCTTGGCCACACCTACTTCGTGTTCGGCCACAAACTGCATGGCACCGTCCTCCTTCAGTTCCTTAAACTTTGAAGCGGGCACACCACACATGGGGCATTTTTCGGGAGCATGTTCACCTTCGTATACGTAACCACAAACTGTGCAAATAAATTTCTTTTTCATAATGAGTTGAGTTTTAGTAGATTGTTGTTGCCTCGTTCCTTGCCACACCGTGGGTGGGAGCCTTGGCAACGGTTGTTATGTTTCGTTGTTGAGTTAATTATCCATGTTCAGTGCGGCACACTTTGGGCAGCAGCCGCGCAGGTAAAGCTGTGCGTCCTCCGTTTGAAATTTGTCAGGCACACAGGCGCATTTTATCAATTCGGCCTGACTGAGTTTCATGTCATACACATGGCCACAGCGTGTGCACAGAAAATGTGCATGTGGCGAGGTGTCGGCATCAAAACAGCAGTTGCGCTCATCAATGGTCAGCTGCAGTGCGGCACCCTTTTCGGTGAGCAACTTCAGGGTGTTGTACACCGTGGTCTTCGACAGGGTCGGTATGGAGGGGTGCAGTGCCGTGTAAATTTCATCGGCGGTGGGATGCGTACGGTGCTCTATCAAGTAAGTCATCACCGCCATGCGTTGCAGCGAGGGCTTGATGCCATGGGCTTGAAGATAGTTGAGCGTCGTGTTCGTTTCCATTCGTCGATCATTTGTAATGATTACAATTATGATTACGATGCAAAAGTACGGACTTAGTTATTACCATGCAAGTTTTCGGGCAACTTTTTTTGCCGAAATATGATTTTTTTACCCTATATATGTTCTATAACACAATAAGGCATGGATTTTAATTCTTTGTAAGGGGGAAAAGTGCATGGTGCAGACAAGAAACTCAGTGTACACGTCTACATTTATTTTTTTGCCAAACTGTCTGCACTCTGCACTAAACGCACAATAATCATTGATATTCAGCATGTTGCGCAGTGTATACACTATCAAAAACCGTATACACCATTGTGTGCACACGCCTCTGCACAATGCGAGTTTACCACAAAAGGAGAGCGGTTTTACGGCATAGGGCGGCAGAAAAATCTGTTTATCCGACAGAAATTCCGCTCGCCCTATACTATAAAACCGCTCTCATGCAACAAGTATAGCTTACTGTGGGGCGCAATGTTATAAGCTGGTGTTCAAAATTATTGATGTTCGGTAATATCAGAATAGTTTCACCGCACAACAATATGTTAATGTGACGTGCACACAATGGTGCAGATGGCTGTGTGCAGACAGCAGTGCATACAATTTCTGCTTTTGTCTACACGCCGTTACATATTGATTATCAGATGTTTAGTCACTAAAAGTGTAGAGTGTAGACAAAACGGCAAATTAAAAATTGTTGGTGTGAGTGTATGCACTAATTTGTCTGCACTCGTCTACACTTGCCTGCACTTGTCTACACTCGTATTCTACACTACATGGTCATTTGCGCGGCAGCAGCCTCGGCACAACGTTCGCCGTCGACAGCAGCACTAACTATGCCACCCGCGTAACCAGCACCCTCGCCACAAGGGTAGAGTCCGCTGATGCTGACATGACACAAGGTATCGTGATTGCGCAAAATGCGCACTGGGGCCGAGGTGCGCGTTTCAACAGCTATAACGATGGCCTCGTTGGTAAGGAAACCACGGCTGCGGCGGCCAAAAGCGTTGAAACCTTCAATCAGACGCGTGGTGATGAAACGCGGCATCCAAAAGTGGAGGGGCGACGACACCAGACCGGGCGAGTAGCTCGACTTGGGCAGGTCGTAACTCAAACGGCAGTTGACAAAGTCGGCCATGCGCTGCGCGGGGGCGGTTTGGCTGCGGTTGCCTTGTTGCCAGCATGCCTTTTCGAGTGCCTCTTGCAGGTACATCATGCGCAAAGGGTTGGCCGGATTGTTGATGTCTTGGTGTGTCTCGGCAAAGGTGCCATCGGCCATGGCCTCGGTAAGGAAGGGGGCAAGCTCGCCGTCGAGGTCCTCAGGACGTGTTTCGACCACCATGCCCGAATTGCTCCAAGCGGAATTACGCGACGAGGGGCTCATGCCGTTCACCACAATTTGCTGCGGTCCGCTGGCTGCGGGCACAACTATGCCGCCCGGGCACATGCAGAAACTATACACGCCACGGCCGCCGCTCTGTGCCACATAGCTATACTCGGCTGCGGGCAAATACTTGCCACGCCCATTGGCGTTATGATATTGTATTTGGTCGATGAGTGTGGCGGGGTGTTCCAAGCGCACGCCCACGGCTATGCCTTTTTGCTCGAGTGCCACACCTTGTGCGTGCAAGTAGCGGTAAACGTCGCGCGCCGAATGGCCCGTGGCCAAAATGACGGGGCCGTAGTAGGCTTGTCCGTTATGGCAGGTGACACCTTTAACGGCTTCGCCTTCGATAATCAGACTGTCGGCACGGGTGTTGAAATGCACCTCGCCACCGCAGGCTATAATTTGGTTGCGCATGGCCTCGATGATGCGTGGCAGACGGTCGGTGCCTATGTGGGGGTGGGCATCAATCAAGATGTCGGTGCTGGCACCAAACTGGCAGAATACACGCAATATTTTGTCGACATTGCCACGTTTCTTTGAACGGGTGTAGAGCTTGCCGTCGGAGAAGGCTCCTGCCCCACCCTCGCCAAAGGAGTAGTTGCTCTCGGCATCGACCTTGTGCTCACGCGATATGAGGGCAATGTCCTTGCGGCGCTCGTGCACATCTTTGCCACGCTCAAGCACCACGGGACGCTTGCCAAGCTCTATCAGACGCAAGGCGGCAAAGAGTCCGCCAGGACCGGCACCTACCACCACCACACGGGGGGCACGGCTCACATCTTGGTAGCTGACGGGCTCGAAGTCGAGTTGGGGCGGCATTTCGTTGACGTAGGCCTCGACGGTGAGGTTGACAAATATGGTGCGCTGGCGGGCATCGATGCTGCGCTTGCGTATGCGCAGGGCATTGATGGTACGCACATCTATGCCGCGCTCCTGCGCTATGTACTGCTTGAGTGCCTCCTCGTTATAGGCTATGTGGGGCGGCACACGCAATGTGATGTGGCGGTTGTCGGTCACGTCCATGGTCATGGTGGGCAGCGGGGTGAGGTTGCGCTCACCGGGGGCCTGCGGACGGAACTTGCGCTGGGGGGCATCGTGACGCTGGCCGGTGCGCTTGCTGTCGCCCTTGCGGTCGCGGTCGCTTTTGTAGTCACGACGGGCGTTGTTGCCTTTACCCTCGCGACGGGCGTCACGGTTGCTGCGGTTATGGTTATTATCTTTTTTGTACATAGTTGTTCTTATGGATATGGTAAACGGGTGTTTTTCTTATTGGCACGGTGGCGCAAACGGCTTGCTATGCAAACAGTTCGCGCAGGGCGGCTTCGACTCTGCTTACCGGCACAATTTCGATGCCGGGCTGCCGGGTGTCGAGTCCTTTGACATTGCCCTCGGGAATGAGTATGCGTGTGAAACCTAACTTGGCGGCCTCGGCCACACGCTGACCTATGCGCGTCACAGGACGTATCTCGCCGCTCAGACCTACCTCGCCGGCCATGCACACATTGCGTTCTATGGCGGTGTCGACATTGCTCGACAATACCGACGCGATGACGGAGAGGTCGATGGCGGGGTCGGTGACGCGTATGCCTCCGGCTATGTTGAGAAACACGTCTTTCTGTGCCAGTTTGAAACCGACACGCTTTTCGAGCACGGCAAGCAGCATGTTGAGACGGCGCAGGTCGAACCCGGTGGCGGAGCGCTGGGGGGTGCCATAGGCCGCGGTCGACACAAGGGCCTGTGTCTCGATAAGGAAGGGGCGCACGCCCTCGATGGCTGCGGCAATGGCTATGCCGCTGAGTTCGTCGCCGCCTTGGGTTAGGAGCAGTTCCGACGGATTGTCAACCGGGCGCAGTCCGTTGCTGCACATTTCGTAAATGCCGAGTTCGGAGGTTGAACCGAAGCGGTTTTTGATGCTGCGCAATATGCGGTACATGTAATGGCGGTCGCCCTCAAACTGTAGCACGGTGTCGACTATGTGCTCCAGCACCTTTGGTCCGGCTATGGCACCGTCCTTGGTGATGTGGCCCACCAATATGACGGGCACACCGCTCTCCTTGGCATACTTTAGCAATGAGGCGGCGCACTCGCGTATTTGGGTGATGGAGCCTGGCGACGAGTCGACTGTTTCGACCGACATGGTTTGTATGGAGTCGATAACGACGAGGTCGGGCTGCACATTCTTGATGTGTGTAAAGATGTGTTCGAGCCGCGTTTCGCACAGCAGCAACACGTCGCTTGAACGGTCGGATATACGGTCGGCGCGCAATTTTATCTGGCGCTCGCTCTCCTCGCCGCTGACGTAGAGCACCTTGTAGCCTTGCATGCGCACAAGGGTTTGCAGCAGCAGTGTAGACTTGCCTATGCCGGGCTCGCCGCCTATCAGTGTCATGGAGCCTCGCACCACGCCTCCGCCCAACACGCGGTCGAGTTCGTGATCGTGGGTGAGCATACGTGGTTCTTCGGTGGCCGACACTTGCGACAGCGGTACGGGCTGCGGACTGTGTTTGTCTATGCCGGTGAGTGCTTGGCGGGCTTGACGCTCACTCACGGCGGCCGATGTTTCGGGTCGTATGCTCATTTCTTTCATGGTGTTCCACGCACCACACGACGGGCACCGCCCCACCCATTTGGGCGAGTCCATGCCACACTCTGAACATACGTATACTGTTTTTGATTTTGCTGACATCTCTTAGGGTTAGGGGGTTAGAGGGTTAGGAGGTTAAGGGGTTAGGAGGTTAAGGGGTTAGGAGGTTAGAGGGTTAGGAGGTTAAAAGATTACTCTTGGTTATCTAATTCATAAAAGTGACTTTTTAACCTCCTAACCCTCTAACCTCCTAACCCTCTACCCCCTAACCTCCTAACCCCCTAACCCAATTTACATACTTTCGAGGGCACGCTTCATGGCCACCAGTTCTTCCTTCACTTTGCGCAGGCGCTGTATGGCTTCGAGCGGTTGTGCAGTGCCCTGTTTGTTTTGCTTGAGCACCTCACGTGCAGCAGCCAGTTTAAGGCCGCGCACTTTTACAAGGTCGTAAATGGTACGTATCTTCTCTATGTCCTCCTTGGTGTAACGACGCACACCACGTGAGCCTTTCTTGGGCGTTATCTGCTGCGGAAACTCTTTTTCCCAATAACGTAACAAAGTCTCGCTCACGCCGAGTATCTGCGCCACCTCGCTGATGACGTAATAATATTTATCGTCGCTGATTGTTTTATCTGCCATAGTGGGTTGTATCAGTTTTAAGATTGCAATGCGGTGCCTGCCGCCTCAGCCTCGCGTATGAGTGGTCGGGTACTCTCCATAATGTCGAACAAGGCTTCTACCGTTTCGGCACGCAGCATGTTGATGCGCGTCTGACGGAAATTGGGAAGCCCCTTAAACAAAGGTGTGGCTGCCAAATGGCGGCGTATGTGCAATATGCCGCGATACTCGTCAATACGTGCCACGCTTTGGCGCACCTGTTCCTTGAGCACATCGAGTTTCCAATCGGCTGTCATGGGCGCATACTGGCTGGGTATGACATCGTCGACACTGTGGTCGCCCTCGTGTAAGGCATCGTGTATCTCCTTAAATATCCAGGGGCGGCCAAAGGTGGCGCGGCCTACCATGACGGCATCTACCCCGAACTGCTCAAATGCCCCGACGGCACCTTGCGCCGAAGTGATGTCGCCATTACCTATGATGGGAATGCGCATGCGCGGATTGCGCTTGACCTCGCCTATCAAGCTCCAGTCGGCTTCGCCTGTGTACATCTGGGCACGGGTGCGCCCATGTATGGTGAGTGCCTGTATGCCGCAGTCCTGCAGTTGCTCGGCCAACGGCACTATTATTTTGTGCTCGGCGTCCCAGCCCAAACGGGTTTTGGCGGTGACAGGCACATCAACAGCATCGACCACTGCACGGGTTATTTCGAGCATGCGGGGCACGTCCTGCAACAAACCGGCACCAGCCCCCTTGCCTGCCACACGCTTGACGGGACAGCCAAAGTTGATGTCGAGCACATCGGGGTGGGCACGCTCCACTACTATCTGCGCCGCATCGCGCACAGCCACGGGGTCCTTGCCGTATATCTGTATGGCCACTGGGCGCTCGGCCTGGCACACGGTGAGTTTTTCGAGACTTTTGTTGACCATGCGTACCAAGGCATCGGCTGCCACAAATTCGGAATATACCATTGACGCACCAAGACGACGGCAAAGCAAACGGAAACCTATGTCGGTTACGTCCTCCATGGGGGCTAACACCACTGGGCGGTCGCCAAGGTCGAGCGTTCCTATTTTCATTTATATGTAGTTTGTAATTGGGGATTTCGTATATCTTTTTTTAGAGTCACCGGCACTGTTCTAAGCAGCGACCTGTGCAGCCTTGCCCGCACGGTGCAAGGGCATCAAGGCACCAGCCACAAGCAGCAGGGCTACTACCACGCGGACGGTTATGCTCCACCACGACGCAGGGGCATCGTCCTGGCCTAACGCCATGAGCACTACGGCCAACGTGTTGTTGGCGATGTGTGCCGGCAGGCACAAACGTAAATTGCCCGAACGCAAATAGTACAAGCCGAGCACAACGCCTATGATGAAGGCGGGTATGCCTTGTGTCACATTGCCGTGTACCAGGGCAAAGGCTAATGCGCCAATGGCTGCGGCGGCCCAACCAGGCACTTTGTGGCGGTAGAGGGTGCGCACAATGCCTACGCGGAAGACGAGCTCCTCGCACACTGGCCCGACTATGCACAACAACAACCAGCACAAGGGGTTGCCGAGCATGCCTTGAAAGAGTGCCATGTCGGCATCGTTGTTCATGCCGAGGGTTGTGAGGGCCTGCGACAGGGCTATGGCCATCATCAGCACGCCCAAAATGGCCGACAACACTTGCCACCAAGTCGGCTTGACGGGCACCACATCACACTTGAGCTTGTGAAATTTGAATATGCCTAACAACTCCGGGCGCTCGGTGGCTTTGGCTCGCACGCCCTTTTCAAAACGGAAGAACCATAGCCACAGGCCTAACGCCAACAACCCCTCGCCTACCAGCATGGAGATGCCGGTGGCCATGGGCGAAACGGTAAGTTGGTCGATGGGATAACCGGTGCCCAACTTGTCGAGATTTGAAAACAATAATGCCCCAAGGCCCGTCACCAACTGAACGGCGACGAACAGTATCAACATAGTTATTGCTGTCATAAGTGTGTGTTTAGTTTAGTTTTGTGTGTTGTTATTGCGGCATCGGTTGTCAGCTATTCACATCGTCGAGCATGGCACGTACCACATCGGCATCAATGGCAAGTTGCTTTTGCAATGCTTCGATGCTGTCGAAACGGTGTTCGTCGCGCACGCGGCGGTAAAAGCTGAGTTTGAGATGGTGGCCGTAAAGGTCGCCGCCGTCATAGTCGAGCAAGTGGGCCTCGATGGTTTGGTCGCTGCCATTGTCGAGTGTCGGCCGCCAGCCTATGTTGACCATGGCTTTGTAGCGGAAACCATCTATTTCGGCCCGTGCGGCATAAACACCGCGTCCGGGCACAAGCTGTTCGGCACAATCGGGACGGAGGTTGGCAGTGGGATAACCCATGAGCGAACCGGCATGGCGGCCCTCAACCACGCTGCCCTCAAGCTGATAGGGGCGGCCGAGGCAGGCTCGCGCCATCTCGACGTTGCCACCCGTAAGGAAACGGCGTGTGGCTGATGAACTGATGCGCAGCTCGTCGGCATCGAAGGGGCGCTCGCGCAACACGTCTATGCCGAGTTCCCTGCCATACTTTACGTAGTCTTTGTAACCGGCCGAAAGGTCGGAACCAAAATGGTGATCGTAGCCTATGAGCAGGCACTGCACGTTGAGTTCCTTTTTCAGCACCAGCTCCATAAACTCGCGCGAGGTGAGCATCGACATGGTGTGGTCGAAGTGCAACATGGCACAAGCGGCTAATCCCGTCTGTGCCAGCAGTTGCAACTTTTGCGCATTGGTGGTGAGCAACTCTGGCCAATAGCGCGTTTGCGACAAGGCCAGGCGTGGGTGTTCCTCAAAGGTGATGACTATAGGCATGAGTCCGCGGCGGGCAGCCTCGGCCTTTACTTGTTCTATCAAGTAGCAGTGACCGCGGTGCACACCGTCGAAAAAGCCTATGGCTGCGCAGCAACCTGTCGAATTATCAAGGTTGTGCTTGAACGTATGAAGTGTGTAATTTGCCATTTTCGTCAAAGTATTTTAGCCATTCGCTGTGGGCGGGGGCTACAAGGGCCTGCAAGCCGCATTGGCGCGCCGCCTCACAATTTACTTCGCTGTCGTCGAAAAACAAGATGTCGCCGGCGGGCACACCAATGCCCTCTGCCACTCTGGCAAATATTTCGGGGGCGGGTTTCTCTACGCCCAACTCGCACGACAAGAATATGTGTTCAAAAAAGTCTGTCACGTGCAAACCTTTGTAGCTGAACAGTGTGTCCTCGGCCATGTGCCAGTGTATGCGGTTGGTATTGCTCAACAAGCACACGTGGTAGTGTTGCTTGATTTTGAGCAACATGTCGAGGCGGTCGGCCGGCACTGTGTCGAGATAACTCTGCCACGCTGCCACAAGGGCTTCGTCGGGCAAGTCGGCATGGCCGCTCAAGCGACGCAGTTCGTTGCAGAACTCGTGGGTGGTGATGCGCCCTTGCTCAAGCTGGCTGAATATGCCTGACTGCTTGTAAGTGCCAAGGTACGGACGTATGTCGAAGCCTAAAGCATCGAACGCTGCCTCAACGCGCGGACGGTTGAGGTCGACAAGCACACCACCAAAGTCGAAGAGCAATATGGGGTTATTCATTACCTGTCTTTACTATCTTATAAAGTTTGTCACTCGGGCGCACTTTCTCGGGCACGGGTATGGCCACACGCATGCCCTTGAGCGCCTTGTCCACATGGCCGTGGTCGCCATGTATGTCGGTAGCGGTCACGTAAAGCGCACCGGTTGTTGGGCCTACGATGAGCAACTTGTCGCCCACCTCAAACTCGCCGGCTTCAATATAGAACTCGCCAACGCCGAGCTTTGAAAAGTATTTCTGACCCTTGCCAATATACTGCTTCTTTTCGGTAGCAGCCGAACCATACACGTTGCTCCACTCGCCAAGTTTCTGACCGAGATAGTAGCCGTCCCAAAAACCGCGGTTGAACACCGACTTCAGCCGCTCGTCCCACTGGGCCACCTTGTCGGGCGTGAAAGTGCCGTCCTCTACTGCGGCAATGGCCTCTTTGTAGCACTGTACAACGGTGTAAACGTACTCGGCACTGCGGGCACGGCCCTCTATTTTGAACACGCGCACGCCGGCCTTCATCATTTGATCTATGAAACCAATGGTTTTGAGGTCTTTAGGACTCATGATGTACTTGTTGTCCACATCGAGCTCTATGCCTGTTTCGCGGTCGCGCACCGTATAACTGCGGCGGCATACTTGCATGCACTGCCCGCGGTTGGCCGAACGACCAAGATTGTCGAGCGAGAGGTAGCACTTGCCGCTCACTGCCATGCACAAAGCGCCATGGCAGAACATTTCTATGCGTATGGGCTGCCCCGAGGGTCCGCAAATATGGTCGCGCTCTATGGCCTCATGTATTTTGGCCACCTGCTCAAGGTTGAGTTCACGCGCCAAAACTGCCACATCGGCAAACTGGGCATAGAACTTCAGTGCCTCGGCATTTGATATGTTGAGTTGGGTAGACAGATGCACCTCCTGGCCTATGCGGTTGCAATAGCTCATCACTGCCACATCGCAGGCTATAATGGCTGAAATGTCTGCCTCGTGTGCCGCATCGCAAATGCGGTGCATGAGGTCAATGTCCTCATCATATATAATGGTGTTTACCGTCAGGTATGACTTTACGCCCTGTGCAGCACATTGTGCAGCTATGTCGCGCAAATCGTCAATAGTAAATTTGCTGGCACTATGGGCACGCATATTAAGTGCCTCTATGCCAAAGTATATGGAGTCGGCACCGGCTTTGAGCGCAGCAGCCAAACTCTCGCGTGACCCCACCGGGGCCATTATTTCATATTTGTTCATTCGTTATTCTATGCTCGTACCTTCGTTTGTACCTATTTTATCGGCGCTGGTTATTACCACGCGCTTCACACCAGCCTTTACCGCCATCAAGCTGTTTTCTATTTTTGGCAACATACCGCCCGACACAATGCCGTCTGCCTTGAGTTGCTCAAACGTCTGGGGGGTGATGCGGCGTATCACGCTGGCCTCGTCATTGGCATCGGCCAACACACCGGCGTGTTCAAAGCAGTAAACGAGCGTCACCTCGTAGTGCTGCGCCAAAGCCTTGGCTGTTTCGCCGGCTATGGTATCGGCATTGGTGTTGAGCAAATCGCCCTCGCCATTGTGCGTGAGCGGGGCCATCACCGGGGTAATACCAGCATCTATGAGCAGTTGCAGACGGTCGGCGTCCACCTTGTCCACATCGCCCACATAGCCATAATCTATGCCGTTTTTCAACGGGCGTCGGTGCGAGCGTATCACGTTCATGTCGGCGCCAGTCAGCCCGAGCGCATTCACGCCACAAGCTTGCAGTTTGGCCACCACATTTTTGTTGACCAGTCCGCCATACACCATCGTCACCACACGCAGCATTTCGGCATCGGTAATGCGACGGCCGTCCACCATGTGTGTTTCCACGCCGAGTTGCGCCGCCACATCGGTGGCAGTACGTCCGCCACCATGCACCAGCACTTTCGGCCCTTCGAGTGCCGAGAAACGTTGCAAAAGTTGGTTGAGAGTATCGGGCGCCTCAACAATTTTTCCGCCCACTTTAACTATTGTAAGATGCTGTTTCATACTGCAAAGGTAATCAATGCAGCCACCGCAAGCAAATATGAAACACAAAAAAAGAGTTAGAAAAAGCGAGCGTTCACTTTTCTAACTCTTTTAAGAGCCTCTTGTCGGATTCGAACCAACGACCCCGAGATTACAAATCACGTGCTCTGGCCAACTGAGCTAAAGAGGCATTCATTTCGGCTCAACAGCGTTTATTTCTGTTTTGCGAGTGCAAAGGTAAGCATTTTCTCCGAACTGCCAAACTTTTTCGGAAAGTTTTTTCAACTTATAGCTGATATTAGCTTGTAACCTCTATATCTCCACCCTCTTTTTTTGCATATTAGCCTTTTAGTCCTTACCTTTGTTACCGAATCCACGCCGAGTGCATTCCTCATGTGATTGCACTATAGGGGTTGGGTTCCATATATGGAAAGGCGTTTATTTGCGCTTTGTTCTGAACGTGACCGAACTTCACAACTTCAATCCCCGTTAAGAACAATGCAACAATAGATGCCCATTGGGTATGCATACTTTACCATAGGTATGATAGCCCTTATTGTATTCGTGCCCTATTTGCGGCACGAATACTTTGGGCGTATTGTATCTATGCTCGCATATCGGCGTGGGTTTCTAAATGTTGCTTGTCCTCGGAGAAAGGCAATGCGAAGGCCTGGTTACGTGGGACAAGTGACAGATACAGACTCCCACGCTTTTTTGTATATAAACGAACAGGACCTTTTACTTTAATCAATACGAAATTCGGGGAGTGAGTGGAGTAAAAATCTATGCAATTATGGGTACTTATACTGATTACTACGATGGCTGGAGCTATGAGTATGAGGAACATTGTGGAAAAATGAAAGATTGGAGAGTGCATTATCCTTCATGTAAAAAACCTCCTATAGAGAAGCCATCGTCTTTTTATAAGTATTACGCATTGAATGAATATAGTGTTGATGCACTGACAAAAATGTACTTGTATGCGAGTCACCCCAATCAGTTTAATGATCCGTTTGATTGCTGTGATGGTTTGTTGGACTTTACATCTGCAAATGAGGAAATTCTCAAAGCCATTTATTATCCTATGTTTGATGAATTCAAGGAAGTCTACGGAGAAAACATTAGAAATTATACTCATGAACACTTTAAGACCTTATTCTATGGTAAAATGGGTATCGTAAGTTTAACGACACAAGAGAGTAATTTATACCTTTGGGCTAATTATGCGAAAGAGAATGGTTTTTGCATACAAATAAATCCGAATAAACTACCTTTTCAACATTGGGGGCCTTTCCCTATTCATTATGTAGAGAATTTGCGCCCTATAAAAATAGAAAAGTGTGCACAAACCGCAGTGCTGATGCAAACGAATATCAAGAGTCAATGTTGGCAATCGGAAGATGAATGGCGTTTGTTAGTGTCAAATCCAGAGGGCTTAGATTTCGTGAGGTTTGATAAAGATGGTGATGAATATTGCAAACACCTTAAAGCACATAATAGACACATGAAATATCCAATAGAAGCGTTGTTAAGCGTAACTCTTGGTCCAAAATTCCTTTTTGAACATGATATCAAGTGCGAGGAATTGTCTCTGTTGGAACAAAAAGTTGTTTGTTATCAGAATCCTTTGAAAAGGAAAATACTAAGTTTCCTGTCAAGATATAATATACCGACCAAAGTACCACTTGAAGTTTGCAATAAGGAAGAACACCTGCATTTAGACCTTGCAACTGTTCAAGTTCGCAAGTTGTCAGACTTTGTGTACAAATTATTCATTCTAACAAACAATAAAGATTAAGCATTATGAAAAGAACAATCACGACTATCTTGCTATTATTTACGTGTATGTCTATAAATGTGCAAAAAACTTTTGCACAAGAATATTCAGCTCTAGATGAAGAAAGTAAAGAAGTAATGCAAAAGTTGCGCGATTTATTTAGGGATAATATTGCTTCATTGGATCCAATAGAGGGAGAATATGATTGTGAATGTTATGGAACGTATGTAACTCCTTTTGTACGACAAAACATACCTGTACAAAGAATTAAGGTAATGATTGTACGTGAAAGTGGTACTGACAATAAGTTTCTTGTCGGTTTATTGCCAGATGGCGAAGATTGCAATTTGTCAATAGAAAGGATAGGTGAAACAAATGCTTATTCAATGTCTTATTATACATCACCTTGCCGAATATATCTTCAAAACAACAATCACTTTTATGCTACGATAAGATTGAATCATGAATCTGCAATAGAGTATACAGGGAATCGCAGACTTGGTCGTGGAATCGATATATCATTTACATTTGATTTTATTAAGACTTATCCCACAGCGGCAATGTATGCAGATGCAACAAAAGAAGATATAGAGGAGGCACAACCAACAGAGTGGACTGGTACAGGCTTTGCGCTCACCAACAATTACATTGTCACCAATAATCATGTAGTTGAGGGGGCAAAATCCATATACATACAAGGAGTAAACGGGAATTTTGATAATAAGCATAGTGCAACAGTAGTTGCTACTGATAAATACAATGATTTGGCTTTGCTTAAGGTGAACGACTGTACTATTTCATCTGTAAGTATACCATATTCTATAAAGACATCTACGACTGATGTTGGTGAAGAAATTTTTGTATTAGGTTATCCTTTAACGTCAACAATGGGAGACGAAATAAAACTGACAACAGGCGTCGTGAGTTCTAAAACAGGATTCCAAGGAAATGTATCAATGTATCAGATTTCTGCTCCAATTCAGCCTGGTAATAGTGGAGGACCGCTCTTTGACAGTAAAGGAAATGTAATAGGCATCGTATCTGCAAAGCATCAAGGTGCTGAAAACGTGGGTTATGCGGTAAAGACTTCATATTTGCGAGGTCTTATAGAAAGTGCAACCTCTGCGGATATTTTGCCCCATAACAATAAGATGTCTACTCTTAATTTGACTAGCAAGGTTAAAGCCGCGAAAAATTTTGTGTACTATATTACTTGTTCTAGTAAAGATAGTAGTTATTGAAGTGTTCAAAATAGACTTTTTAGCAAGACCATTTTTGAGGGCATTTTAAGTTGCCTGAAACGCACTGCAAAAACGCAAGCACTAATGGGGCGACGCGTCCCGCGGAAAAATGCAATGTTCATACACTAAATAAAGACTCACAGACAGCACTAATTACATGCCGATCTGTGAGCCTTTGCCTTAATGCCCGACGCGAGACGCGTCGCCCCCATTAGTGGTAGCGTTTAGTGCTTGAGTCCGTTCGAATGTTTACGTTTCACCGAACAGCAATAATTTATAAAAGGTCCACGATGAAAAAGTGGTACTTGGGACCTTTTACCATACTACAATAACTTACACGCCGAACATCTTACATCTTACACTAACACGTTGCAACTTATTGATTATTAATACTTTATGCAGTGTAGGATATTACCAAATTTACCTACACGCATCCTACACACCCCACACGCTGTCACACGGCACAAACACGGGAGAATGATATCACAGTATAGGGGAGCAGAAAAGTCTGTTGCTCCGACAGAATTCTCTACGTCCCTGTGCCGTATTATCTACTGCATACGTACAAATCGGCTGCGCGGCAGCGGAGTGAGGCGTGTAAGATGTGTGCAGGGGTGTGTAAGATACTTTGAAATCATCTTACGCTCTTGAAACCTTTGTGTATCAACTTGTTACATACAAAAAGTGTAAGATGGCAGTAAAATTACTCGCACTCTTTTACATGTAGGCAGACGGGGAGGGAGCAAATATTTGTGTACAAATTGTACACTTTTTTTGTTGGGAGCGATGTCTTGGTGTTACCTTTGCAGCACTTTAATTTTGTACTAAACCAAATTGTAGTAACTACCATGAAACGAATGCTTAACAGAATGCTGCGCTATGCCGATGCCATTGTGAAACGTGGCGTTGACAAACTGATAGACGCTATCGGACATAGCGCGGAACCGCAAACTAAAAACACTGAAACGCCCCAGCCGCAAAAACGCATGGACAACGACACTGACTGCGGTCTGACAGAACAGACTATTACCCCTATGGACGAACAATGCGACATTAGCTATAATGTGCTTGACCGTACGCCCGAAGTGCTACGACGCGACCAAGCTGACAAAGGGTTCGTGCCCGTGAGCAAACTGGTGCGTAACACCATGGTGGTCGCGTCATTCTACGGGGCAGAAAGTGATGAAGTCAGGAGAATGCGTGCTCCATGAGATTTGCCGCTAACGCGGAGAACATAAGAACAAAAGGACATAAGAACAAAAGATATAACGTTTGTGTTAGCCGCTTAGCGCGGAAAACATAAGCAACAGAAGTTTACACAAGATACACAAAAGGCCGCTGCACGGCTGGCCACGGACTAACGTCCGCGTGGCCAAAGAAACATAAGGGCTGACGCCGTAGCGAACCGCTAACGCGGAGAACATAAGAACAA
>JABLTL010159217.1_pt1 | contig 16539 bp, 6 predicted proteins | sample 7160151 | NCBI WGS metagenome assembly JABLTL01 (sample SAMN14651223, study PRJNA627086) | human gut metagenome | isolation source: feces | host: Homo sapiens
ACATCGCCTGGTGGCAAACCAGATGCGTTATGCCATCCTGAAGTATATGATGAGCGAGGATTTCCAGCCTTCAATGGAGGTGGATAAGCGGGTGATAGAAAATCTCTTCACGAAATCGGCACCAGCCGTGAATATGTTTACCAAGGATTCTCCAGATGAACTGAAGCCGAAGCTGAAGTAAGGAAGATAAAGTAATGTAAATATAAGGCGAGATATAGCTCGAGTAATGAGGCAAATGCTGGATAGTAAACTGGCATTTGCCTTTTTCTTTCAGTTACCTTTTTACCTTTTATTACCTCTATCTTACTTCTTGATGACCAGTTTGCTTCCTTTCTGAACATCCGCCTTGATATTGGTGATGCGCTCGTTCTTCACATCATCCAGCATGATGGCTGGGCGATAATCGGGCTTCATCGTAGTGAAGCTCACATTATCTACTTCTATGCCATCCACGTGGCGGGCGTAGAGACCGAAGGCTGGAGTTTCTTTTGCAAATCTGGGCTCAGGGTAGTTGGTGCCTTGTTCTCTATATTCCTTTTTCGCCAGTTCAGCCTTGCCACCGCCACGATATTGCATGCGGATATTGCTCAGCGAGATGTTGCGGAGTGGCTGACCAGGCATACCGGTAACGATGATGCCGGCAAGGGAATCTACATCGTTGGCAATGACATTGCTGATCATGATGTCGCGACCGGTAGAAACGGTGGTGCGCTCCTTAGGACCACGGTTTCGGCAACCGGTGGTAATGTAGATAGGGTAGTGGTGAACATGATTCATGGTGATATTATTCACCACGATATTCTCCATCAATCCCTGATCGACTTCCTCGAAAGCCAGACCGCTGCTATACATAAAGGTGCAGTTGCTCAAAGAAATATTCCTGTATCCGCCATTCGATTCCGTGCCGAGCTTGAAGCGGCCGCATACCCAGTTTACCTTTTCCGGAATATAAGTGCCATCCAGGAATGTGCCAAACTTGTAACCCGTAATCACACAGTTGGTAATGGCGATATGCTCTGTTAAAACCGGTTTCTTCAGGGCATAGGAACTTTTCAATACCAGGGCATCATCGTGAGGCGTATTGATTTTGCAGTTGCTGATAGTGAGATACTTGCAGCAGTCTATATCGAAGCCGTCACGATTGGTATCAATGATGACATTATCCACGGTGCCGAGTTCACATCCCGTTAGGATGATGCCGAAGTGACCGCCCCGATAGATGGTGACATCACGAATCAGGATATTACGGCATTGCTTCAGGGCGATGGCCTTATCGCCCGTTCCTATGTTGCCACCCTGCAGGTTACCGCCTTTTTCGGTATCTCTTCTGGTGAGACCTTCGCCATCAATCATACCTCTGCCTGTGATGAATACATCATTGGCGCCGATGGCATAGATGAGGCTGTTTTTAAAATAAGTATGTCCGCCGTCCTGATAAGCTGTGCCTTCAAAAACCTCAGCTTCATCATAGGCTTTCATCGAAGCCGGAGCTGCGAGAATCTTGGAACCTGCCATCAGATGCAGTTCCACATGGCTTTTCATACGGATGCTTCCGCAGAGATAAGTGCCGGCAGGCAGAACCACTCGTCCTCCACCATGAGCCACGCAGGAATCAATAGCGGTATTGATAGCATGATGGTCGAGAACCTTTCCGTTGCCGATGGCACCGAAATCTTTCACATTGTAGTCTTTTGCCTGCATGCTTGTCATTGCAAGCGCCAGGAGACATAAGAGTGTAGAAATTCTTTTTTTCATTGCTTTTTTGGATCGTTAGTTTTATATTTTTTGCACCTGAAAGCCTTGATGGACTTTCGGGTGCAAAGATAAGGATAAAATCTGAGATGAGTTATGAAAATCATTCAACTATTACTTATTTTCATTCATTATATCATTTGCCTTTCAGTATTTCTGATGGAGACTTGCCAAATTCCCGTTTAAAGCTCTCTCTGAAGTTGCCGAGGTTGTTGAAGCCTGCAAGTATGGCTACTTCTGCTATACTGTATTCACCCTTTTTCAGTAATGTCATACTATGTCGCAGTTTGGCTTTCTTGATATATTCGTTGGCACTCATTCCGGTCAGGGCTTTCACCTTACGATAGAAGGTAGAGTGACTCATAGCCATCTTGTCGGTCATAAATGCCATGTCTAAGTCATCGGTAGAGATATGATTCTCGATGAGCTTGTTCAGTTTCTCCAGGAACTTTTTATCCAGATTGCTGATCTGGCAGGTCATCGCATCTTCCTTTTCCTCGGTAGCTTTTTGGGATGTCTGCTGTTCATCGGCGGAAGTCTCGAATTGTGAGATATTCTTCTGTACGATGTAGTCTGCCAATCGCCTTCTTCCAGACAGGATATTTCTGATGCGGCTATGCAGCAGTTTTGCACTGAACGGCTTGGTAAGATAAGAATCAGCACCGCTGTCATATCCCTCTTCCTGGTCATTGATGCTGGTCTTGGCAGTCAGCAGGATGATAGGAATATGGCTGGTGCGAATATCTTCCTTCAATATATGAGTCATCTTGATGCCATCCATTTCCGGCATCATGATGTCGCTTACGATGATATCCGGTACTTTCGAGAAAGCCTGTTCCATTCCTTCCCTGCCATTGCAGGCTTGGATGATACGATAATCTTCGTGCAGCGACTCTTCGATATAAAGTCGAATATTAGCGTTGTCTTCCACGATGAGTAAAAGCGGACGGATATCTTCTGTTGGCTCTTTTGACGTGGTTTCGTTCTCTTCGGCATTTTCAGCCGTAGCCAAATCCTGATTATCATCCTTGTGAAGTGCCTCCGGGTAGGTGCGGTCTGCCTTGAGTGAGAAGGTAAACTTGCTTCCTCGTCCCTTTTCACTTTCAACAGTCAGTTCTGCTTGATGGAGAGTAGCCAGTGATTTCACCAGAGCCAAGCCGATACCTGTGCCGGAAGCCTGATGATTGCCGTTTTCCTGATAGTAACGGTCGCAGATGTGAGGCAGGGCATCTTTGTCTATGCCGTATCCCGTATCTTCTACTGCAATGGCTACAGTATTGTCTTCTGGCATCGTCAGCGATAAGGTGATGCTGCCTTCCGGAGTATATTTGATGGCATTCGACATCAGGTTATTGATAACCGTATTGATTACTTCTGAATCGAAATAAAGCTCAGGCACACCCGTTTGAATATTCAGACGGATATTGAGACGGCTATTCTGGTTGAGATCTTTGAATCGCACACCTATTTCCCTCACAAATGCTCCGAGATTTGCCTTGGCAACCGTCAATTTGCGGTTCTGGGTTTGCGTCTTTCTGAATTCCAGAATATCGTTGATGAGATTGAGGAGTCTTTCCGCGCTGGCATGGATGCATCCTATCTTATGATGCACTCTTTCTGCTATTTCCTTATCTTCCATCAAATCCTCCAGAGGTCCGAGAATGAGTGTGAGCGGAGTGCGAAGCTCATGGGTAATATTGGTAAAGAAGCGCAGTCTTTCCTCATTTACTTGCTGCTTTTGCTGACTTTCCCATTGGGTTTGTGCCAAGGAATTGCGGAGCAATAGCTCCTTTTGGTAGGAGCGCAAAAGATAGATGATGATAACTAAAGCCAAGAGAATATAGCCTAGTTTTGCCCACCAAGTAAGCCAAAATGGAGGAGTTACCACCACTTTCAGCTCAGCCGATGAGGCTTCATCCCAATCTTGGTTCTTGAGTTTCGCTCGGATAAAAAAGGTGTATTTGCCGGGCTTGAGATTTCGGAAGGTAACATCCTTGTCGCCTTCTGTCTCATACCATTGGTCGTCCAATCCCTTCATCATGTAGGAATATTCCACCTTTCCCTCTTGCGAGAAATCCTTTGCCGTAAAGCTGATTTTAAAGGTGTTGTCGTCGTATTTCAGGCGTATCACTCCCTCTTCATTCGGAGAAATGAGGCGATGCAAGAATTGGTCGGACAATCTTCCAACTCTCTCGCAACCAATGATTTCTACTTGTGATACCGTCTTCTGCTCTGAAAGCAACTGTGGATTGAAATAACATACACCACTAGGAGAAGCAAAGTAGATGGTACCATCGGGTGTCATGGCTGCTGATGCTTCCTCAAAGTTGCCCATGGTGATACCGCTTTGGAAATCATAGTTGTAAAAGCGCTGTTTGTGTAAATCCAGACAAGCGATTCCAGAGAACATGCTTACCCAGATATTGCCTAGTTTATCTGCGCAAATGGCTCTGATATGGGTGTCTTTCAATCCTTGTCGCTCATCATATAGCTTGACGGATTTCGGCTTTAGAGAATTTTCAATGTATGCCAGTCCCTTGTAGGTGCCAATCCAAACTCCATTGTTGGAATCGATGAAAATCTGGTTGACCGAATTGCTTTTCAATCCATTTTGGTCATCTAAGTGAGCGATAAGTTTCTTGTGCTTGTTGAAAACAAATACGCCTTTGGCCAAATTACCTATCCACATTTGACCGTATGAATCTTCTTGGATGGAGTAGATGACGCTATTGGTCATTCCCATCACTTTGTTCATCTCATTTTCTTTGTGTTCTATCCCATTTTGAATAGTATAAAGTCCATCTTCGCTTCCTATCCATATAGTTCCTTTCTTATCTTCATAAATGGCATGCACATCCAGCCCTTGTATGCGGAGATAATGGGTAAACTGCTGAGTATGAGGATTAAACTTCAAAGCTCCATTATCGTTGGTGCCAAACCAAATGTTGCCTTGGTGATCTTCAGTGAAGTTATAAACCATGGCAGAGGTATTGAAGAGATATTGGCTGAAATCCCAACGGTGGGTAACTTGTCCATTCTTATATTGGCAGATGAAATCGTCTTGTCCTATCCAGAGATATCCTTGGCGGTCACAAAAGATACCAAAAGTATTGGTGAGTGGCTGCTGCAAATCTCCTAAGGTATGGAAATCTGATGTGGATTGTGGGATGAAGTCGATGCCGCTGCTAAAGTTGCCAATCCATACGTTTCCAAAAGAATCTTGGATGATTCTTCTGGTATTGTTGGAAGACAGCCCACTGTTTTCCTTGGTGATTCGTTGAAAAGAGAGTTTTTCCGTATATGGATGCTGATAGCGATTGAGGTCGAGTATGCTGATGCCTCCTAAGTCTGATGCAATCCATAGCGTATGGTTATCCATCTCCATGATTTGATGGATATTGTCACCAGCAGGCGAATTGGGATTTTGCTCCTGTGGTTTAAATGTCCTAAATCTGCTAGATGTCTCATCGAATAGGGCTAATCCTAAGTTGGTTCCCACCCAGATGTTTTTCATGTGGTCAATACAGATGGAGCGAACGTTATTGCCAGGCAAGCTCTGCTCGTCCTTAGGATTGTGGCTGTAGAACTTCGTCTTTTTTGTCCTGAGGTTATAGACATACATGCCGTCCATTCGTAAGCCGATATACAAATGGTCATTCCCATCATCCATGATACATCTGATACCGTTCTTGATATTAGGGAAAAGTCGCTTAGGAAATGTCGTAAACTTTTGTGTATTGGCATTATAATGCTGTATGTCGCCGCTATAAAACGCTATCCAAATGCCTCCATCCGAGGAACCATGAATAGCGGAGACACTTTTCTGAAGCATTTCCTTTTGTTCTGAGAAGTGCTTAAAAGTTTGCGTTTTGCAATCAAAGACGTCTATCTTTCCGTTTTTGAACTGCATCCACACGGAGTTGCTTCCTTTGTCGTAACATAAATTGATGAACGAATCTTCTCCGATATTTGAGTTGCTGGTCTTGAAAATCGTGCATTTATTGCCTGCGATACGGTTCAATCCCGACTCTGTGGCAACCCAAAGGAATCCCTGTTCGTCCATAACCATGTCATTGACGAACTCATTGGATAAGCCTTCTCTCAAACCAATATTCAAGAAAGAATAACCTTCTTTAGCTGTCGATAAGGTGAATACTTCTATGAGGAGCCAGAGCAAGAATGTCAGTCTTTTCATCTTATTTCTGTATTTAGCGTTTTCTATAATCAGTCTTTTGTTTGTATGCAAAGTTACTTATTTTTTATGAGATTTGCAAGAAAAACTTCGTAAATGCTTGATTTTCGGCGAAGATTGACAGAAAAACGTTGCCAAGATTCTGATTGAACGTTTATCGGTGTGGCTTGACCGATAAAAAACCATCCTTTAGAAAAGAAACGACTACTTTTGCAACCAGAAACAACAATATTAATAACGAAAAATGAAAAACTTATGAAACGAAACGATTCTAGATTGACGGCATTCTTGCTATGTATGGGAGTTTCCCTAGTTTCACCTAATTATCTATATGGTAAAGGTGAGGTGGCAATGAATATCATGCAACAAAGTCAAAAAATCACAGGAAAGGTAGTGGACTCCAATGGGGAACCTATTATAGGAGCCACTATCAAGATTGCAGGTACGAGTAACGGTACCATTACAGACTTAGATGGCAATTTCTTCTTGGATATGGCGCCTAAGGGTGTTTTGGAAATATCTTATGTGGGTTATCTTCCTCAGAAGGTAACGGTAAATTCTAATAAACCTTTGGACATTGTGCTTAGAGAAGATTCCAAGACCATTGACGAGGTGGTAGTAGTTGGTTATGGTTCTGTGAAGCGCAGTGACGTTACAGGATCAGTTTCTTCTTTGGATGCCTCTAGTATTACATCTGCCTCTCAAACCAATGCTGTAGATGCAATGCAAGGTAGAATCTCGGGTGTCAATATTACAAGAAATGCGGCTCGTCCTGGTGGTAGCTATAGTATTGTTGTGCGTGGTAAGAGTTCCATCAACAATAGCAACGAACCTCTTTGGGTGATAGATGGTATTCCTACTTCATCAGATGCCCGCGACTTGAACCCTGCTGACATAGAAAAGATTGATGTACTCAAGGATGCTTCTGCTACAGCGATTTATGGTTCCCGTGGTGCCAATGGTGTTGTTATCGTTACGACCAAACGTGGTAAGGAAGGTCATTTCAGTATCAATTATGATGGCTACTATGGTGCTCGTGTGGCTAGTCATCTGCCTGATATGATGAATGGAGACGAGTATGTCAAGTTCCGTACCGAATTGTTTAAGAATCTCGGTCGCAGCACCGATCGTACCAATGCAGAGTTCTTTACCCCAGAGGAGTGGGAGAGAATCGATAACAAGGACTATACCGACTGGATTGACTTGACCATGCGCACCGGTCAGCAATATAGCAATACCATCACAGCCTCAGGTGGTGATGCCAAGGGAACGTTCTCCTTGGGTATCGGTCAGTTGCATGAGGAAGGAACAATACGCGACCAAGATTTCAATCGTTACAATCTCCATTTGAATGTAAATCGCAAGTTCTTGAAGTCTTGGGAGATGGGTGGCAGTCTCTATTTCACTTATAGTAAGCAAAATGCTGGAAGCTACGAGACGCTTCGCTCAGCCTATCGTCTTCCTCAAGTGGCATATCCATACGATGAAGAGGGCTATCTGGCATATCATGTGTTCCGTAATGATGGAACCACCAATCCTTTGTTGGAAAGCACTGCTGATGGCGAGCATCGTGAAACCAAGAGATATAGAATCTTTGGAAATGTCTATTTGCAATATAAACCAATCAAGGACTTGACGCTCAAGAGCCAGTTTGCGCCTCAGTTCCTTTATAAGAGATATGGTGAGGTTGTGGGAAAGAATGCCAAGAATTCAACAGGCAAGGCTGCTGGAGTGACGGCAAAATACGATCAAACCAATTATTGGTCGTATGTATGGGATAACCAGATTACTTACGACAAGCAGTTGGATAAGCATCACCTGAACGCAAGCTTTGTACAGAGTATCCAGATGGAGCAATGGGAATATTCCAATCAAGCTGCCAAGGATTTCCCTTTCAACAGCTATTGGTATAACTTGGGTGCTGCAGGTTTGAGCAATCAGACGACTTCTTCTACCAATTATCAAAAGCGCACTTTGGCCTCCTTCTTGGCAAGAGTACAGTATTCTTTCAATGATCGCTATCTCTTGACTGTTTCTGGTCGTTATGATGGTTCTTCTCGCTTGGCTGATGGCAATAAGTGGTCGTTCTTCCCTTCTGCCGCTCTTGCTTGGCGTATCACAGAGGAAGATTTCATGAAGAGCGCTCCTGCTATCAGCAATCTGAAGTTGCGTCTTAGCTATGGTGTTACGGGTAATGATGCCGTATCTATCTATGGCACCCAGTCGGGTATCTCTCGATTGAACTATGATTATGGTGGCAATGTGATCTCGGCTTATTACAAGAATGGACTTGCCAATAAAAACTTGTCATGGGAGAAGACGCATGAAATCAACGTGGGTCTGGATTTCGGTTTTTTCAACAATCGTATCAACGGTGCCATTGATGTTTATCAGCGTGATGCCAAAGACTTGATTATGAAGAGAAATATCCCTAAGACCACAGGTTGGTCGTCTGTTTGGGATAATATCGGATGGGTAAGAAACCGTGGTGTTGAAATCGGCTTGAACACGGTGAATATCCAAGGCAAGGATTTTGGATGGGAAACCAACATCACTTTCTCTAAGAATACGAACAAAATCGTAGAACTCTATAATGGAAAGCAAGACGATGTGGCCAACAAGTGGTTTATTGGTAAGCCTCTGGATGTGAACTACGATTATGTATTTGATGGAATCTGGCAAACGGACGAAGCTGAGTTGGCAAAGAAATATGGTCAGACTCCTGGTCAGGTGAAGGTGAAAGATTTGGATGACAATGGTATCATCAACTCTGATGACAAGCAAGTCATCGGCCAGCGTTCTCCAAAGTGGATAGGAAGTATCACCAATACATTTACTTACAAGAACTTTGACTTCTCTGTGTATCTCTATACGCAGCAGGGTGCTCAGTTGCAAGATGCCTTTATGTCGGCTTACATGACATACGAAGGCAACTACAAGCAGGTGAATGTAAACTATTGGACAAAAGAAAATCCATCCAATAAATATCCGCAACCAGGCAATAAGGGCAAGTATTACGATGCCATGCGCTATGTGGATGTTTCTTTCGTGAGAGTGGGTAGCATCACTTTAGGCTATAATTTGCCAAAGTCTTGGTTGGAGAAGATCAATGTCAAGCATGCTCGCTTGTATGTCACCACCAATAACCCATTTACCTTTACCTCTTATAAAGGATTTGACCCAGAGTGGGCTACCCAAAATACTTGGGGCACAGCCACAGGATACACCACTTATCTGATTGGTGCAAAAGTAGAATTTTAAATAGAAGACTCATTATGAAAAAGATTAATTTATATATCGTCGGTGCTTGTTTGGTACTGGGAATGACTTCTTGCGACGGATTCCTCGATGAGGAAAACCTAAGTAATGTCAATTCAGAGCAATATTTCCAAGAGAAGGAAGGCTATGAGAGCTTAGTTAATGCTTCTTATGCTACCTTGCGCTCTATCTGGAAGAATGAACCTTGGTTGTTCAACTTGGGTGTGGATATCTATACCCGTGGAGAGAGTGAGCTGGTTAGCGGTAGCTATGGCAATCGTGACGTATATAGCAGCGAACTGAATGAATATGCTACGCTGGATGCCCAAAATAGTTATGTAAGCGATTTTTATACGAATGCTTACTATGGCATTCAAGTATGCAATACTGCCATCAATAAGTCGACTTCTGTGGCTGGTATGTCTGAGAATGCGGTTAAGCAACGTTTGGCGGAAGTTCGTTTCTTGCGTGCTTATTATTACTATCTGTTGGTGGAGCAGTTTGGAGATGTGGCGATTGTTACAGACGAGATTAATTCTCCTATAACCGAATTTTCACGTACTCCAGAGAAGGAAGTTTATTCCTTTATCTTGAGTGAATTGAACGACATTGTTGGGGTGTTGCCTGCCAAGCAAGATGAGTATGGACGTGCCACGCAGGGGGCTGCCAAGCATTTGATGGCATTGGTTTATCTTACCCGTGGTTACAAGTCATATGCAGAGTCAAATGATTTCTCTCGTGCTGCAACTTTGGCAGATGAGGTCATCAATGGTGGACAGTATGCTTTGCAGCCAACATTCACTGATGTATTTGCTACAGGTAATGAAAAAAACAGTGAAATCATCTTCTCTGTGCAATATGATGGCTCTTCTTTGGGTAGCCAATATGGTGGTAATGGACAACAGAATCTCTATGGATTTGAATTGTGGACAAAAGTGGTGTCTGGCTTTGAACAAGGTAACTTAAAGTATGGCTGGAAGAAAAATCAGTTCATGCCAACTCAGTTCTTGTATTCACTTTATGATACTTCTGTTGATAGCCGTTATGATGCAACCTTCAAGAGTGAGTTCTATGCCACACGAGCAGATGCTAGCATTGGTTTGAAGGAAGGCGATTTACGTTTGTATTTCCCAAAATATGACCAGCCTTTTACCCAGCAGGATTCCTTGGCACTCATGAGTCAGCATCCTAATGCCATCATTGTTACAAAGGATAGATGGAAGCAAGATATTGAGCATGTAGGTGGTTCTGGTATGTGTCCGATGATATGGAAGTTCTATGATCCAAATTCTTCTTATCCTTCCAATAACACTTCTTATACTAGCACTAAGGACATCTTCCTCTTCCGTTTGGCAGATACTTATCTCTTAGCTGCCGAGGCTTATTATAAACTGGGTGATAGCCAAAAGGCAGCCGACCGCATCAATAAAGTTCGTGAGCGTGCAGCCTTGGAAGGACATGTGAAGGATATGGACATTGAGGCTTCTGATGTGAACATCGACTTTATCTTGGATGAACGTGCTCGCGAGATGGCTGGTGAGTATAACCGTTGGATGGACTTAAAACGCACTGGCAAGTTGATAGAGCGTACATTGAAGTATAACAATCTTGCTGCCAAGATAAATAAAATGGATGAGCATATTGTGGTCCGTCCGATTCCTCAGTCTGTAATCGACCAGACCACAGGGAATTTTAAACAGAATACCGGGTATTAGTTTGTAATTGTTTTTGGGTTTGTAAGGGAGCAAGATAGCATTCTTGTTCCCTCTCCTTATTTTTTAGTAACTTATCGTATGGATAATATGAATAAAATTTTTGATAAAATAGCTTGCATGCTTTTATGTTTATGGATTTGTTCCTTTTCTTCGAGCATATTGGCACAAGAACAAACTTCGCTCATTGTGAATGGTGTGCCTTGGTATGACCAAAATCATCAACCGGTGAATGCCCATGGAGCTGGCATCATCCGAGACAATGGAAAATATTGGCTTTTTGGCGAATATAAGAGCGATACCTCCAATGCCTTCCCTGGATTTGGATGTTATTCTTCCGAGGATTTAGTAAACTGGCACTTTGAAAGAGTGGTACTTCCTGTGCAGAAAGATGGCATCTTGGGGTCTAACAGAGTGGGTGAGCGAGTGAAGGTGATGCGTTGTCCTAAAACCGGAATGTATGTGATGCTGATGCACGCTGATGACTTGAAATATATGGATCCGCATATCGGTATCGCTACTTGCAAGACCATCAATGGTGATTATCAGTTGAGAGGTACGCTCCAATACAAGGGGCAACCTATCAAGCGTTGGGATATGGGAGTTTTTCAGGATGAAGATGGCAAGGGCTATCTTCTTACCCATCACGGACCGATTTATCGTTTGAGTGATGATTATCTCAGTGTGGATACGATGATAGCCAATGTAAAGGGCATGGGAGAATCGCCTGCCATGTTTAAGAAAAATGGAATGTATTATCTCTTGACTTCCAACTTGACCAGTTGGGAGCGTAATGACAATTATTATTTCACTGCAACGAACATTGCTGGACCTTGGAAGAAGCAAGGTGTATTCTGCCCAGAAGGAACTTTGACATGGAATTCCCAAAGTTCTTTTGTCTTGATGCTTCCAGACGGCACCCCTATGTATATGGGCGATAGATGGTCTTATCCTCATCAGGCTTCTGCCGCCACATACGTGTGGATGCCGTTGCAAGTAGCAGGCGATAAACTCTCCATTCCTGCTTATTGGCAGTCTTGGAATATACAGAAGATGAAATCGGAGGATATATTGAACCAAGCCATCTATAAGAAACCGTTTCTTTTGAATAGTAATCAGGCGGGTAAGTCTGTAAGCCTGGATTTCGTTGGTACGCATGTGGCAGTAGTCGGCAGAACGGATGCCCATGGTGGCTATGCCTTGGTTTCTGTATTGAATCATAAGAAGGATACCGTCTATTCTTCTTTGATAGATTTCTATAGTAAGGTGCCACAAGAGGGCATTCGGGTGATAACTCCAAAGCTCTCTTATGGACAATATACCTTGGAGATAAAGGTGACGGGCGAAAGACCTAACTGGTCGGATAAGCGAAAGAGCTTGTATGGTTCGGATGATAACTTCATAAATGCCAGTATGGCTTATGTCTTTGGAAAGAATGCTGAGCAAGTTTTCACGAATCCCATCTTGGGAGGCGATCATCCCGACCCAACTATCGTAAGAGATGGAAATGATTATTATATGACCCATTCTTCTTTTGAATATCTCCCAGGATTGACCGTTTATCATTCTAATGATTTGGTGAATTGGGAGCCGATAAGCTATGCCTTGAGGAAATACTTAGGTTCGGTATGGGCACCGGATATTTGCAAGCATAATGGCAAATATTATATCTATTTTACGGTTAGCAAGGGGAATGATGATTTTTATAATTATGTGGTTACTTCCAAGTCTCCATATGGTCCTTGGAGCGACCCTGTGGATTTGAAAGTTGGAAATTGGATAGATCCTAGCCATGTTTATGACGAAGGGAAAAATGTTCGTTGGCTCTTTATGAGCGGAGGACATCGCATACGCTTGTCGGATGATGGACTTTCTACGATCGGTAAAATGGAAAAAGTGTATGATGGTTGGCAGATTCCTCCTGATTGGACAGTGGAAGGAAAGGCCTTGGAAGGACCAAAAGTCAAGAAAATAGGCGATTACTATTACTTCTTGAATGCAGAAGGAGGTACTGCTGGACCAGCTACTACCCACATGGCTATCGTTGCTCGTTCCAAAAGTGTGGATGGTCCTTGGGAGAATAGTCCCATCAATCCATTGATTCATACTTATTGTAATGTGGAAAAATGGTGGTCAAAAGGGCATGCCTCATTGATTGATACGCCTGATGGCAAGTGGTGGGCTGTGTATCATGCTTACAACAAGGATAGATTGAACCAAGGTCGCCAAACCTTGTTGGAGCCTATTGAGATTACTTCTGATGGATGGTTGAAAGCACCTGCAGAAGTAGTGCATCCTTTGGCAAAGCCTGTCATCGAAGAAATTCAAAAGAGAGAAAAGAAAATCTCTAGCAAAATAGGTGGAAAAAAGATAACTGGCGAGTATGATTTTGCAAAATCTCTTTCTGATTTCAGAATAGGCAAGGAGTGGAAGGGATGGAAAGGCATCCAAGCCAATCGTTTCAACATAAAAGCCAAGGCAATTACCATTGAAGGGAAAGGCGATAATCCTGCTTCTGCCTCACCACTGATGTTTGTGGCTCCAGACGAAAACTACGAGATGAGTGCCAAGTTCGAGATAGAGGGTAATGCTGAGGCAGGCTTGGTCCTTTATTACAATGAATATTTCTTTGTAGGATTAGGATGTGATAAGAATAAAGTAACTTGTTGGCGTAGAGGGCAGCGCAGGGACAAAGACCATAATCGCTTGGGTAAAGACTTTTGGCTTAAGCTGCGATTTGAAGATCAGGTGGTTACAGGCTATATGAGTAGGGATGGCAAGGAATGGTATCAAATGCAGTGGGGCTTAGAAGTTTCTGGCTATAACCATAATACACTGTCAGCTTTCTTGAGTCTTCTTCCTGGTGTGTATTGTAGTGGAAAGGGAAAGGTTTCTGTTTCTTGTTTCCAGTATAAAAAACTGCCAAATGACAATGTTTATTAATAATAAAAAGATTTTACTCATGAGTTTCAAAAAAAGTTTTTGGATAGTGTTGCTATTGATTGGAAGCATTGAAATGAATGCCAAGGATTTCTGTATCTATGCAGGTAAGAGTATTAATATTCAGTGTGACACTTCTACCGTGGAACCTGTTGTCAAATCAGCTATCCGTATGTTTGCTGAGGATTGCAAGGATGTATTGGAATCTTCAGTTGTGGTCACTCCCAAAACTGGTGATATATTATTGCATATTGACAGCAAGCTTCTGAAAGGTAAGAAAGAAGCTTTTAAGATTGCGGTAAAAGAAGGAAAAATCATTGTGACAGGAAGTGATAATCATGGTTTGGCTTATGGCTTGTTGGAGATATCTCGTTTATTAGGGGTGTCTCCTTGGAAATGGTGGGCTGATGCTATGCCCAAGAAAAAGAGTTCTTTTACCTTGACGGATGGCTATGCGGATGAGCAATCTCCTTCTGTGGAATATCGTGGCATATTTATCAATGATGAAGATTGGGGAATGATGCAATGGTCAAGTCTAAACTACGAGCCTTGGTATAAACCTGGTCGTATTGGACCCAAGACTAATTCTCGCATATTCGAGTTGCTGCTCCGACTGCGTGCTAATACATTTTGGCCTGCTATGCATGAATGTACTGTTCCGTTCTTTCTTACCAATGGTAATCGGGAAGTGGCAGCGCAATATGGCATTTATATAGGAAGTTCGCACTGTGAACCCATGGCATGTAATGCTAACGGAGAATGGAAAAGTAGAGGCGTCGGGGAATATGACTATGTACATAATGATAGCAATGTTTATCGTTTTTGGGAAAATCGAGTAAAGGATGTGGCTCATCAACCGATACTTTATACGATTGGTATGCGTGGTGTGCATGATGGAGCTATGAACGGTGCAAAGACGCTTGATGAGCAGAGACAAGTTCTGGAAAGAGTATTTAAGGACCAGCGTCAACTGCTTGCCCAATATGTGAATAGTGATGTGACAAAAATTCCGCAAGTGTTTATTCCTTATAAAGAGGTGTTGGATGTTTATCGATCAGGGCTTCATGTTCCTGAGGATGTTTGTCTCATGTGGTGTGACGATAACTATGGCTATATACGTCACATGCCTACAGTGGAAGAACGTTCACGCAAGGGAGGAAATGGTATTTATTATCATGTTAGTTACTGGGGGCGTCCTCATGACTATCTATGGCTTGGTACTTTTTCACCAGCTCTTATGTTTCAGCAGATGTCTTCTGCTTACGAAAATGGCATACAGAAAATGTGGATATTGAATGTTGGAGACCTTAAGCCTGCTGAATACCAAACAGAAATGTTTTTGGATATGGCTTGGAATCTGGATCGTGTAAGAAAACAAGGAGTAAAAGGGCATCTCACAGATTTCCTTTGTCGTGAGTTTGGTGATAACATAGGCAAAGAGTTGTCTCCAATCATGAGGGAGAGTTATAGGTTGGCTTTTATTCGGAAGCCAGAATTTATGGGCAATACTCGTGAAGAAGAGTATCACACTAATTACTATCGTATTGTACGTGATATGCCGTGGAGTTTAGAGAAAATCCAAAAACGCCTTGCAGAGTATGGAACTATAGAGAAAAATGTGGAGGAAATCTTTAGAAAGATTCCGAATGACCAAAAAGACACCTATTTCCAATTGGTCAAATATCCTGTACAGGCTGCTGCTGAGATGAATAAGAAAATGCTTTTCGCCCAGCAAGCTCGACATGGACTTTGTTCTTGGGAGAAAAGTGATGCAGCTTTCGATAGTATTTCTGCACTAACTCGGCGTTATAATACAGGGTTCTATAATCAAGGAAAATGGCACAGAATGATGGATTTTCAACCTCGAAGGCTTCCCGTCTTTGAACCTGTGGAAAGAAGCTCTTCTAAAGAGGCGTTATGCAAAGAACCGCAATATATAGCTTGCTTTTCGGGTGCAGATAGTAAACAAGGTTCTTTTGAATCTTGTGAAGGATTAGGATATGAAGAAAAGGCTATCAAGACTAAAAAGGGGAAAAAGGTCAGATTTGATTTTGAGTGCGATGCAATGGATTCTGTTGTCGTAGAAATTCGAATGATTCCAACTCATCCACTGTCGGGAAATCAGCTTAGATTCCAAATTTCATTAGATAAACAAACTACACATATTATAGATTATGCTACTCAAGGGAGAAGTGAAGAGTGGAAAGAGAATGTTCTATGGAATCATTCTATACGAAGGGTCGTATTACCGATTGGAAACAAAAAGAGGCATCAATTGACTTTTTTGCCTCTTGATGAAGGAGAAATTCTAGATCAGATATACATTTTGAAAAACTAAAAAATCCCCCGAAGAAAGAGAACACTCTCTTTCTTCGGGAGAATTTACTTTTTATCGTTGTATCCTTTTTACAGGAACAAACTTCCTATTTGGAAGACGAGAGCCGATACTACCCATGCCAAGAGCGTGGTGTAGCCGGCGGCAAAGCCTGCCCATTTCCAACTGCCCGTTTCGCCCTTGATGGCGGCTATCGTGGCGATGCAAGGGAAGTAGAGCAATACGAAGAGGAGGAAGCAATAGGCGGTGAGCGTTGCCTTGGATGCTGCCTCGGCATCGCTGTAACCGTAGGTCTTCTTCAAATCAGAAGTCATCTGCTTCTTCAAAACCTCGTATTTTCCGTCTTCATC